>JAEEGF010649346.1_pt1 | contig 10068 bp, 10 predicted proteins | sample 9134171 | NCBI WGS metagenome assembly JAEEGF01 (sample SAMN16246542, study PRJNA631951) | gut metagenome | biome: gut microbiome; feature: rumen; material: AP-attached | host: Bos | place: Iran: Karaj | collected 2018-10 | reverse complement strand
GGGCAGCACCAACCCCGAGTCATCGCTATGCGTCATGATCAGCGCGCCGATCAGACGGGGCGAAACGCCCCAGCTCGTCGCGTACACATATTCCAGCTTGCCGTCCTTGTTCAGGAACTTCACATCCGCGCTCTTCGCGAAGTTCTGTCCCAGATAGTGGCTGGTGCCCATCTGCAGGGCCTTGCCGTCCTGCATCATGCCCTCGATGCACTGCGTGTCCACCGCGCCGGCGAACCGCTCCCCTTCGCTCTTGTGGCCCTTGACGACCGGGACCGCCATCACGTTCTCCGCCACATCCGCGTAGACCTCCAGCATCCGCGACACCTCCTCACGGGCCTCCTGCTCCGTCGCGTGGGCCGTGTGCCCCTCCTGCCACAGGAACTCCGCCGTCCGCAGGAACAGGCGAGTCCGCATCTCCCAGCGCACGACGTTCGCCCACTGATTCACGAGAATCGGCAGGTCGCGGTAGCTCTGGATCCAGTTCTTGTACTGCGCCCAGATGATGGTCTCGCTCGTCGGACGCACCACCAGCGGCTCCTCCAGCTTCGAATCCGGGTCCACGCCCACTTTGCCGTCGATCGCCTTCAGCCGGTAATGCGTCACCACCGCGCACTCCTTCGCGAACCCCGCCGCGTGCTCCTCCTCCTTGGCCAGCAGCGACAGCGGAATGAACAGCGGAAAATACGCATTCTGGTGTCCTGTCGCCTTGAACCGGTCATCCAAGGCCCGCTGCAGCTTCTCCCACACCGCATAGCCATGCGGCTTGATCACCATGCAGCCCCGGACGTTCGAGTGCTCTGCGAGGTCCCCGCGCCTCACCACGTCCAGATACCACTGACCATAATCCTTCGCCCGCGGCGTGATTCCGTCCTGAATCCCCTTCCCCTGCTGCTGCTCCTTAGCCATGCTGACCTCTCTTCTCTATCAATAATCCGTGAATGCCCCGCCACTATCCCACCCCTTTCCCCCGTTTTCAACCACAAACCCCGCCTCCCCCCTCAAGCCGCCCCACCAAAATACGTTTCCATACAATGGAAACCTGTTTTTGATGGAACTGTCCATGGGCCTTTCGAAAAAAGCAAAACTCTAAGTATTCGTTAGCAGATTCGCGATTCTTTGAAAAAATGTTTGAAGAAAAGTGAGACTTGAGTTTTGAAAATATTCATTTTGATGCGATATTTTCTATAGATTTTCACTTTTGTGAGAAATTACAAAAGATGTGTGTCGATTAAATTGAAAAGTTTCTCTCTCCTATTCCCCGACAAATATGAACATTTTTAATGGAAATCTGACTTTTTCATTTCTCACACTCAGTCTCACTTTTGTACATTTGTGGGACTGATAATTGAAAAATGAATGATATTTTGCAATTTTTCCGAAGAAATTTTGAATATTTGATTCTTGATTATTTTTCAATTTGCAAATATTGTCCTGTTTGCTCTGGTATTCAAGCATTTTTCAACCTAGAAAGCACGCAAGCAGGTCTCGACTGAATCGGCATCGGGGGCGAGGCTGGCCAAGAAGCGCGGGGGGCTGCGCCGTCTGGGGGGGCTCACTCTCCGAAGTATTTGGCGACGACGGAGAGGTCGGGCGGGTTCTGGCGGAGGGCGCGCACGTCGCGGCCGATGGAAACGCGTTCGGCGGCTGTCGCAGCCTGGCGGCGGAACTCCAGATAGGGAATCCAGAGCCGGGCCAGGAGGTCATGGGCGGCGCGGGGCTTGTCGGCATCGGGGACGACAGGGCCGGCCTCGACAATCAGGCGGTCGGCCAGCGCCTCGGACTCCGCAGCCTCCTCCTCGGAGCCCTGGATCTCCTCGCGCCAATGTTCAGGATTCTCCAGAAAGGCGCGGATGACGTTCCGGTAGGGGACGGATTCCACGAGGTCATAGCGGATCAGCTCCAGCATCTCGCCCAGGAGCTGAGGGTCGGGGCGCGGCGGAACGCACAGGAAGCGCGCCAGCTCCACGACGTGCGGAGGAACGGCCGTCGCCCGCCGGATTCCCCTCCGGGGCCGCTCCGGGGCTGGCGCATCCGACGGCTCCTGCCCCATCCGACGCTGTTCGAGCAGCTGCATCGCCTCGGCATCGGCCATCTCCGCCGCCGCCTGGTCGCGGAAGGCCTGCGCCCTCTGCTCGTTGCGCTCCGCCTCGGCCCGGAACCGCTCCATTTCGCGGGTCAGGGCCCCCAGCGACAGTCCGAGAAGCCCGGCGGCCTCCCGCAGCGAGAAGTCGAGCACCGCCTCCGACCGTACATGGGCCAGCATTTCGAACAGCGCGTTCTTGGCGGCCGTCACGCCTTGCAGCGTATCGGTCTCGAAGGTACCCAGCAGAAACCTGACGGGCGAGATCGTCTTGCCCATCAGCTCCCGGAACGCCTCCGCGCCGTGCGCCAGGAGGAACGAGTCGGGGTCCTCGCCGGCCGGCAGCGTCACGATGGCGGGCGGCAGCTCCATCTCCAGGAGGATGCCGGCGTCTCGCAGGGCGGCCTTATGCCCGGCGGTGTCGCCATCCAGCACCAGGACCACATCCTTCGCATACCGTTTGAGGACGTGCGCCTGCTCGGCCGTGAAGGCGGTTCCCTGGGGCGCGACCGCGTTGGCAAACCCGCACAGATGGAGCCGGATCGTATCGATCTGCCCCTCGCACAGGAGGGCCGTCCCGGATTCGCGGATGGCCTCGCGGGCCCGGTCCAGTCCGAACAGGACCTTGGCCTTCTTGAACACGGCGGTTTCCGGCGAATTCACATATTTTCCGGTCCGACCGTCATCCTTTTCCGGCAGAATCCGCCCCGAAAACGCCACCGTCTTGCCATTCGCGTCCCGGATGGGGAACATGATGCGGCCCCGGAACCGGTCGTATGTGCGCCCCCTGTCGTTCTTCGACAGCAGGCCCGCCTCGTCCAGATCCCGCACGGGCGGATGCCCGGCCGCCGCGCTCAGAAAATCCCAGCTATCGGGCGCATAGCCAATGCCCCAGTCCGCGCACGCCGTCTCCCGGAGCCCCCGCTTCTCCAGATACGCCCGCGCGGCGGCCGCCCCGGAGTCCTTCCCATCGCGCAGCGCCTGGTAGTACGCATTGAACGCGAAATCGTTGGCCGCCAGCACCCGTTCCCGCTGGTCTTTCGGCGCGGCCGCCTCGCCCCCGTTGCCGCGCGAAAACGCCTCCGGCATCGGAATCCCCGCCCGGTTCGCGAGCAATTCCAACGCCTCCCTGAAGGTCAGCCCGTCGCGCTGCATCAGAAACGAGAAGCAATCCCCGTGCGCCCCGCACCCGAAGCAATGATATACGTCCTCGTTCACGAAGAACGACGGCGTCTTTTCGTGGTGGAACGGACAGCACGCCTTCAGACGCCCTCCCCCGCCCGGCTTCAGCGCCACCCCCGACTCCCTGACCAGCCCCGCCAGGTCCGTCGCGCTCCGCACCTGCTCCTTGAAATACTCCCGGTCCGCCGCCGAAAACCCGCTCATGGCGCTCTCCCCTCCCTCTCCGTGTCCCCAGCCGAAGCAACCATGTTTTCCGGGTTTGTGCTCCTACAATTCCCCCATACGGAACAATGAATCTGGATGGGGCCAGGTCCTAAATAATCTGGCTCATAAGACACAATCCACCCTATCTCCTGTTTGCCACCAGCCAAGAACGTCCCCAGCCGATTGCCCAGATAAGCGCAAGAAATCGGCAATCGCCCAATGATCTCATCCGCATGCCACCGAGCTTTCTGCCTGAAGTGGGAAAAAACTGCGAGCAGACATCCCATTCCAATGGCGATGCCTGCGATAACAACTTGTCTTCTCACTGCCATATCAGTCCCCCAAAGGGACAGCCCCGGATTGCTCTGATAAAATACCTAAGGCACAATTTCAATCCAAGAATCGTCATAGGCAATACTATCCAGCACGGCGGAGTGGCTGATAATAGGAGGCCTTTTTATTCGTAATTTAAGGCGATTATCGGGAACGTCAGAAACTACAGTAAATTGGGAGCCATGGGGTTGCCATGAAAAGCGATGTGTGTTTGTGCCTTTTTCACAACCTTCAAGATTTCCTCGCGCGTTCCATTGCCAATAGTATTTTTCCGGAAGAAATTGTTTGGTTTCTTCCTCATAGACGGCAATTGAAGAAAGAGCGTCGCCTTTCAGTAAAACTACAGTTCGAACATTTGAAAAACGGGTACGAACCTCTTCAACACGCTTGTTCCAGATTTCAAGAACTTTCGTTCCAATATCATCCTCAGGCATATCTCTAACATTTTTAATTCCATAAGAGAAATCCAAAGAATTTCGGCCGCAAATCAAACGAACATTGTGAACATTGAATGGCTTGTAATTTTTTATGGTTTTAGCGCCCCACGTCATGGAATGAGAATCCAATGTCACGTCGTCAAGGCCAATGTTTGACGGGGTCCACCGAGCACCGATACATCGCGCGAATATTTCTTCCCAATCATTGCCTTCCAAGCGAGCATCTGGCCGCGTGGCCAAGAGATAGATTATCTCTTTTCCTAAAGAAATAGCAAACGTTTTGGAAAAATCATTGAGCGTGTAAAGTGGATGGGTTTTTCCAGCAGTTCTGAGTCTGGGACCAGTGTTAGACATGGCGATTGTCCTTTATAATTCTGCAAGTTTTTCAACAACTTTGGCGGCAACGGCACGCATGACAGGCACGGCAACGCTATTCCCGGTTTGGTGTTTGATTTGGCCGTAATTGACAACAATTTTAAATTCGTCAGGAAAACCTTGTATTCGTAGCATTTCTCTCGGAGAAGGCCGCCGTTCGTCGTTGATGAGAATATAGTTGGCAGAGGCCCCCGCACGGAGAGCACAAGAATAGGTGTGCGGAGTGATGGAACCAGCAACATTTTCGTGGGAAATATAGGGGCGAGGAAAGTTTTTGTCTTTCAGACGTGCCAACCGACTTTCCCGAATTGCTGGTCTAACCCGCAACGACAAATCAAAATCAGCTGCAGGGTCGATAATGTCGGCAACAGTTTTTCTCTCAGAGACAGGAATAGGAGGTGGAAACTCAAAGGTCACAGGTTGGGAAAACCCGCAAATGATAATGCGTTCACGCTTTTGGGGAACGCCATAATCCAAGGCATTAAGGACCTTGTAATGAACGTCATATCCAGCATCGCGAAGATGGGCAAGGATGATTTTGAACGTTCGACCATGGTCGTGGGCTGTCAGATTGCGAACGTTTTCCAGCATGAATGCCTTCGGTTTTTTCTCCAACAATATTTTTTCGATATTGAAGAAAAGGGTGCCTTGCGTCTCATGTTCAAACCCCTCTTTGTCGCCAATGATGGAAAAGGGTTGGCAAGGAAACCCCGCAAGAAGAACATCAAAATTGGGAATGTCACGGGGGTCTATCCGGCGTATATCCCCAAAGGGGTGTTCGCCAAAATTTGCAAAGTAAGTTTTGGCGGCTTCAATATCCCATTCAGAAGAAAAAACGCATTTTCCGCCGAGTTCTTGATAGGCGAGGCGAATTCCCCCGATGCCTGCAAAGAGATCAATAAAAGTAAAGTTGCCAATTTTTGGCGAGGGAAAGGGAACTTGGGGTCGAAATGAAGACAGTGAAGCTATATCCGAAAAATCGCATTGGACGGCAAGAGGCGGATCAGAAGCCTTGGATGCAGTCTCCGAACTGACTAATTCAGAATAATCAATGTCGCCCAAAAGTTTTTTAGGCTTATGTTTTTTTGAGGGAGAAGACTTTGTTTTTTTCATGGAATCGCTTCAACGGATACGACATCGTGAAGAACGGCGGGCATGGTTCGTTTCAAGGGATGGATGTGGAAATGGAGGGCATTGGGCTGACCTTTCGTTGTCGGGGCGAGCCTAGCAGGGGGCCCAAAGGGGTGCAAGCGATTAGTGGGGGGAGTGCGCACAGGCGGGCCGGACAAAAGAGGCCCCTGGTGGATTTCCAGCCGCGTTTGCCGAGCATTTCGAGCTGGTCGATATTTTCGAAATGCTCGATTTTGTCAACAACAAAACTCCTGGCACCCTTTCTCGCTCATACTCATTCTCCCTCCACCTTCTCGAACCACTCCCACATCACATCGCCATCGTCCCACGTATGCTTCATCCCGTCCGGCTGCAACAAGAATACCACGCCAGGGTCCTCCGTAGACCCCGGCAAAACCCGCCACACTTCCCCCGCTCGGTGCACCTTCCCCGTCGGCCGTCCATCCATATAACGGCAAACAAGGTCCTTCCGCAGCCGCACCCAATCCCCCGCCTTCGCCCCACACTGGTAAGTCTCAACATCGAACGACATCACCAACTTCCACTTCGCTTTTTTCTCCGGCCGCTTCTTCTCGCCGCCACGCGATTTTTTCGCCTTCATCGCACTCTCCCATGTTCACAATCCCCCCTCCCGCTCATCGCCCGCCCGCCTTCTCGCCGTCCGGCGGAGGGACCTCTAACCACTTCCTCGCCCGCCGCGCCAGGGACGCGAGAGCATACCATTGCGCCGAACCGAACAAAACGTGGCAAATACCGGGCACGACCACGATCCAAAACAATGCCGACCGCTCCATCAGATGCTGCCAGACCCGTTCCAGGGCATCCGAAAGCATTTCCGCCGCCATCCACATAAACGGACCTTCCGCAAACAAGTAGGGGAAATAAAACTCCCCCGCTTCCGCCGTCGCGGGGACATAAATCCGCAACACTCCCGCTGCCCCCAAAAGGATGACCAGCAACGCGGAAGTCGCCGCGACCTTCCACGGCGTCACTTTCCGCCATCCTGTCGCCACCCAGGCCACCGCGAACGCCAGCGCAAACCAGGCCGCTCCCGCCGCCACGAAAAACCATCCACCATGCAACCCGATCATCGCACTAACCTCCCGCCCATGGAAAAGAACTCCTGGTCCCTTTTTCTCAGCGACCGTTTTTCGTGAAATGCCGGATTACGAGCGGAAAAACCGCCATCGCGAAGAACGTGGTGATGAAATAGGCGACGAAGTTGCCCCAATGGCCGCCGAGGGGGCTGACGACGAGTGGCTTCAAAAGGTAGCATTTCCACGCGAAAAGGAGGCCCGCGCCGATGACGGTCAGCAGCGGCAGGTTCGGATGCCCCGAGGGAACTTGGTAGCGGATGAAATGGCGGTCGAGCCAGAGGCCGATCAAAAGCGCCAGAAAACTGCCGCAGATCTTGAAGCCGTCGTTCATCAGCTTCGAAGGGTCCGCCAGCAGCTTTCCATCCACGTAATCCATCGGATAGGGCTTGAACCGGATGTAGACGAGGGCCGCGCCCACGAACGCGACTCCCGCAAGCGTCAGGGCGTCGGCCAGCTTTTCCCGGCCCTTGAGCGCGGCCCGCAGTTTTCCGACGCCCAAAATCGCCAGGACGCCGACAAGGAAGCCGACCACGACATCCTGCGGCGTATGCACGCCCAGATAGTTGCGGGAAAAGCCCACCAGCACGATGCCGATGACGCACAGGACCGCAAGCCACCGCCGCCGTCCGCGCTGCCAGACCGCCGTCGTTCCCAGGACTGATGTCGCGCGGTTGGTGTGTCCGCTCGGGAACGAATAGCCGGTGGCGGCGACCTTCGAATCGCCCGCCGGATGGATCAGGTCGGAGCGAATCCACGGCCGATAGGCGCAGACCGTGAGCTTGATCAGGGCGTTGACGAGTTCGGAACCGTGCATCACGCAGACGAACCGCTTGCCCCATTCCTTGTCGATGGCCCAATAGACGATGAACGGCACGAAGACCAGCACATCCACCGCGAGCTTGGAAATTCCGTTGAAAAACGAGTCGAAGATGCCGCCCGTCATCTCCCGGAGGTCTTGCAGCCACAGCAAATACTGGAGGTCCGGTGTCATCATTCGAGGTCCCCGTGATTTCTAGCTGGTCTAGATGATCTAGATGATCTAGAAAATCTAGAAAAAAGGGCCCGTGTTCCGCCCTACTCGTCCACCGCGGGGGGCATGTAGAACGCCTTGTCGTCGGGGAGGCGGAGGCCGGTCGGGTTGGCAATGGGGGGCAGGGAGGCCTTTTCGGCGATTTCGTTGTAGGTGGATTCGGCCTGGGGGATCAGCTTGCGGCCGACGACGGAGTCGTAGAGGATGGCCCGCTGCATCGGGGCCCACGGCACCAGCGAAAGGATATGCATCAGCAGGACGGCCAGCAGCCCCCAGCGGAACGTGCCCGCCAGCGCGCCGCCCACCCGTTCGATGGCCCCCTTGAACGCAAACGACATGATCCCGCCGAACACCTTCACCACCCCCCACATCACCACCGCCACCACCGCCAGCAGCACCAGCACCGACACCAGCCGCAGCGTGGATGGCGAAAGTTCCACCATCCGCCCCAGCCAGTCCGCCACCGGCTCGTAGGCCACGCGCGTCACGGCCACGGCCACCGCGTAGGACAGCAGCACCGCCAGCTCGTGCGACAGCCCCCGGAAGATGCCCGCCACGCATCCGTAGGCCACCACGGCCCAGAACGCCCAGTCCACGCAGTTCCAGCCCGCAAAAAGCCCCGTCAGCCAGTCCCAGCTCATTCCGACCTCTCCTTTGCCGCCGCGTTCGCCGCCGCGCCGACCCTTGCCGCCTTGGCCGCGGCGGGCCCTTCGTAGTTGTCCGGCGTGACCGTCGCGGTCTTCGGAACCGTCAGGTACGGATCGTCCGCCGCGCGCTGTTCGACGCCCGCCCGGGCGCCTTCGATGTCCATCTCGCAGCCCACGAGGTTGCCTTCGTCGAAAAGGAACCGCCCCTCGAAGTAGCGCCCCTGGAGGATCAGCGGATACCAGATGCGGTCGTCGGCCCACATCTGCCCGTAGGGCATCTCCCGCTCGTCGACCCACAGCGGGATCGCCTCGGGGGTCTGCGACGGCGTCCCGTCGTAGTTGGCCGCGGTGAAGACGTGGCACCGCAGCGAGTAGCCCGACGTGAACTGGAAGTTGAGAATTCCGGCCTCCTTCACGTCGATCGCGCGGATCTGGAGCTCCTCCTCCGCCTCCCGGACAGCGCCCTCGGCCGGCGTCTCGCCGGGGTCCACGCGGCCGCCCGGACCGTTCAGAAGCCCTTTTCCCATCCCCTTCAGCTTGCGGATCAGCAGCACCATGCCATCCATCCGCACGAACATCAGCGTCGCCGTCTCCAGCGGCTTCCACGCCGACCAGTCAATCTCCGAAAATCTCATCGCCATCGCCGCCATCCTCTCGCGTGCCCCCCCCGTCGTCCCGGGACGACATCCCCCTTCCCGGAGGGGGGTCAATCAGGCCATTCGAAAATGTGAAAAATGGATATTGGTATTGGATATTTCCACATTTCCCCATTTTCACATTTTCACATTCCTACGCCCCCTCCGCCTCCTCGCGCACGTAGCGCTGGGCCAGCTTCGCCCCCTCGTAGATCGCTTCGTAGCCCGTGCAGCGGCAGTAATGCTTCGCGAGGGCGGAGCGGAGCTGCTCGTCCGACGCGTCGGGATTCTTCGTGAACAGCGCATACAGCTCCATCACGATGCCCGGGATGCAGTAGCCGCACTGCACCGCGCCGGCCTCGATCAGGGCCCGCTGGATCGGATGCAGCGAGCCATCCGATCGCCGCAGCCCCTCGATCGTCAGCACCTCGGCCCCCTCCAGCTTCGACGCCGGGAACACGCACGCCTTCTTCGCCTCGCCGTTCAGGACGATGGTGCAGGCGCCGCAGGTGCCGTCGTCGCAGCCATGCTTCGTGCCCGTAAGGTTCAGGTCCTCGCGCAGGACGTCGAGAATCTTCTCCCAGCCCTCGACCGCGACCATTTTCTGCCGTCCGTTCAACGTGAACGTGATCATCCGCGCCCCGCCCTCCGCCGGAGCCGTCGTTCCGCCTGCCTGCATGTTATCCGTCATCACTGCCTCCGTTCCTTCTGATTCTTCTCCGCGCCCGCAAAAAGATGCGCGCACGACCGGCACTCCGCCGCCGGGGCCGCCCGAATGGTCTCGAACGTCCCCGCCAGCGCATCATACAACAACAGCCGCCCCGTCATCAACTCCCCCTGCCCCGTCAGATACTTGATCGCCTCCCCCGCCTCCAGCGCGCCCAGCACGCCGGGGACCATGCCCATCGGACCGCTCC
>JAEEGF012031361.1_pt1 | contig 10069 bp, 12 predicted proteins | sample 9134171 | NCBI WGS metagenome assembly JAEEGF01 (sample SAMN16246542, study PRJNA631951) | gut metagenome | biome: gut microbiome; feature: rumen; material: AP-attached | host: Bos | place: Iran: Karaj | collected 2018-10 | reverse complement strand
ATTAAGGGGGAGGGGCAAAGGGGGCGGAGCGCCAGCGTCCCCGCGAGGCTCAAGCGGCTCGACAAGTACCTCGCCCAGGGGCTGATCACGCAGGAAGAGCATGACGTCCAGCGGGCGAGGATACTTGCCGAGCTTTGATTGCACAGCTGGCTGTCAGAACAATCTCCTCATTCTCGCGAGGAGGGACGGCTTCCGCGTCATGTCGAGCGGAAGCGTGACGTTGAAGGTTGTGCCCTTGCCGGGACTGGACGTCGCCCTGATCCTGCCGCCGCACGGTGCGACGATGGAGCGGACGAGCGACAGACCCAGCCCGTTGCCTGGGACCGGGCCTCGCCAGTTGGCGCGGAAGCCCCGGTCGTACATCCGGGACATCGCCTCCTTTGTCATGCCGATGCCCGTGTCGGCGACAGTGAGGAGGATGCGCCGCCGGATGCGGTCAAGAGAGATATCGACCTTGCCGCCTTCCTTCGTGTACTTCACGGCGTTGCTGACGAGGTTGCGGACAACGGAATCGAGATCGCTTTCGACGCCCCTGACCACCACACGCTCCTTCGGAGGGCTCCATCGGAGCGAGACGCCACCGGCGCGGGCGATGTCGCCCTCGGTGTCGACGACATCCGAAACTACCGCCGCGAGGTCGACCTCGCGCGTCTCAGGATGGTAGTCGCGGCTGTAGTTGCGGGTGATGTCCGCGTTCTCGCGCGCGACCTCCGAGATGCTCGCGAGGTGCGCGATGGCCGTCTCGCAGGCCGAATGGTCGTATACGCCCCGGCTGCGCATCGCCTCAAGGCCCTCGACCGCGCGCAGGTTGCGCGAGCCCAGGTTGTGGAGAAGGGCGGCGTGGTTCTCGAGCGCGTCTACGACGGAGCGCGCGGCGCGCCGCGACGCCCTGACGATGCCGACGAACGAGAACGCGAGCGCGGCGACCATCGTGTAGATGATCCACTCGATCCGGCGGTAGATGCCGAGGATTCGGGCGGCCGTGCTGTCGTATGCTGCGTTGCGGGCGACGTCGCCCGCGATGTCCGCGCCGACGTAGGCGACGGCGGCGATGGCCAGCGCAACGACGAGGCCGACGGCGAGCGAGAGCCGGAGCGCGAGGCGCTTCTCCAGCGATGGTTCAGACGAGAGCATATCCTTCTCCCCTCTCGTTGACGATTCCCTTGTTCTTCTCCGTCATGCCGAGCTTCCTGCGGAGGTCGTAGATGCGCTGCCCGACGCACTTGCGGTAGTTCTCCGGGAGCGAGCTGTAGCGGAGCGCCTTCCGCGCGAGGAAGTCGCTGGAGACGCTCTCCCCGCCCGCGCGCATGAGGCAGTGCATGATGCGAAGCTCGGCGAGCGAGAGGTCGTCGCGCAGGACGTCCTTCCCGTCGACGCGCTCGTAGAGGTCGAGGAACTCCGGGTCGAGCGTGAAGCCGCCCCAGACGAGCCTCGCCGGTGCGCCGTTCGAGCGTATGCGCCTGACGCGTGCCTCGAGGCGGGCGCGGATCTCCGGCCAGGCGAGCGACTTCTCGAGGTAGTCGTCCGCGCCGGAGTACAGCCCGAGCAGCGCGGCGTTCGGGCCGCAGAGCGTCCCGGTCAGGACGACGATCTGCGTGGGCAGGGCGTTCGCCTTCGCCTCGTGGACGATCTCCGACCCGGAGCCGTCCGCGAGTTCCATGTCCACGACCGCGAGGTCGTATGTGTTCTGCAGGATGCGCGCGAGGGCGTCCCTGCCGGACGCCGTTGCGTCCGTGGTGCATCCGAGAGCCGAGAGCGTATCGCATACCCTGCGGCTCCAGGCTTCGTCGTCCTCGATCACGATGGCTTTTGTCTTTGTGTCCTTCATTCGTGTTTTTCCTTTATTTGAAGCGCCGCCGGGTTTCCGGCGGCTTTTCGCATTATAGCAAAGGGGGCATAGAGACCAGTGCGACGGGCTCCGCCCGGTTTTTTCGCGGAGAGGCGAAAAAGGGGATGTCGCGGTCACGGTTTCGTGAACGAAGCGCCACGGAGAAATGACCGGGAAAGACGGCCTTTCCACGGACTTGTGGCTGTGTTTTGGACTTGCGGTCGGCTATACTGTTCGCGTAGTGCAAACAACAGAAAGGACAGTCTGGAAAATGAAGAAAATGCTTGTGGTAATTGCGCTCGCCGCCGCCATGTCGTGCGGTGCCAAAGAGCGTGTCTGGCCGCAGCTCCCAGGCGGGACGCTGCCCGACACGGAGGTCGTCACGAACATTCCGCTCCGGGTGAACGCCGAGCGGCTCGACGTGTTCAGCCTGAAGCTGGAGGTCGATGGCGCGGGCTCGGAAAGCGAAGTGCTGGTAGCCATCGGGCATGACGCCGACGAGGACGGCGACCTCTCCTTCGAGGAGACGGCCTTCGTCTTCGGGTGCGACTGCGGGGAGCGGTATCTCGTGAACCACCGGTCGGGGCGCGTGTTCACCGGGATGGGAGACACGGTCGCGATAAACCACCGGTACTTCGACCCGGCGTGGAATCTCGCCAAGGTCGTGAAGCGAGGCGAGGGGGCGGTCGGGGAGACGGTCACCGAGATGGTGGAGAACAAGAGGTTCTCGATAAGGATCAGGTAGGCTGGGGATAGGTCGAACGCAGTTCGACCATCAATTCTGAAAGGAAACTCATCATGGAAATCAACTGGAATGCAGTCGCGGTTGTCGCCGGGCTGTTCTTCTACGGGATGCTCGCGGCGGCTCTTTTGAGGAAGCCGCTCAAGGCCGTGTGGGAGCAGCTGAAAGCGCTGCCGCGAATGGCCCAGGCGCTGCTGGCTGTCATGGCGGTAGTCGCTACAGTCGAGGCGCAGAAGCCGGGCAACGGCGGCGGTACGAACGAGCCGCCCGCCAACGCGCCAGCGCCGGGTGGGGGAATGGCGGGTGCACTGCCGGGCCTTTCGCAGCCATCAATGCTGCGGATAGCGGAGAGGCCGAGCGCAGCTCGGCCATCAAATCTGCGTTTGATGGGAGCTGGGGAGCCGGAGGAGACTGTGACTGCGGAGGAGATAGCGCGGGGCTACAGGCTCGACTACGAGACGACGGAAACCGGGCATTCCTTTGCCATGCCGTCGAACGCCGTGTACATCGGGCGGCTTCACCAGCACGGTTCCCGGTCGGATTTCGGCAGGCACATTGTAGACCTCGATGCAATCGGCGGTGAGGCGACTGGCTGGACGTTTTCATACGGGCCGAGCAACGCGATGACCTCGGTCTTCTGGTGGTTCTTGGACGGAAGGCTCCAGGACGCGCTGTGTGCCCCTGTGTTCGCGGCGTCGGCCGGACTTGGGGATGTCCTCGCCCAGCAGGGGGAAAGCCGCCTGTGGGCGCAGGCGCGCGAAGGGGCGCGAACCGTCACGTGGGAGCGGTTCTTTGCGGGCGGCGACACGAACGAGGCCGTCAACGCGCAGATCGTCCTGAACGAGACCGGCGACTTTACCGTGAGAAGCAACGACCTTCTTCGTGTGTTCCGGCGCATCGACCCGCACGACTGGGACGGAGACGGAATCGACAACCTGATCGACTGGTGGCCGACGGCATCCGACGGCGATTGCTATGGAACCGGCATGAACTGGCTCAACGCCAACTGCGGCGGCGTCCTCTCGGCCGTGCCGACGAACGACGGCGGCTACGAGATCGTATGGAACACGAACGCCAACGCGAACGCCTACTACTGGCTGTCGTTCACGCCGACGCGCGACAGGACGCGGATTGCGGTTGCCTGCGACGGACAGAGCAACCTCGGCGACCTCGTCGTGATCGCGAACGAGGGGCAGGTGTGCGAAGTGCCGCTCTTGATGGGTGCGAGGTACCGCGTCACTGCAAGCTGGCCGGTGGAGGACATTGGGGCGAGCGATGAGGAGGCCGTGGTTAGGCTGAACACAGTTCAGCCATCAAATCTACCGTCGCCTGGAATGCGGCTTATGGGGGCTGGGGGCGGTGTTGGGCCGAGCGACGACTTCGAGGTGGAGAGGCCGGTTGACATCGACCTTCAGGGCGACGAGAACGGCGGGCATGTAATGAGCGATCCCGACGTCGGGGTGGTGATCGGCTCGGTGACGGGGAACTGCTGCGCCGTCGAATGCACGGGCAGCAACTATGTGTGGAACTGCTGCGACTCCTGCCACTGCTCCGGCTATTCGCAGTGGTGGCACGTGACGGCGCTGTGGGAAGGGTATGCAAAGGCCTTCGACTGGGAGGCGCAGTGCGGCTGCCAGCGCGTGAACGAGACGAACACGTCGGCGTGGGTCTCCCTCTCCGCTCCGAGCGTCGTCATGCGCGGCGGATACAGCCACATCGTCACCGGCGTGTACGATCCGCCGGGCTCGTCGAACGCTGAGGCGTCGATGTCGCTTGAATGCACTGCGGGCGCGGACAAGATCGCGATCCTCTCGCAGGGGAACGGCTGGATGGAGATTCAGGGCGTCGCCGTGAGCGGGGGAATAGGCGACGTCGAGTTCAGGCTTGTGAGCGAGATCGACGGAGTGTCGCACACGAACACGGCGAACATGACGGTCGCCTGCGTGACGAACCTCGCGATGACGTGCGAGTATGCGGGGACGAGCCCCAACCCGCCTCCGTTCGACGGCGAGACGCTGTGTCCGTTCTCGGTCACGAACAGCCTCGCCCCGGACAGGCACCTCGTAGTTCCGTTCTGCAACGTCGCGACTCTGGGCGACGACGGTTTCTCTGTCAGGAACTTCGCGGTGCAGATGAGCCTCGTCCTCGCTCCGGCGGGGGTGGACGGATCGTCTCTGCCCTGCGACTGGGAGGTCGTGGAGGCGAAGCCGCAGATGAGCGGGTCGCTCTCGCACGAGGGCGGGCTCGAGGCGTGGTTCGTGAACCCGACGCGCGGAGGCGTGTACCGCTTCAGGGGTCGCTGCGACGGCTGTCCGTGGACGGAGGGGAACATCGTCCTGCCGCTCTCGGGCGCGGGCATCGAGGGGGTCGTGGAGGGCGACCTCGCCGATTTGCAGCTCTGGGTGTGGCACCTCAACGAGACGGTCGGGGCGGTGGAGCGCCAGGTCCCGTGGTGGGGGCTCGAGAACTTCTTCGACTTCGGAATGGGCGACTACAGGGGCAGGGTGGACAATGCCTGGAGCCCGACCGTATGGACGTACAACGGAGTGAACGACGATTCAGGCAAGGGCGCGGTCGCGACGCTCTTCGGCGTCCCGACGAGGATGGCGAAGCTATCCAACCTCATGGTCGCCTACACGACGGAGTCCATAGGCGTTCTCGGCGTCCTGCAGAGGATCGCGCAGACGAAGGGGACGTGGAGGGACCCCGACGGATCGGGAGCGGCGAGCTGGGAGGCGGGTGTCGAGCTGGCGGGAGGCGCGGCGCTTTCCGAGACGCTCTCCGGGATGGCTACCAACATCTGGTCGTCCGCGTCCTCCGGCGACAAGGCGAAGGCGCTCTGGCCCAACACGCCGGGCGCGGACAACCACTCGTCCACGACGAACAGCGTGGACTACAACCTCTTCTTCCGTTCGCCCGGCATCGTCGAGCGCGGGCGGATGACGGCGGAATAAAGCGAAACAAGAGAAAGGAAACAGAAGATGGACATGAAGACGGTAGCCGCCGCGCTCCTTGCGGCGGCGGGGGTGTGCGCGGGCGCGAAGTCGTCCGCCACCCCCTCGGCGGACGACTTCCACTCGGTCACGAACGACTGGTGGAACGGGAACTTCACGAACGTAGTGGAGCTGGCGGACGCGAGGCTCGCGGCGGACGCGGACGACCTCGTCGGAGCCCACCTGAAGGCGGAGTGGGCGATCTGCTTCGGCGGCAGGGGCGAGATCACGAACGAGGTGTCGCGGATGCTGCGCGCGAGCGACGCTGTGTCGGAGCCGGCCTTCACGAACGAGTACGGAGCTGTGCGCTCGGCGTGGGGGTACTTCCTGACGGACGCGGTGCCCGCCCTCACGGACGCGCAGCTCGCGGACCAGCACGCCAAGTCCGCGCAACCGCACAGGCGGATGGTCATGGAGCGCATCCTGCGCGTGATCGACGAGTGCGGGCTCTGGGGCGCGCAGGGCGGCGAGGGCGGGAACGGAGGGGAGTGACGCCGTGGACGGAATCAAGATAGGGCTTTCGGACGGCCTTGTCGCGACGCTCGACGCCGCCTCGGTGAAGGCGCTCGCAGGGGCGCTCGCCTGCGAGCTGAAGCTGATGCTCTGGGAAGGCATGGGGGAGTTCCGGCGCGCGAGCGGGCTTTCGGCCATACGGACTGCGGTCGGCGCGACGCGCGAGGACGTGAAGTACGTGCGGCGGTCTCTCGCCCCGGCGCAGCGAGAGGCTGTGCGCGAGACATCGAACCTTCGCGGTGCGAAGCGCCTGCAGTGGGAGTGGTTCTGCCGCCGCAGGAGCGAGGCCCCGCAGGAGGAGGTCAAGGCGTCGGCGGAGCTTGCGATAAGGTCTGTGCGGGATGCGGGCGGGTACGCCGTGGGCGAACTCGGTGCCTTCGTCACGTACGCCAACCGGCACAGGAGCTGGTGGGAGGGGGCTGGAAATGGGAAGTGACGTTGCGCTGCGCGTCCGCACGGACGTGGCGGAGGAGCGGCCCGCGCTCATGAGGTTCGTCGTGTGCGGGCAAGGCCGGGTGGAGCTCTGGGAGGTCTCGCTCGGGCGGGAGGGCGTGGTCGTGAGCCGCGCCGTGTTCGAGCGGCGGTTCCTGGGGCGGGCGTCATGAGCGCCGGGGCGCCGGAGTCCGGGGAGGCTTCCCCGGCGAAGAAGCTCGACGCCCTGCACGACATTGTGCAGGGCGGTTTTTCGGGTGTCAATAGGCGGCTTCGGCGGCTCATCAGGAGCATGAAGGCCGTCGAGAGCGGGCTTGCGGACGTCGGCGAGTTCCAGCGCAGGCTCGGCAGGGTCAAGTCGCATGCGCGGCAGCGGCAGATACTCGGCGTCCTGGACTGGCTCAACGCGCGGCCGTCGAACACGGTGAACCAGGCGGCGTTCGCCGTGTTCAGGAAGGTCTCCGGCGGATATCCGACGCCGGGCGCGCTCATGGCGGCGTGCCACAGGGCGGGCGTGGACATCCAGGTCGGAAGGCGCGTCCGGTGAAATAGAGGGACATACGGGTCAATCGGGCTCCGTCTGCGAAAGCGGACGGAGCCTTTCTTGCATTCGCGCCTTTTCGTCTCGCCGCGTCTACGCGTAGTCTACGCGCCCCGCGTAGACAATCTTCTTCCGCTTCGCCCAATGAAGACGGGGGTTCGGCGGGCGTTCCGCGACTGCCTTCGCAATGACGTCTACGCCTTGCGCGTAGACGGGCTGAAAATGTTTTCCGCGAAGACGGCCACCCGGCTGGACGGTGCATTCCGCACACGTGCCGGGCGGCGTTCGCGGAGAGAAAACGATGAACGGAAAAGCCGCCGCAGGGCGGATCGGAAGGGACGCGGGGCTCGCCATCACGGAGGCGATGGTCGACGCCGCGATAGCGCGCGACGCCGCGATGCGCGAGGAGCGCATCCAGCGGGCGGGGATCAGGGCGAGGGAGCGTGAGCTGAGGCTGGCGAGGGAGTTCACGCCGCCGCACGCGCCGCGCGTCCGGCAGAGATGGAGCCAGACGTCGTCGTTCCTGCGCTGCACGGACGCGTTCTACGCGAAGGTCGACTACGACATCAGGATGTGGGAGAGGGAGCGCGACTACAGGCTCGGCGTCCGCCAGGTAGTCGAGGAGGTGGAGGCCGAGAGACGCCGCCGCGCCGCGCTGCGCGAGGCGTTCCGGCTGCAGCTCGCGGGAAGGGGGCGCGCATGAGCAGGACGTACAGATACGACCCGGAGGCAGGGTGCGGACGCGGCGGGAAGTCCGAGGCGAGGCGCCGCGAGGCGGAGCGCGCTGCGGCGGAGGCGGAGCCGATGCCCGCAGCGGAGGGCGCGTTCCACGGGGAAGGCGCATTCCCCGAGGGAAGCGCGCGGGCGGGCGAGGCGGAGATGGCCGAGGCCGTGAAGATGATGAGGCCGAGGGTCGAGCACCTCGTGTGGGCGATGGAGCGCGACGGCGTCATCTGCCGCTCGGAGCGCGAGGACTACGTCTCGATCCTCAACTGCCACATCTGCAGGGTGCTTCCGCTCTACGACAGGGAGCACGTGGGCAGGAGCGGGATGAAGGCGGAGCTATGCCGCTACCTGACGGTGTGCGTCGACTCGGCGGCGGCGAACGTCCGCCGCTACCTCTCGCGCAGCAGGAGGCGCGCGACGCTCGTGCCGGTCTCGGCGTCCGAGCCGGGCGCGGGGAGCGCCCGCGCGTGGTGGGGCGGCGACCTCTTCGGCGACCGGGGGAGGAGCGCGGCGCACATGGTGTTCTGCATGGACGTCGACACGCTCTTCGGGATGCTCGGCGAGGCGGAGAGGCTTGCGCTCGCGCTGAGGATCGAGGGGATGACCTTCCCGGAGATCGCCGACGAGCTGAGCGTCGTCTACGGCAGGCGCGTCACGCGCTTCCACGTCATGAACACGCTCTTCCCGAGGATCGCGAAGGCGGCGAGGAAGTGCGGCTTCGTCCCGGCAGGCGAGCTCTGGCGGGAGGGGAGGTGAAATCGTGCGCACTTTTCGCGGGCCGATGTTGTATATATCTGTCATGTGCGGCGGGAGCGATTCCCCGCACACGGAAACCACGGACGAAACGAAAGGAAACGCTATGGACAGACTGTCGTTCTTCGCGGACGTACCCGCAGACGAATACCACCAGGCGGCAAGGGACGGAAAGTTCCTGTCGAGCCACCTCCTCGGAGACTTCAGGAAGTCCCCGAGGCTGTACCAGAAGAAAATGAACGGGGAGATCGAGCCGTCCGAGTCGGCCGCGCTCGCCGTGGGAAGGGCGGTGCATGTCCTCGTCCTTGAGGGGCGCTCCAGGTTCGACGAGGAGTTCCTCGTCACGGACGGACCCGTCAACCCGAAGACAGGCGAGCCGTTCGGTAAGACCACCAAGGCGTACAGGGAATGGGCCGCGTCGCAGACGAAGGAGGTCGTGGGCGGGGCGGACTTCGCGTTCATGTCGAAGCTCCGCGAGAGCGTCTGGGCGCACCCGGTCGCGAGGGAGCTGCTGGACGAGGGGATCGCCGAGCAGACCGTCCGCACGCGCTACTGCGGCGAGCCGTGCCAGATCCGCATGGACTGGTTCCGCGCCGACTACGGCGGGCGTCCCGCCATCTGCGACCTCAAGACGTGCGAGACCCTGGACTACTTCGAGGGCGACGCGAGGCGGTTCGGCTATCCGCAGCAGATGGCGTTCTACCGCGAGGTGCTGAAGGCCGCGAGCGAGGGCGCAGTCGAGGCGGACTGCTATCTTCTCGCCGTCGAGAAGCGGGAGCCGATGCGCTGCGGCGTGTGGAAGCTCACCGACGGCATCCTCGAGGCGTGCGCACTCGAGAACGAGCGCGCCATCGCGGAACTCCGCAGCTGCCGCAGCGAAAATGTCTGGCCGACGCGCACCGAGGACATGAGGATTCTCGACGTATAGGGGACGCGCATGAAGATCGAGACGGAAAACGCGATCAGGAGCATCGTCACGATGGACGCGGAGGTCACGAAGGACGCGCTGGAGCACGCCATCGACATCCTTCGCGGGAAGGCGTGTTCGGACGGGGACCTCCTGCACGTCGTGAAGTTCAAGGACGCCTCAGAACTCCTCAAGGTCACGCAGCGGACGCTCCGCTACTACCTCTCGTGCGGCTACCTCGAACGGGTCTACGGATGCGGCGAGCGCGCCCTCGGCATTTCGCGCGAGAGCCTGTTCCGCTTCCAGACGCGGCGGGTCGTCCGCACGACCGACAAGCAGTCCCGGCACCTTGTGCAGCGCCGGAAGTGACACTCGGCTTGACACTCACACACAAAGGAAAGGAAGTCCAATGGGAAACCTGCTGGAAACGATAACGACGGGGAAGGCGCAGCAGCCTCCCCGCATCATGATATACGGCTCGGAGGGCGTCGGCAAGTCGACGTTTGCCGCTTCCGCGCCGAAGCCAATCTTCGTGCAGACCGAGGACGGCCTCTCGGAGATCGACTGCGCGAAGTTCCCGCTCTGCACCTCGTTCGCCGATGTCGTCGAGCAGCTGAAGGCAATCTGCGACGGC
>JAEEGF012019854.1_pt1 | contig 10069 bp, 9 predicted proteins | sample 9134171 | NCBI WGS metagenome assembly JAEEGF01 (sample SAMN16246542, study PRJNA631951) | gut metagenome | biome: gut microbiome; feature: rumen; material: AP-attached | host: Bos | place: Iran: Karaj | collected 2018-10 | reverse complement strand
ATGTTGCCGGCCCAGGTGTCGATGCGCATGACGGTGCACCCCATCTCCTTCGCGATCTCTTCCGCGCCGTTCAGGATCTCGGTGGCCTTGCCCTGTCCGCGGCGGTCCGGGTCGATCACCAGCGTGTGGATGACGAACACCTTGTCGTCCTCTTCCGGATAGCGCCAGGGCATGTCGTAGTATTCCTTCATCTGCACGTGGTTGAAGATGACCGCGCCCCAGATGCCGTCTTCGTCTTCGCCCACGTAGAGCCAGTCGTTTTTCAGCGCGTTCTCCGCAGTCGCGCGCAGCGGATAGACGCCCTTGTGCCAGTTCGTGCGGTTTTCCGTGGCTTCTTCGAAGTCCAGGTGCGCGTTGTAGATCTCTTCGACGCGGTCGATGTCCGCGGCGGTCGCTTTTCTGATCATATGCTTCTCCTTGTCATACCCGAGAGGTTTGGTTTGAAACCAGTATATCACATCGTGTAAAATAGGGGAAAGGAGAACGAAAGAATGGCTTTTTCCGAATTACAGTTTCCGTCCGCGAACGGTATCGATACAGTCTGGGGCTGGCGCGTGACCCCTCTGGGCGCCCCGAAGGCGTGCGTCCAGCTGATCCACGGCTACGGCGAACATTCCCGCCGCTATCTGCACATGGCGCTGGCCTTCGCGGAAGCCGGCATCGCGGTATACGCGGACGACCACATCGGCCACGGCAAGACCGGTCTTCTGGCCGGCCGCATGGGCGACCCCTGCGCGACGGATTTCGAAGACTACACGAAGGACGAGCTGACTCTGTTCGAGCTGATGAAGAGCGAGCAGCCGGGCGTGCCCCTGTTCGTTCTGGGCCAGAGCTGGGGCTCCATGCTGGCGCGGGACATGGCGACGCAGGTCGGCGAAGACTTGCGCGGCCTGCTGCTGACGGGCCTCGTAGCGGATCTGCCGCGGGGCGAGGTCATCTTGAACGACCCGAAGTTCCTGGCGGATCTGGCGGATCATCCCCACGACGCGAACGGCGGCTGGTTCGATTCGATCTTCGACGGCATGCTGGACCGCTTCGGCGAGAACGCGGCTGCGGAAGGCAAGTGGATCGCGGTGGACCCGCGCATTCTGGCGGACGACGCGAACGACCCGTTCAGCTGCTGGCAGACCTGCATGGAGCTGACCCGCGATTTTCTGCGGCTTCACGTTAAGCTGGAGACGCTCTGGTGGATGACGCAGATCCCCGAGAGCCTGCCCGTCCTGCTGATGGGCGGCAGCGACGACCCCTGCGGCAATTTCGGCGAAGGCATACGCAAGAACGCCGAAGCGCTGCGGAGGCACGGCAACCCGGTGACGATGCGCCTCTGGGAAGGCTGGCGCCACGAGATCCAGAACGAACCGCCGATCAAGGCCCAGGTGGAAGCCGAACTGATCGCCTACATGCTGGCGCGCGCGTAAGCGGCGCGCAGGAAAACAGAAAAGGAGCATAAAATGAAACGTTTCATCCTCGACCCCTCATTTCTGGAACTGTTTCCGGAAAGCCGCATCGGCGTACTGGTATGCAAAGGCATCGATAATCACGTGACACAGGAAGACAAATATGCGCCGTGGCTTCGGGACTGCGAAAAGCGGAGCGCGGCCTATACCGCCAATCCCGAATTCACGGAAAACGAGACGGTGCGCGTCTGGCGCGACGCGTTCTACCGCTTTAAGACGAAGAAAGGCGCCCGCTGCTCCATCGAGGCGCTGCTGAAGCGGGTCAGCAAGGGCGGCGAGATCGGCTGCATCAACCCGCTCGTCGACATCTACAACGGCATCTCCCTGAAATACGGGCTGCCCTGCGGCGGCGAGGACATCGACAAGTTCGAGGGCGACGTGCGCCTGACCCTGGCGGAAGGCGGCGAATCCTTCGTCACCTACGGATCCGACAAGGACGAGCCGGCGCTGCCCGGCGAGGTCATCTATAAAGATGACGCCGGCGCGATCTGCCGCTGCTGGAACTGGCGCGAATCCGTGCGCACGATGCTGACCGAAGACGTGACGAACGCCTTCATGATCCTCGAAACGGTTGCCGGCGAGTTCCCCGAACGCCTGGAAGGCGCGCTGGACGAGCTGGCCGCGAAGATCGAGGCCGAACTGGGCGGCAGCGTGGAGAAATACGTCGTGGACAAGGCGGATCCGCAGATCGGGATCGAATAAACGCCCGCTAAAGTCCTCCGTTGATATTTCAGGCGATCCTACCAAAGGGTTGACAAACTGCGGCGATTCTCCTATACTGGAAGAGTATTTAATAGGGAGAAAAACATTGAAAAAAAATTTTGCAGCGAACTGCATCTGTATGTGTCTGTGTGGAAATCTTTTCACACCTTGTTTCGCTGCGCTTTCTTTGTGTTGACCCTTTCCTAGAAGATCGGATCGAATATCATGACGGGAAGCCTGCGGGCTTCCCTTTTTCTTTGCGCCAGAACGGTTAGGAGGATAACAAAATGAGAGGATTATATACAGGTATAGAACAACTGATCGGCAGCACGCCCACCCTGCGCCTGGACCGCATCCGCAGGGCGCTGGGCCTGGAGGCGGATATCGTCGCCAAGCTGGAGTTTCCCAATCCTGCCGGCTCGACGAAGGACCGCATCGCCAAAGCCATGATCGAGGAGGCGGAGCGCTCCGGCCGTCTGAAGCCCGGCGGCACCATCGTGGAACCCACTTCCGGCAACACCGGGATCGCCCTGACGGCGATCGGCGTGCCCAGAGGCTACCGGGTGATCATCGTCATGCCCGAAGATATGTCGGAGGAGCGCAAAAAACTCATCCGCGCCTACGGCGGAGAGCTGGTGCTGACCCCGGCAGCCGGCAGCGTGCCGGCTGCCATCGCCAAAGCCAGAGAACTGGCGGAGAGCATTCCCGGCGCCATCGAGGCAGGTCAGTTCGTCAACCGGGCGAACCCCGGCATCCATTACGAGACGACGGGACGGGAGCTGTTCGAGGATACGCAGGGCAATATCGACTGGTTCGTCGCGGGCATGGGCACCGGCGGCACCATCACCGGCGTCGGCCGTTACCTGAAGGAGCACAAACCGTCCATCCGTATCGCGGCGCTGGAGCCGGAAAACGCCGCCATCCTGGCGGGAGACGTCAGCGGACCTCACGGGATCCAGGGGATCGGCGACGGATTGATCCCCGACGTGATGGATCCCTCCCTGGTCGACGAACTGCTGACCGCGAGCGACGAAGAGGCGCTTTCCTACGCGAGACTGTTGGCCCGCACGGAGGGCATCCTGGCAGGCATCTCTTCCGGCGCGTATTTAAAAGCCGCCGTGGAACTCGCACGGCGGCCGGAAAACAAGGGAAAAACCATCGCGACGCTGTTCGCGGACAGCGGGATGCGGTATTTCTCCACGGCATTATTCGATTAACAGTTTCAGATGCGTCTCGAAATCGCTGCCCGCGCGGGGATCTGCGCCCCGCAGGGTGGCGGAACGCGCCGCCTCCTTCAGGAAGTCCGCCGCCAGTTTCATGGCGTCCGCGGGCTTCTTTCCTTTCAGGATGCCGCCCAGCAGCGCCGCGGCGAACAGATCGCCCGTTCCGGAGAAATAGCCGCCGGAAGGCTCGATCGCGTACATCGTCTCCTCTTCGCCGGTCACCAGCAGGTTGCCTAGAAGTTCTTTGCCGTCGTCGCTCTTCAGGCGTATGCCCGTCACGGCGACGGCTTTGCCCGGCTTGTTCAGAAGCTTCTTCGCCAGCCGCGCCGCGTGCGCGACCATCTCGCTGTCCTGCTCCAGTTCCGCCCGCGCGATCGTCTCTCCTGCCAGCAGGAAAAGCTCGCCCAGGTTGGGCGTCAGGACGTCCGCTTCCTCCGCCAGCTGCGCGATGATCGCGTGCAGCTCCTCGGAATAGTTCGCGTAGGTGACGCCTTCGTCGCCCATGACCGGGTCCACGAGCAGGAGCGTGTCCGGCCCGTGGAAACGGCGGACGAAACGCAGGACCTTGCCGGCCTGGACCGGGTCCAGCAGAAAGCCAGTGATGATGCCGTCGAACGTCTCGCCCATCGCGGACCAGTTCTCCGTGAAGGCGTCGATCATGTCCGTATTGCTCTTGTTCTGATGCTGCGGATAGACCGTCTGCGCCGTGTAGATGCCGGTGGGCAGAGGGCAGACCTGGATGCCCATGGCGCCGAGCACGGAAATGTCGGCGACCAGGGAACACTTGCCGATGCCGCAGATGTCGTTGATCGCTGCTACTTTTTTCATGTCTATCGCTTCAGGAAGATCCACGTCAGCCACGTGAGGTTGGAGAATGCCAGGCACCAGCTTGCCAGCACGTCGGTGGGCCAGTGCACGCCAACGTAGACGCGGGCGAAGCCCATCAAAAGGATGTAAAGGAAGCACAGCCACGCGCAGACGTAGGCCGCATTCTTCGACTTAAAGTACGCCTTGGTCGGCCGGGGCGTATTTTTGTATACCGGAAGGGTCAGCCCTTCGCGGCGCCAGTAATACAGGATGAGGATCGCCAGCATCGCGAACAGCATGCAGCTCGTGATCGAATGACCCGACGGATAGGAGAAGCCGTGCTCCTTCACCAGGTGCAGCGCCCAATCCGGCCGTTCGCGCTGAAAACAGCGCTTCAGGATGTTGTAGAACGCCTGCGCGGTCAGTACAGAGGCGCTGACGGGGATGCCGTAGGCGAAGCGGGTCCGCGGCAGGATCAGCAGGATGAGGCAGATCGGTACGACCACGAACCAGTTGCCCGAATAGGCGAAGGGGATGAAGAACGCGTTCAGCGCGGGGCTGCGCATTCCGAGGATGAAGCCGCGCACAGCATCGTCGAAGCCGGCGCTGGCGCCGCTGACCACCGCCCAGGAAATGAGGGCGAAAAGGACGTATCCGCAGAGGATCAGGGCGATTTTTTTCGATTTGTTCGTTTGATTTTCCATACTACGTAGTATACCATAAAGGTAGGACAGTTTTCTGCCCTGAATTTCCTGTTGTTACAAACCAATGCGCATTTTTTACGAAAGAAGGTTGGAATATGAACAAAAAACCGATCCTAGTCGTCATGGCAGCCGGCATGGGAAGCCGCTACGGCGGACTGAAGCAGATCGACCCCATCGGAACGAACGGGGAGATCATCATCGATTTCTCCCTGTACGACGCGAAGCGCGCGGGTTTCGAGACCGTGGTCTGCATCATCAAGCACGAGATCGAGGAAGACTTCAAGGCGCTCATGGAGCGCGGCGCAGCCAGAAATATGGACATCCGCTACGCCTATCAGGAACTGGACGACATCCCCGAAGGGTTCGAGATCCCCGAAGGCAGAGTCAAGCCCTGGGGCACCAGCCACGCGATCCTCGCGGCCCGCGACATCATCGACGGACCGTTTGCGGTCATCAACGCCGACGACTATTACGGTCCCAAAGCCTTTCAGATCATGTACGATTACCTGTGCAATGCGAAGGACGGCGAGCAGTACGACTACTGCATGGCGGCGTACCGCATCGAAAATACGCTTACGGAAAACGGCAGCGTAGCCAGAGGCGTGTGCCGCGTGGATGAGGAAGGCAGATTGACGGGCATCGACGAACGCCTGAAGATCCAGTGGAAGGACGGAAAGATCCAGTTCACCGAAGACAACGGGGAAAGCTGGACCGAAGTCCCGGCCGGCACCCCGGTCTCCATGAATCTGTTCGGATTCACGGAGAGCTTCATGGGAGAACTGAAGGCGCGCCTGGCCCCGGATCTCGAGCGCATCCTGCGCGAAAACCCGCTGAAGGGCGAGTATCTGCTGCCTGTCACCGTCAGCCACCTGCTCGAGGAAGGCAAGGCCCACGTCACCGTGCTGGACTGCCCCGAGAAGTGGTACGGGGTCACGTACCGGGAAGACCGCCCGGCCATCGTCGCCGCGATGAAGGCGAAGAAAGAAGCCGGAGAATATCCGGAAGCTCTTTGGAAATAGAAAGGAGAAGCTATGGACTTACGAGAGACCATGAAGGCGCTGTGCTCCGAGTGCGGGCCTTCGGGTTTTGAAGGGCCTGTCGCAGCCAAAGCCCGGCAGCTGATCGAGCCGCTGTGCGACGAGACCTGGATCGACAAGATGGGCAACGTCGTCGGCGTCAGACGCTGCGGCAGGAAGAACGCCCGCAAAGTGCTGATCACGGCTCATCTGGACGAGATCGGCCTGATCGTGACCGGCCACGAAGACGGTTTTCTGCGCTTCGGCAAGATCGGCGGCGTGGACCCGCGCATGCTGCCCGACCGGGAGCTGACGATCCTGACGGATCCTCCCCTGTTCGGCGTCGTCGCGGCGCTGCCGCCCCACGTCATGAGCGCGGAGGACAAGGAGAAGACCATCCCCATCGAGGATCTGCGCATCGATATCGGCTGCAGCCAGAAAACGGCGCAGAAACTGGTTCCCGTCGGAACGCCCATCTCCTTCCGTAAAGATAATTACAGCCTGGGCGAACACTTCTACTGCGGCACGACCCTCGATGACCGCAGCTGTTTCGCCGCCTGCATGTACGCCATGGAGCTGCTGCAGGGAAGGACGCTGGACTGCGACGTCTATATCATGGGCGCCACAGTGGAAGAGACCTCTTCCGTGGGCGCGCTCACCGGCAGCTACGCCATCGATCCGAACCTGTGCCTCGTAGCGGACGTATGCCAGGCGAAGACCACCGACGGCGGTCCCGCCAACAAGGACATCGAACTGGGCAAGGGACCGTCCGTTGCCGTAGGCGCCAACTGCCAGCCGCACGTCACGGAGCATGTGATCGCCATGGCGGAAAAGCACCGTATCCCCTACCAGCTGTCCGGCACCGGCGGAAACACCTACACGGACGCCTGGCCCATGCAGATCAACAGCAAAGGCTTTAACGTACAGCTGCTGTCCCTGCCGAACCGCTACATGCACACGCCGATCGAGGTCGTGGACGTGCGGGATATCGAATGGCTGGGCGAACTGATGGCCGCGGTCATCGCGGAGCCGGGGAAGGAGGCGTACGCATGTTAAGACTGCTGAAAGAACTGTGTCTGACGAACGGCGTCTCCGGTTTCGAGACCCCCATCCGCGCGAAGCTGGTCGAAAAGTGCCGTCCCTACGCGGACGAGATGTCCGTGGACACCATGGGCAACCTGATCGTGTTCAAGAAGGGCAAGAAGCACAACGCGCCGAAGATGATGATCGCCGCGCACATGGACGAAGTCGGCTTCGTCATCACGAAGATCGAGGATTCCGGGGTGCTGCGCTTCCAGGAAGCCGGCGGCATCAACCCGCGGGTGGCCCTCGGAAGGCGCGTGCTCATCGGCGATGCCCGCGTTCCCGGGGTCACGGGCCTGAAGGCCTATCACCTGGTCTCCAAGGAAGAGGAGAAGGTGACCCCCTCCATCAACCAGATGTATATCGACATCGGCGCGGAATCGAAGGAAGAAGCCGCGAAGCTCGTCAAGCCCGGCGATTACGTCGCGTTCGATTCAGACTTCCTGCGCTTCGGCGAAGGCAAGAGACGCGTCAAGGCCAAGGCCATCGACGACCGCATCGGCTGCGCGCAGATGATCAAACTCATGGAGCAGGACCTGCCCATGGACGTGACGTTCGTGTTCACCGTGCAGGAGGAAGTGGGCCTGCGCGGCGCGAAAGCCGCCGCGTTCAACCTGCGGCCCGACATCGCGCTCGTCCTGGAAGGCACGACCTCCGCGGACATGCCCGGCGTGGACGACGCCAAGAAGGTGACCCGCGTAGGCGGCGGATGCGTCATCGGCTGCGTGGATACCGGCACGATCTACGACCGTAAACTGTTCGACGCCCTGCGGAACATGGCGGACGAAGCCGGCATCCCCTGGCAGATCAAGAACTATATCGCGGGAGGCACCGACGCGGCTGTGATCCAGCGGAGCGCGGCGGGCGTAAGAGTCGCCAACATCTCCACCCCGGTGCGCATGCTGCACGCGGCGTCCACCGTGGCGGACAAGAACGATATGGAGCACGGACTGAAACTGGCGCAGATGTTCATTGACGCGATCGCTGCGGGAAAGGTGAAATAAATGGATATTTTAAAGACTTTAGATACGTTGAATGCAGCCTTCGGTCCCAGCGGCTGCGAAGAGGAAGTGGCGGCGGCGATCGCCAAGCTCGCGAAGCCGTACTGCGACGAGATCACGACGGACGTCATGGGCAACCTGATCTGCCATAAGAAGGGTCCCGGCAAGAAGATCATGTTCGCGGCCCACATGGATTCCCTCGGCCTGATGGTGACCCACATCGAAAAGGAAGGCCAGCTGCGCGTCGGCAAGATCGGCTGGATCCCCGAGAAGGAAGCGGTCGGCACGCCCGTGCGCTTCGCCAGCGGCCTGAAGGGCGTCATCCACTGCAACGAGATGGAGGACGAGGGCAAGGTGAAGCCGGAAGACCTGTACGTCGACATCGGCGCATCTTCCGAAGCGGAGGCGAAGAAATACGTGCGCCCCGGCGACATGTGCGTCTATGATACGAGAAGCGCCATGCTGTGCGGCAACCGCATCGCCAGCTGCTACACCGACAACCGCAGCGGCTGCGTCGTGCTGCTGATGGCCATGGAGATGCTGAAGAAGGACGTCAACGACCTGTACTTCGTGTTTACGGTGCAGGAGGAAGTCGGCCTGCGCGGCGGCAAGACCGCGGCGTTCGGCATCGCCCCGGACTACGGCATCGCCGTGGACGTGACCGGCGCGGACGACGTGCCCAAGAGCATGCACGGCTGCAGCTCTTCCACGGGCAAGGGCGCCGCGATCAAGGTGAAGGACTCTTCCGTCATCTGCAGTCCTGCTGTGAACAAGATCCTGGTGGAGCTGGCGGAAAAGAAGAAGATCCCCTATCAGATGGACGTTCTGACCTCGGGCGGCACCGACGCCGGTTCCATGATCGTGACCATGGACGGCGTGCTGACGAGCGGCATCTCCATCCCCTGCAAGTTCTGCCACTGCCCGCAGGAGATCGTCTCTGCGGATGATATGGAAGCCTGCGCGAAGCTGTGCGCGGCGTTTGCGGAATACAAGTTCTAAAGGAGGCCCGAATCGATGGACAATATGGACAGAATCTTTTTTAACGGACAGATCGTGACCGTGGATCCCCAGTATCCCGAAGCGAGCGCTGTCGCGGTCAAGAACGGCATCGTCATGGCCGTCGGAAGCGACGAGGAAGTGAAGGCGATGGCGGGTCCCGCGACGGAGATGGTCGACCTGAAGGGCGCCTTCATGTGCCCCGGCCTGATCGACAGCCACATGCACCTGCTTCTGCTCTCCAATAAGCTGCGCCGCACCGACATCGGCGTCGCGAAGACGTTCCGGGAATGCATGGACATCATGGCGAAGGCGGCGGAGGAAAAGAAAGGCACGAACGGCTGGGCCATGGGCATCGGCTTCAACCAGGACGACTGGACCGACTGCAACGAAGTGCCCACCCGCCTGGATCTGGACAAGGCCTGCGGCGACGTTCCCGCGTACATCGAACGCGCCTGCGGCCACATCGCCACCCTCAACACCAAGGCCATGGAACTCATGGGCATGATGAACGAGAAGGAAGGCGAATCCCCGTATAAACTGCGGTATTTCGAAGACGGCACCCCCAACGGCGTGCTGTGCGAAGACACGGTCCGCCTGGTGGAGGAATACTTCCCCATCCCCACCGTGCCCGAGATGAAGGAACTCATCCTGATGGGCGCCCGCTACATCGCGGCGAAGGGCCTGGTCGGCGTTCACTCCGACGACCTCAATCTGGTCGTGCCCGTCAAGGATATGCCCGTCATCCTGCAGGCGTATAAGGAACTGTCCGAGGCGGACGAGCTGCCCATCCGCGTGCACCAGCAGTGCCGCATGCTCAATCTGCCGATGATCGAAAAGTTCTGCAGCGAGTACAAGGTCCGCACGAAGTGGGGCAAGAACTTCACGATCGGCGACATCAAGATCATGGGCGACGGTTCTCTGGGCGCTCATACCGCGGTGCTGCGCGGCGAATACAAAAACGCGCCGGAGGACCACGGCATTCCCCTTCACGACGACGAGGAACTGTACGCCATGTTCCGCGTAGCCCACAACGCGGGCTATCCCATCGTGGTCCACGTCATCGGCGACGGCGCCATG
>JAEEGF010761894.1_pt1 | contig 10069 bp, 9 predicted proteins | sample 9134171 | NCBI WGS metagenome assembly JAEEGF01 (sample SAMN16246542, study PRJNA631951) | gut metagenome | biome: gut microbiome; feature: rumen; material: AP-attached | host: Bos | place: Iran: Karaj | collected 2018-10 | reverse complement strand
CAACGACTTCGGATGGGCGCACCTGCCAAAGTCGTTCATGAACCAGAACACAGTATTCCTGCTTATTACAGCCATGGCAGCAAATTTCTACCGATACATCGTGGCTTTGCCCCTCATGGCTGTCCTCTTTGGAATCAAGGCCACGGACAGGGTCAAGAACTTCCTTTTCAGATTCATCGCCGTACCTGCCAAGTGGGTCAGAACGGCAAGGCAGTACAGACTCAACATCTATTCAGCAAAACCTTACAACATTATTTGGGAACACGTCACACGACTCCTGTCCCCCTGTGCGCGTATGAAAAACCCCGCTGTCGGAGGGCAGCGGGGTAAAATGAGTTTATTTTATATATTTGGGGTCACACTTCAGCGTAAATGTCTTGACAACTTTGAAGGTGCTACCATCGGTAGACTTCAACAAGTCGATGGTGCCACTTAGACTTTGGTTGTTGTAGGAATCAACCACTGCCTGAATAAGCTGGATGAGTTCGCTCTCACTAATGTCAGTGTAAGAGTTGCCAGTCAATATTTCTCCCATTTCGGCGGCGAATGCTGTAAATGTGGCTTCCTGGCCATCGGCAACATATAGCTTAGATGAATCATACTTATAATAGACTTTTTCCGTTACAACTGTTGTCTTCTCTTCGGTACATGAGGTGAATACAGCGGAAGTCATTGCCATGCAGATTAAGGCAACTGCGGCCATCAGAATCTTTTTCATTTTCTTAATAGTTTTATGTAAATAATAAATTATAACTAATCTTTCAGTTCGAAGTGCTGATAGTCCTTACAAGTAGTCCAGTCGCCTCCCCATTCAAATCCTTCCTCAATGAAAAGTTTGTAGCACAGGTCGTCGTGATCTATCTTATAGGGGAAACTCTGTGTGCGGTCGCAATACTCCACAGCTGTGGCAGGCTGCACATAGCGTGTACCGTCTTCGCGGTCTTTGTAGTAGGGATTGTAGAGGGTATTGATGTCTACAGCCAACCCGCGGGCATGCTTCGAGAGTTTGGTGGTGCCGCTGATGGGGCGGTAACAGAAGCATGACGAGTTGTTGTCGCGCATCTGGGTCTCGTCGTCGGCGTCATAGACGTCAGGCAGCACCATGCGCTGTATGGGGTAGTGCGCATCATAGAGACGGCGCATAATCCTGACCACCCGACTGGCAATTTCATGACTGCATATCATCTCGCCGATATGTATCTGTTCGTCATAGTCCCAGTGGAGCACCTTCACGTGGTATAGGTCGCCTCGACCGATGTAGGGATTTTCCTTGTAGGTCTTGCCCTGCATACGCTGCCAGACGTTGTCAGGAATAAAGCCTGCCATGAAGCACGACTCTATGCCAAAGGCATCGACAGCCTCTTGGGAGACGATAGCCCCAGCCTGCCATTCCTCCAGTTCCTTCAAGCCGGGTGTCGGCTCCGGCGTCGGGTTGTCCTTATTGATGCTGCTGTCGCTGCACGACGCAAGCGACATTGCGCCGCAGAAAGCCATGACAAGCATCAATGGCCGGATGGCTCTTCTTTGGATGACAGCAAGCATCCAGATGAGATTCTTTTTCATACATTGTTTATTGAATATACATGTTTCCTGTTTATATGACACTTACATATTACATTACTTCCAGTTCGGCATCACCAGTGGAGATGCTGGTGGTGGCTTCACTCCTGTCCTTACCAATGTTCACCTTGACATTCTTCAGCATACCCTTGGCGGTAACCTTATTATTGTCGGGGTTGATAAACTCGAAGGTGACGGTGTAGGAACCTTCTCTGACAGCCTTCTCAGCCGACTCTTTGGGCGCAAATGTGTTGGCTATGGTAGTGGTTGGAGTATCACTGCCTGTCTTATAAATCTTCACATTGCGCATGACATAGCTGTTGGAGGCGTTCTTCAACGAGATCAGGCCCCACTTTTCGCGATCGGGAGCTGGCAGCTTGAACGAGAAACCAACCCAACCACGCTTACCGAAGTCGGGATTGATAACTTTATCGTCGCTTTTATAATTGCCTGAGAAGTCCACATCCCAGTCTCTGCGGTTATCGTCGAAGGTGGCCGTCCAGCGCCAGTGATACCACGAGCTATAACGCGGATGCACATAGGCCATCAGGTGGAACTGCTTCTCACTCTCGTCCTCAACACCGGCCTTGCCGTAAGGCACCTGCCACATCCAGACGTTTTTGGCCTCGAACTCCTTGTGGACATCATCGGGGAAATACTTGACGTAGTTGTCCATGTCGTCTTCGTATAGCACATTGTTAGAATACCAGCGGTATTTCACCATATTAGTCGATGAGTTACGGTCGTAGTCGATGTTGGCCAGTTCGTAACTCATGACATCTTTCCACTCGCAGAAGAACCCGAAGCTGGCTTCAGCCTTGGCCGATGGGCCGTCTTTACTAAGTTCCGCGCCAACGGTGAGCGAACCGTTGAGATTAAAGGTGAACTCATTGGAATTGTTGCGTGCCTTGATGGAGTTCTCCGGGAAAGGATAATAGGCGAACTTCAAGCCATCTACTGTATTCATATTGCTTGGGTCGACCAAGGCGAACTGATAATCCATATCGCAGAACCAATAGCCGTAAACTCTGTTTCGGGTGCCTCCGTGCTTGCCGACAAAGGGGCGCCACATGGAGCTGTTGTGGGGAACGACGACGCTACGGATGGCATAATAGTCGCCAGCATTGTCGCCATTGGCCGAGTTCATATAGAGGGGTAACACGTCGAAGCGCAAAGTGACGGAACCGTGACAATCAAGGACGTCGGGTTCAGACCATGTGGCCTTGTCAATCACTTTCTTGAGCGAGAAGGGGAAGTTGATGGAGTAATGCTTGAAATCCTTCGCCAAAGACAGTTTCAAATGATCAAAATCGGGCATATCATCGCCTCTGGTATTGCCACGTGTAAGTTTCCTTGATTCCGAAGCCTGATTGTCAAATTCCTCTTCGTACCATTCTATCCAGTCCACGAGTGCTGTCAGACGATCGTTATAGTAGTTTAAGTCTTTCACGATGGTACGTTTCGTTTCGTTGCCATTTTCGTCGATGCTGGTGACCTCGTCTTTCTCGTCCAACATAAAGAAATGATCATCAGGATCGATTCCGTTGTGAGTGGCAAACAGCAGTTCATCCCATTCGCCCACGTCTTCATACCCTAACATGTCCGATGCATCCTCTGCTTTCGTAGGCAGGAGGATAATCAGGCCTCCTTTATCATAGAAGTCTATGATATTGCCAATCTTGAGACCGGTGATCATGTCGGCGACGACAATCTTAGCCTCGTCGAGACTATTCACCTTGTTGGGGAAAATCATACTCAAGGCCTGTTGTAGTGGTAAGGGCTTCGAGCCTATGCCTACAAAGTAGGTGGGGGCGTCGCAGTGCTTCCAGCTGGCTGTGGGATCCACCATGAGGTTCATGCCCTCTACTAAACCGTCGTTGTCGTCAGCTGATGAAGGATTGTCTATCTCGGAAGCGCAGGCCGAAAACAAAAAAATACCACAGAACAGGATGGAGGCAAACATCCAAATATTATTCTTTTTCATACTTGTATTTATTATTTTGTGTTATTTACATTTGATGTCCTTGAACTGCCATACGCTAGAAGGGACGATGAAGTCAAACTCCGTAGCATTATCAGGCAAGGCAGGGAAGATGAGGACAAAGCGACAAAATACCAACTTTCTATTCTGTACATATATAATAAGTATTACCATAGGAATCCTTTCCTATATACACTTTGACAGGAATTTCCTTCATTGTGAAGTCACTCACACCATCGACTGCGGTAACTTGTGCCTCCTGAGTAATGACAATATCCTTAATAGGCGAGACAACATCCTGTACATATTTCTGATCAACCAGGACTAAAGCACCAGTATCTTCCATAGGAATGAGATAATAGATGTCGTACATGAGTATCGTTTTCTCATTAATGTCGCAGATGCCTGAAGATACGGTATAGTTCACAATACATTCATAGCCAGGCAGATCTGTCAATACATAGCTGCCCTGACTAGTGAAATTGTTACTTATTTCAGACCTGACAACAAAATAGGTTGCGCTGCCTGCCTTGTGGGTATTATAAGCCTGTATTACTGGCTGTATGAAAGCACTTTCATCGCCAAAAAACTTCGACGTGATCTGGCGGATACGCTCGCTATCGGCGGCATCCAGACTCTCGTCGTAGTCTGTTGGCACAGCGACATCCTTGAGCAGGAAGTTGATGGGTGTCAATTCCTGAGACTTAAATGCTTCAATGGCTTGACTGAGTTTCCCCTCACGCGATGCCAACTGGATGGCGATGCTGCTCATATAACTCTCTGTTTCTAATCTGGAACCTAAATTGTATCCATCGAATTCGTTGAGCAGAGGATAGTCGTTGAAGGCAGGGTGGAGGACGTTACGCTCGAAATAGTCGGCTGTCCCCTCGTCGATGTCTGTGCTCTTAATGCCTTCAGCCTCTTCAGCATAAGCCTGCTCATACTTAGCGGTCCAATATTTCGCACGGGCATACTGCTTTTCCTTCTGGCTGCTGTCGTCCCATGCGGCTTTTAGTGCCAACAGGGCGAGCTTACGATAAATGCGAGGGGTGTAGTCAATAGGGTAAAACTGGTTGCGGTTATAATAACCACTACTTTTCTGCCATCCTTTCTCTTTTTTCTGCACATATTCGTGGAATGATTCATGATAGAAAAGGGCTAAGGTTTGGAGCAAGTAGTATTTGTCATCTAATTGTCTGCCCATTACCTGCTCCATGACACCTTTCTGGGCATCAAACTCTTTGAATTTAACGAGTATGATGGTACTGTTCATTCCATCGAACACAAGATGCTTAAAGCCAGTAGCATTCTCCAAATTCTGTTTCAGCTCACTTGTCCACTCTGTTTGGGGTATTTCCTTTTTTGTATCTGGATTGATGAGGTAGATACGGGTCTTCTCCTCATTGGCCAACAGGAGATTGAAGTCTGAAGGGTCTGCGTCGGTGTTCCAAGCCTTTTGAATGTTCGGGTGACACTTTTTTACGGCTGCTGCAAACCAGTCGACCACTTTGTCGAAATCACGGCTTACCTCAGGCATCTCAACCTCATCATCGGGTGTCACAACTGGTTCTGCAGGATTGTCGTTATTTGTACATGCTGTCAGATTGAGGCCGCAGACAAGGATGGCTGCGAGCATCCATAGAAGATTTTTTTTCATATCAGGTAGTTTGTTATTTTATTTATTGAATTCAATCATTCTTTTGCAGCCAGCAGGTGAGTATCTGGCAATACTCCTCGTGGGCATCGATGAAACAGGTATGGCGGGAGTGCCGGAACAGATGCCATTGACTGCGGGGGATATGCTCATCGACGCTGATGACAAACTGCTCGAAGTAATGGTCGTTGGCTCGCAGATAGGCGGGATCCTCCCACTGGCCGGTGGTTTCTGCATGACGGATGGCTTCCTGATCTTCTGCCGACAAATATTTGATGAGCCGGTGCTGTTCGCTGGCCCACAGGCTGCTGGAGGCATGACCAGAAGACAGGATGAGCGACTTGACGCCTTGCGGCTGATGGTCTATCACATACGCAATGCCTGCATGGCTCCCCATGACTGACCGAGAATATGCAGGGTGTCGAGATGAAGATAGTCGCGGATGGCGATGATTTCGTCTATCCATGTTTGCAGTCCAACTTGGCAGCTTCCTCGTATTTCTCGAGTGCCTCCTCCCAATTTTCCTTTGCTTCAAAGTCTTTAGCCTCGGTCATAGCGTCCTGGAAACTCTGTTCGAACTCCACCTTCTGACGGGCCTGGATTTCCATCTCCTTTTTTCGTTCAGCCGACTCAATGGCTGCGTTGGCTATGCCAAACACGCCACTAATGGTTCGATGGGTGTCCCAGCTGTTCCACGACTGTGCGCTGATGGGAAGGGCCATTATTAACCCCATTACGATCACAAATGCATTCTTCTTCATCGTTCTTCTCACTTTATATTATTAAGGATTAGTCTTGCTCTTTACGTAGTTCAGGAATGGCCAGCCTGTTTCTGTGACATCATTACCATCAGCATCATAGATTTCATATCTTACCGAACCGTCGAGGGATTGATATAAGACGGCTTTAAAGTAGAAGTTGCTTGCGGCTTCATCAGCCTCGGCTTCCGTTATTCCCGATAATGTTGTTGCGAGATCATATTTCACTTGCTTATTGATCAGTTCGGTTGAGGGGGTCATTGATGCTGCTGAAATATATGAGCTCTTTGGCAGGGTTATCTCCCATGGACCGGTCTTGTCGGTCTTCCTCTCCATCGTCATTTCCAGCTCAGACTTAGCTGGCCATTCGCCGCCATTTTGGGCGTATGTTCTAGGTATTTGACAAGTAAGTTGTAACAATGTTGAAAATACCGTCATTTGTTTACCATTATTATACTTGTATTTAATCCTGAAATACTTCAAGGTTTCTTTCGAGAATCCCAAGTTAAATACCATAAGGCCATCATACTTACTTACACTGATGCCAAGCAAGTCGGCACGATTATCCTGAGGAGGATTGTTGTATGGGTAGCAGGGGTTTACTTTCAGCCAGCGGCTCCAGCCTACGCTCTGGTCGAAGTAAGTTGTCTCGTATGAGTTTACCCAGGCAAAGGCTTGCTGATGAGCATCATACCAGGCCTTTGTTGTCTCATTGGCGAAGGTATAAGGTTCAATACTTTCAAAAAAGACATTCAGTTGGGCAGTCTTGCCATCCATAGTTTGCCCTAAGATGACGGCAGGATAATCTTCAGAAGACATATCGCGCTCAACACCGATGAATCCCCGGCAACCTAAAGTTACGCTATACGTCAGGTCCTTTGCCTCATAGCCTAAGGAGGAAATTGACTGTGCATGACAAATGATGGCCGACTTACAGGCATTATAAAAAGCCTGATAGTATTGAGCAAATTCGTCATAATCCTTCAGAGGTGTTTCAGTCAATAGCTTCAGGTAGTCCGCTGCATCGTATAGAGGTGCTTCGGGGTTATATTGATAGCAGTTGTTTGCAGGGTCATGGAAAACCTCTGTATTCTCTGCGAATACTCCTGATTCCCATATAGCCACAAGACGATCTGTAAATGTTCTCATGGTTGACAGAACGACGGGAATCTTACTCATATCCGTTATATTGAAATCTACATTCTGAGCTTTAGGATCTGGTTCAACAATAGTATTTTCCTTATGGTCAGCCGCTTTCTTGGCACAAGCGTCCACGAACTTCTGCCCCCATACCACCAAGTTCTCTCCGTTGGCACCCGCATTCTTCAGCATCTCAACGAAAGCCTTCTGATCCTGTCCAAAGGTAGAATGGCCTGAAGCAATCACGTAGTCAACAACACTCCTTAACTCCGATAGTGTCTCCAAATTATTCATCAGACAGCAGTCGAAGTTGATCATCTTCATGTGTACACCGCTCTTCTGGATACCCTCCAGCATCTCACGGTTTGTCAGATTCGGATTACCTTGCAGATTGTCATCGCTCATCAAACCACGAGTGGCAGCAACTTTCGACTTATCATAGTCGAAGGCGATCTGATAGCCTGCGCCATGGTCGGATATCATGAATACGTAGTTATGAGCAGGAGCCGTCTTCACACAATATTTAATGAAGTTAGCGATAGAATCGGGCTGATAGAGCTGCGAATTAGCATGCTGCGTACCGTAGAGCATATCATTGGTCAGCAACAGCGGCTTTGCACCTTTTTCTGTCGATTTATTCAGCAGCTTGGCATCGAGTTCATAGCGATAGAGTTTCCCAGGTTCACCGCTAAAAGCATAATCCTTTGATAATTCCTTGGAATACTTGTATTGAGTAATAATACGCACCTGCTTGTTGTCTTCACCAAGAGCACCACAAAGAGCAGCCAAGTCTTTCTCTATGGAAGCATCAAGGTTTCCGCCACCTGTCGTGTAGAATATGACGGTGTAGTCGGCCATGTCCTCTTCCGTTGCCGGTGTTGGCGTCTCTGAGTTAGCAGGGTTGTCCTCAATGCTACAAGAAGTTAATGTGAGGCAGCTTGAAAGGATAGCTGTCCAAATCCATGTAAATTTTCTCATTGTTCTTTATAGTTATTAATATCTATTTTTCCCACAAAATTACGATTATCTTTTTAAATAGTGGTGAAAAAGATAAAAAAAAATCAGACTTGTTGCGCAACGAAAACGTTTTTGCGAAGAAAAAGGGATTTCTTGTAAAAAATGAACGGTAAAATGTGAAAAAGATGTCTCGGTGTGGACATATATGACTGAAAAATCGTAACTTTGCACTATAAAAACGAAACATAGTTATGGACAAGCAGATTATCGGAACGACAGAAAGCATTGAGAGTAAGTATCGGGTGAATCATGTGGACAGCGGATTACCCCGCTGGCTCATTGAGTTGGCCTTTGTATGTCTGCTGTTGCAGGGTATCTGCACCTGGACACCGCTGATGCACATGATGGAAGATCATCTGCCGATGGTGCTGGCTGTCATCCAGACGTTCGGGGCTGTGGTGATGTACTATGGACTGCTGCGAGGAATGAAACCGTTATACCGTCCATGCATGATTTGGTGGTGGTTGGTGATAGCACTCAACATTGCGGGATTTGTCACCACTGCCTTCCCTGTGATTCCAAGGGAAGTGGGGTTGACCATAGCCCTGTCGCTTATGCTGGTCTATCTACCATTGGGTGTGCTGATTGCCGTCAGCTATCGTGGTCGTCTGCGGCTGATAGGCATCTGGATGGCAGTCTACATCCTCATTTCCAGCATCATCCCCGTGCTGTGGTTCCTTCTGGGAGCTGACGATTCCGGCATAGTTAACACTCTAATGGAGTTTTCTACCATCGGCGTTGTCATCGTTTATGCTTGGGCGATGAGAAGGGTGTTGATTAAGTGAAGGTTGCGGGTAAGCAACGCAGAACGAAGTTTACTCAAAGTATGCCGAGCATAAGCAGCCTCGACCAAAGGTCAAGAGTGAAATAGTTAACTTTGTGATTGCCGATATTGCAAGGGTGTGATGCCGAGACGTCGTTTCACTTCTGTCTGGAAAGTACGACGACCGCCAAAACCGGCCTCTGCGCCAACGGCCTCGATGGTCCAATGCGGTTCCTCCAGCAACAGGCGACAGGCCAAGAGGAAACGCTTCTCGTTGAGGTAATCCCCCAGGCTGTTGTACTTCGGATGATTCTTGAACAGTCCGCCAAGACGTTTCTGCGTTAGCCCGAGCGCTTTGGCCATGGTCTTCAGTGTCAGGTTCGGGTTGGTGAAGAGACGTGTCTCATCCATCTTATGGTCTATCCATGCCATCAGTTCCTCGTCGGTCATGTCAGACGTTAATTCTATATGCTCGCGATGCTGGCGAGTCTGCTCGCGTAACAGCATTAACTCGTCCGGGATACTATGTTTCAATTGCTCCGCCAGCGCCTCTTGTTGCCGCTGTAGCGACACGATCATCTCCTTCTGTTCTTCCAACTCGCTTCTCTGCTCCTCCAATTTTGAATTCTGTTCAGCCAGTTCGTTCATCCGCTTCTCAAGTTCGCAGCCTTGCATCTTGTTCTGTTTGAGCAATGTGTTTTGGTTCTCCACCAGCATTGTGTTGGTAGAGATAATCTTCTTTGCATTGGCATTCAGCACCAGCATCGTGATGATGAATGCAATCACGAACACGATGATGACGGCTGCTATAATTAGATGTGCTCCTGTCATGGAAATGACCTGTTTTTACATTTTTAATTGCAAAAGTATGCTTTTTCTGTTGAATTTCAACCTTGTTACCCATAAATATATGCTATTTGTTGCGCAGGAATAGGGTTTTTGCGCAAAAACAGATTTAAAAATGCCCGAGTGAGGCATAATAACACAGTGGATGTTTTATTCGCCTTTGCTAAGACGCGCTGGACAATCTGGCCAGCAGACCGATGAGTGCCAAGTGGGTCAGAACGGCAAGGCAGTACAAACTCAACATCTATTCAGCAAAACCTTACAACATTATTTGGGAACACGGATAGGCTAACTTTCCTTCGCTGATGCTTTGGTCTAAGCCTCTCGACCTTACGGGGTAAGGGGGAACT
>JAEEGF010697598.1_pt1 | contig 10071 bp, 11 predicted proteins | sample 9134171 | NCBI WGS metagenome assembly JAEEGF01 (sample SAMN16246542, study PRJNA631951) | gut metagenome | biome: gut microbiome; feature: rumen; material: AP-attached | host: Bos | place: Iran: Karaj | collected 2018-10 | reverse complement strand
CTCCGGAGGACTTGGCCACCCCCGGACGAGTAGCGGGGGAGGGGCCCGTTGGATACAAGCCCCGAAGGGGCGCAGGAGACAATGGGAGGGGCCGGAGTGAGCGAAGCGAACGGAGTTCCTCCGGAGGTAGTCTCTGCCGAAGGCATGCTCGTAGTGTAAATCTTGACTCCCGCGGGGATCACGAAAGGGGGCGCAAAATCAAATCCACTCCACCTCTGACACATCCAGTTCGTGTTCATCGTCGCCCCAGTCGGGGGCGTAGACGAAGGTATAGCCCTTGAGTTCGGAGGGGATGCGGTCCAGGAAGCGGAAGTCGGGTTCTCCGAAGTCTCCGCTGCGGCCGTAGAGGGTCATCACTTTTTTGTCGTCGTCCTTGTGGAACCAGCCGCCGCCGTGGGTTTTAGCATAGCCCTTCACCAGTTCCTTGTGCTGGAACACCATCCCATAGACAAAGGTGCCGATGAGCGGGGTTGCCGGATCCGATATGAGCATGAACTTAGGATTCACGGGCCTTGGAGCATACGATCTTCCAGCCGATGAGGCCTACGATGAAGGAAACCAGCGGGGAGAGCAGGTTGAAAAAGCAGAAGGGAGCATAGACCAGCGTGGGAACGCTGAGGATGGTGGCCTGTGTCATACCGCAGCTGGACCAGGGGAAAAGGGGGGAAGTCACCGTGGCCGAATCCTCCACGCTGCGGCTCAAGAGCCGGGCCTCATAGCCGTTTTCCTCATAAGTATGGCGGTAGATGTTGGAGGTGAGGATGACGGAAAGATATTGGTCGGACACAATGCCGTTGAGTGCGGTACCGGTGAGCACCGTTGAGCCCACCAGGCCGCCGCGGGTGCGCGTGAGGGGCTGCATGATACGGGACAGATGGCCAATCATACCGCTGGCCTGCATGGCCGCGCCGAAGCACATGGCGCAGATAATCAGATAGATGGTATTGAGCATACCCAGCATACCCCGGGTAGCCACCAGCTGGTTCACCTCCGGCACGCCTGTCTCCAGGGAAACGGAATTATAGATGATTTCCACCATACCGGCGAAGAACACCCGGGCGGAAGACCCGGCGGTAACGCTTTGGCCAATAGAGCGCACAATATCCGGCTGAAATACGATGGCCGCCACGCAGGCCGCCAGCACCGACAAGGCCAGCACCATGATGGCGGGCAGCTTCTTCCAGATGAGAAAGACCGTGAAGGCCGGCACCAGCATCAGCCAGGGGGTGAGGTGGAACCGGGCGGCCAGGGTAGATGTGTACACCTCCATCGGCATTTCCGGCGCGCCCCCATGCGTCAGGCCCAGGACGGTGAAAATGATGAGCGTGATGAGGAACGACGGCACGGTGGTGAAATACATATAATGGATGTGCTCGAAGAGCCCCACCCGGTTCACCGAAGAGGCCAGGACGGTGGTGTCCGACAGCGGCGAAATCTTGTCGCCGAAATAAGCGCCGGAGATGATGGCGCCGGCCGTCAGGGCATCGGAGAAACCCTCGGCCCGGCCGATACCCAGCAGCGCCACGCCCACCGTGGCGATAGTGGTCCAGGAAGATCCCGTGGTGACGGAAACCACCGCGCACAGCACGCAGGCGGTGAGCAGGAACACCTTGGGACTGATGATGCGGATGCCGTAATAGATGAAGGCCGGCACCACGCCGCTCATGGTCCAGGTGCCGGAGATGGCACCGATGAGCAGCAGGATAAGGATGGCCGATGCCACATTGCCCACGTTTCCGGCAATCTCGGCCTCGAAGGTCTTCCAGGGAATCCCGTACAGCCACATGCCCAGCCAGATGGCGATACCCGCCGCCACCAGCAGGGCCACCTGAGAGGCGCCCAGGATGGAATCAGCCCCGAAGATGGAGATATCCAGTGCCAGCAGGAACACCAGCACGGCCAGGGGAATCAGGGCCACCAACGTTTGTTTCAAGCTCGTTTTCATGGGCGCAAATATACAACAATTCTTGCGATATCGTGGATTTTCCGTATCTTTGCCTTAATAACACTTATACTATGACCGCAACTATGATTATAGAGCTGCTCATCGTTCTGGCAGCACTGTATGTGGGTTCCCGTTACGGGTCCCTGGCGCTGGGCGCCATTTCCGGCATCGGCCTCGCCATCCTGGTATTCGGCTTCGGCCTCAAGCCCGGCACGCCTCCCACCGACGTTATCTACATCATCATCGCGGCTGTCACCTGCGCTGGTACCCTGCAGGCGTCGGGCGGTATGGACTGGATGATCCAGATAGCCGAAAAGATGCTCCGAAAACATCCGGAGCACATCACCTTCCTGGGCCCGCTGGTGACCTTCTTCCTCACAGTGCTGGTGGGAACCGGCCACGTGGTGTATACCATCATGCCCATTATCTGCGACATCGCCCTCAAGAAGAATATCCGTCCGGAGCGTCCTTGCGGCGTGGCTTCCGTGGCCTCGCAGGTGGGTATCACCTGCTCTCCCATCGCCGCGGCCGTGGTGGCTTTCGTCACCATTTCCAACGCCAACGGGTATATGGTTTCCATTCCGCAGGTGCTCATGGTCACCATCCCGGCCTGCGTAATCGGCCTGATGTGTGCCGCAGCTGCCTCCTACAACCGCGGCAAGGACCTGGACAAGGATCCCGCCTTCCTGGCCCGTAAAGCAGACCCTGAACTGTTCCAGTACATGTACGGCAACACCGCCACCACCCTGGACAAGGTCATTACCAAGGAAGCCAAGGCCTCCGTATTTGTTTTCCTGGGCTCCCTGCTGGTGATCGTAGGCTTCGCTTTCTGCCAGATGATCCACGTGGAAAGCGGCGAAACCCTGGCCAAGGCCATCAACCTGCCCAAGATGAACATCTGCATCCAGATCATCATGCTCATGGCCGCAGCCGCCAACATCATGTTCTGCAAGGCAGCTCCCAAAAAAGCCGTGGCCGGCGCCGTGTGGCAGAGCGGTATGGTGGCCGTAGTGGCCATCTACGGCATTGCCTGGCTGGCCGATACCTACTTCGGCAACTATATGGACCAGATGAAGATTATGCTCAGCGACCTCGTTACCAGCTACCCCTGGAGCATCGCGTTCGTGTTCTTCCTGGTATCCGTGCTCATCAATTCCCAGGGCGCCGTGGTGGTTGCCATGCTGCCCCTGGCCTATGAACTGGGCATCGCCGGACCGGTGCTGCTGGGCGTGCTTCCCAGCGTATACGGCTACTTCTTTATCCCCAACTATCCGTCCGACATCGCCACGGTGAACTTCGACCGTTCCGGCACCACCGTCATCGGCAAATACCTGCTGAACCACAGCTTTATGATGCCGGGGCTCATCTGCGTGTTTGTGTCCACCATTATCGGCTACCTTATCACCAACGTCTTCTTCGCGGGGTACTTCGCCAGTTTTTTGCAGTAGGCCGTTTTCGCTAACTGATTGATTGAACGCAGTATACAAAAAGTCCTCTAGGTCAAACGACCCAGAGGACTTTTCTTAAAGCGCTAATTATTAAGGTATTAGCGAAAACGCTCCTTACTTCACCATTCCGCTGAAGCCCATGAAGGCCAGGGCCAGGATACCCACGCTGATAATGGCGATGGGAACGCCCTTGAAGGCCTTGGGCACGTTGTTCAGGGACAGGTGCTCACGGATGCCGGCGAAGATGACCATGGCCAAGCCGTAACCCAGGGAAGTGGCGAAGGCATAGACCAGCGCCTGACCCAAGTTGAGCATACCGCCGGGCACGAAGGAGAATTCCTTGGTAACCACGTTGATGGCCACACCCAGCACGGCGCAGTTGGTGGTAATCAGGGGCAGGAAGATACCCAGGGCCTGATACAGGGACGGGGAAACCTTCTTGAGCACAATCTCTACCATCTGCACAAGGGCAGCGATGACCAGGATGAAAGCGATGGTCTGCAGGAAAGTGATGCCGAAGGGAACCAGCAGGTACCGGTTGATGAGATAGGTGACCAGGGTGGCCAGGGTAATCACAAAGCAGACGGCCATGGACATGCCCGTGGCGGTGGACAGTTTGTTGGACACGCCCAGGAACGGGCAGATACCCAGGAACTGCGCCAGGACAATATTATTGACGAAAATCGCCGAAATGATAATCAGAAAATATTCCATAGCCTAGCTCTTTTTAACGAATTTGTTGAACAGAACCATCAGGTAACCCAGGCACAGGAAGGCGCCGGGAGCCATCACGAAGGCCAGCATACCGTCGTTGCCGCCGATAAAGCTGTAACCGAAGGCGCTTCCGCTGCCCAGGATTTCACGAACCAGACCCAGCACGGTGAGCGAGCAGGTGAAGCCCAGACCCACGCCGATACCGTCCAGTGCGCTCTCCCCTATGCCGTGCTTGTTGGCAAAAGCCTCGGCGCGACCCAGCACGATGCAGTTCACCACAATCAGCGGGATGAACAAACCCAGGGTCTCGTACACGGCCGGAGTATAAGCTTGCATCAGCAGCTGCAGCAGCGTCACGAAGGTGGCAATAACTACGATATAAACCGGAATGTGCACTTTGTCGGGCACCACGGGAGCGATGGCCGATATGGCCATATTGCTCAGGACCAGCACAAAGAGCGTAGCCAGTCCCATGGACAGGCCGTTGATGGCCGATGTGGTGGTGGCCAGCGTGGGACACATACCCAGCAGCAGGACGAAGGTCGGGTTGTTCTTGACCAGACCGTCGGTAATCAGTTTGAACTTACTCATTGCAGCATCCTCCTTCGTTAATTTCGGCAAATACCTTCAAAGCGTTCTCCACGGCCAGCGTGTAGGCGCGGGAAGTGATGGTGGAAGCGGTAATGGCGTCCACGTCACCGCCGTCCTTCTTCACGGACAGTTTCTTGATGGAAGGGTCGAAGCCCCGCCACTGGTCCATGAATTTGGCGTCGGTGGTGCACTTGGCGCCCAGACCGGGAGTCTCGGCGTGCGAGAGCACGGACGTGTTGTACACCACACCGTCGGGGGTGACACCCACGATGAGGGACAGGGGACCGCCGAAGCCCACGGTAGTGGTTTCAATGGCGTAGCCCACCAGGTTTTCGCCGTCCTTGGCCGTGTAATAATGGCCATATTCATTGTACTCCACATCGGTGAAGTGCGGCAGCACCTGGGCGATGGCCTTGTTGGTCTTCTCGGCCGCAGCGGCGTCAATGGGTTCCTTGGTGAGGACGTATGCCCCGCCCAGCACCGCCGAGCAGAACAGGCAGGTGAGGCCCAGCACCAGCACCATATTGGTTAAATTGGATTTAGCAGCCATACCTTATTTCCTCCCGAATTTTTTCTGTTTGAACCACATGTTCAGCAGCGGCACCACAGAGTTCATAATGAGGATGGCGAAGGAAACGCCTTCCGGATAAGAGCCGAAGTAACGGATCATCATGGTGAGGAAGCCGATGCCCACGCCGAAGATCACGCCGCCCCACAGGCTCATGGGAGAGGTCACATAGTCGGTGGCCATGAAGCAGGCACCCAGGATGAGACCGCCGGTGAGCAGGTTGAACAGAGGATCGGTGAAACGGGCAGGATCGATGCCCCAGAAGATGAGCGAAGTGAGCGCCACGGTGGCAAAGATGCTCAGGGTGATCCAAGGCTTGATGACGCGGCGCACGCACAGGTACACGAAGCCGGCCAACAGTGCCAGGGCGCATACCTCACCGGCGCTGCCGCCCAGATTGGCGAACAGCAGGTCCTTATAGTTGAAGGAAGCGGTGAGTTCCTGTACGGTGGAACCCTGCATCAGGCCTTCCTGGATGGTACCCAGCGGGGTGGGACCGGAAACGGCGTCCACGCCGAACAGGCCCTGCGGCTGGCTCCAGCTGGTCATATAGGTAGGGAAAGAAACCAGCAGGAACACACGGCCCACCAGGGCGGGGTTCCAGATATTCTGGCCAATGCCGCCGAAGGTCATCTTGGCAACGCCGATGGCAACCACGGCGCCGATGAATACCACCCACCAGGGAGTGGTGTAGGGCAGGTTCAGCGCCAGCAGGATACCGGTGATGACAGCGGAAAGGTCACCCACGGTAGAGGGCTGTTTGAGCATATATTTGGTGATGGCCCATTCCAGCAGCACGCAGGAGGCCACACTCACGCCCAGTACCAGCAGTTCCTGCCAGCCGTAGAAAATGACGGAGCAGATGATGGCGGGTACCAGCGCAATCACCACATCCCGCATCAGGGACTTGGTAGAGTCCTTGGAGTGGATATGGGGCGAAGGGGATACTATTAATGTACTCATAGTCACTTACTTTTTAGCGGCTTCGGCAGCGGCCTTAGCGGCGGCTGCGCGTGCACGGATGGCACCTAAGACAGAGCCCTTACCTATACGGATGCTGTCCAGCAGCTGAATATGGGCGGGGCAGGAATACAGGCAGCAGCCGCACTCGATGCAGTCCTGGGCGGCGTTGGCCTCCAGGGCTTCCACGTCCTTGGCGCGGGAGAGCCTTACCAGCAGGAAAGGCTCCAGGCCCATAGGGCAGGCATCGGCGCACTTGCCGCAGCGGATACAGTTGCTTTCCGGGGCACGGCGGGTCTGTTCCTCGGTGAGGAAGAGCAGGGCGCCCGTTCCCTTCACGGTAGCGGCGTCCAGATTGGCAACGGCACGGCCCATCATGGGACCGCCGCTGATGATCTTGGCCGCATTCTCGGGCACACCGCCCAGGTAGTCCACGATGTAGCGGAGCGGAGTACCCACCCTTACCAGCAGGTTGGCCTGCTTGGGGAAGCATTCACCGGTAACGGTAACAGAGTTGTCCACAATGGGTTTGTTCTTCTGCACGGCGTCGTACACGGCCAGCGCGGTAGCCACGTTCTGAACCACGGCACCCACGCTGATGGGCAGGGCGCCGGATCCCACCTGACGGTGCATCACAGCGTCGATGAGCTGCTTTTCACCGCCCTGCGGATAACGCATCTTCATGGACATCACCTCGATGCCGTCATAACCCAGTTTGGCAATCACTTCCTTGATATGGGCAATGGCCTCGGGCTTGTTTTCCTCGATGGCGATGGTGCAGGGAACGTCACCCATCACCTTGCGCAGGATGGCAGCGCCAACCACCACCTGTTCTCCCTTCTCCAGCAGGGTGCGGAAATCGGAAGTGAGGTAAGGCTCGCATTCGCAGCCGTTGATGATCACGCGCTCGCACTTGGAACCCGGAGGCGGGCTCAGCTTCACGTGCGTGGGGAAGGTGGCACCGCCCAGACCAACGACGCCGCCGAGCTTGATCTTCTCGACGGTGGCCTTGTTGTCTTCGGGCAGGGTGGTGATAAGGGTGTCGGTGGTGTCAATGCCTTCCAGCCATTCGTCTCCCTCAACGGCAATCTCGATGTGTGTGGAAGGACGGCCGGCCAGGTCCGGGCGCGGGCCGATGGACTTGACGGTACCGGAAACCGAAGAGTGGATGTAGGCGCTCACGAACCCGCCGGGTTCGGCGATCACCTGTCCCACCTTCACTTTGTCGCCCACCGCCACACAGGGCACGGAGGGTGCGCCGATGTGCTGGGCCACGGAAATGTAAACGACAGGGGCAAGGGGCAGCGGCTGAATGGCGCACTCCCGGGAAATCTTGTTGTCGTGCGGATGAACACCGCCCATGGAGAATGTAGGTTTACGCATTGGCAGCCTCCTTTGCTTTAAGTTGACGTTCCTTGATGCGGGCTTTCACGGCTTCCTTGTCCAGAGGCTTGGGGAAGTTCACGCCGTGGATGGCGTTCGTGGGGCACATAGCCTCGCACTCGCGGCACAGTTTGCACTTGGCGGGGTCGATGTAAGCCACGTTGTTTTCCACCACGATAGCCTCGTGGGTGCAAGTCTTGGCGCAGATACCGCAGCCGATGCAGGCGTTGGCGCAGGCTTTCTTGGCAACCGGACCCTTGTCCTTGTTCACGCAGGATACGAATTCACGCATTCCGCGGGGACCTTTGGGCCGAAGTTCGATGATGAACTTGGGGCAAGCCTTCACGCAGGAGCCGCAGGCGGTGCACTTTTCCTCGTCCACCACCGGCAGGCCGGTAACGGGATCCATGGAAAGAGCGCCGAACTGGCAGGCGTTCACGCAGTCACCGCAACCCAGGCAGCCGAAGGCGCAGCCGGTGTCGCCGGTGTACAGGGTGGATTTCACCACGCAGGAGGCGTAGCCGTCGTAGTCGTTCACGCGGGGACGGGCCTCGCAGGAGCCGTTACAACGGACGACGGCTACCATAGGAGCCTTGGCTTTCACCTCGTACCCCAGGATAGCCGCCACCTTAGCCATGGTGTCGTTGCCGCCCACCGGACAGTAATTCTTGTCCAGGTTGGGGGCCTTTACGGCAGCCTCGGCGAACGCACGGCAGCCCGCGAATCCGCAGCCGCCGCAGTTGGCGCCGGGCATGACCTTCTCTACCTCGTCAATACGCGGGTCTTCCTCTACCTTGAACTTTTGAGCCACCAGGTAAAGAACCAGCGCAAGCACCAGGCCCAGAACGGTCACCACCGCAATAGTCCAGATAATAGTACTCGTCATAGTTTATTTGATTGTGAATATATATTCGTTCTGCAGTTTCCCGCGCAGGAGCCACAGGGCCAGATAATACAGGCCGATGGCCGCCAGGGCGGAAACGCCCGTCGCCACTTCTCCCACGCCCAGGCCCAGGAGGCCCAGGACGATGGCCAGCATAATCACCAGCGGAATGCAGTAGGCCAGCCATACGGCCTTCATGCCCATGGAGGCTTTCAGCAGCACTTCCACCTCGTCTCCCACATTGTAGGTGGCGTAGGGATCGGCGGGCACGTCCACCGTCTTTTCGGCCAGATCGGCCATCCCGCACAGGCCGGCGGCGTGACATTCGCCGCAGGCACTATGCTGCAAAATGGCCACCGTAGTAACCTGCGGGGTCATTTTAATCACTTTTCCCTTATGTGAAACGCTTCCTTTACTCATTGGATCCGGGAGGTTACTTCGTGCTTCAGGTTTTCCGTCTTCTTCAGCCACAGCCACATGGTTCCCATACGCAGGGGCAGCATGATGGCCAGCGGCATATGATTACCGTCGTCGCTCACCCATACCTGCACTTCCTGGTCTCCCTCGAAGAGATGACCCGAAACAACGGTGCAGGAGAAACGGTTGGCGTGGAATTTCCCCTGTCTCCTTACCTTGATGTCGCCCTTCCCCTGGCAGGTGACCCGCAGGGTAATCACTTCGTCGTCCACGATACAGGGGACAAAGGCCTTCTCCCCCACTTCAACGTTGGAGAAATCCATATCGCGGAAGTGGTAGATGAGCGTAACCACGTCCCGGGGCAGGCAATCCAGGGGGATATCCTTGAAATCGGGGTCCTTTCCGTTATAGGACGTCTGGGCGTGCACCACGCCCGCATCCCAGTCGAACTGGAAAAAGTTGTTGGCCGTGTAGCCGTTCTGGTAAGTATCCCGGACCGCTTCCAGGGGACGGTTTCCGTCCACGGTGAAAACGCTCTGGAAATGCTCCCGCATCTTGTAGAAGGCGTCGAAGAAAGGAGCCGTGCGCAGCAGGCAGGAAGCATGGAAGACATCACCGTCCTGCTCCAGGCTGGTGGCAACGGAACCCACTTCCGTATTCACCAGTCCCCACTTGAACATGAGGACCATCTCCAGCTTTTCCCCGTCCTGGAAGGGGGTCTCCTTACAGACAGGAATTCCCTGAGCGCCCAGCGCCAGGGAAAAAAGAGCCATACAGGCTATGAGCATCAACTTTCGCATACTAGAAGTCGTTCTGGCTGTCAAAGTTGTAGTCCGTGCCGGCCGCGCCGGGTTCATTGGCGGCGCTGGCCACCGGCCCCTGGCGTGCATACACGTCCAGGCTCTGATCCGGTTCCACAAACTTCACCTGGGAAGCCTTATACTTCATCTCTATATCACAAACCTCGCCATTACGGTGTTTTGCGATAACAATATATGCTTTTTCCTTGTCTTCGGGGTTGTCGCTCATACCCACAAAGTCCGGGCGATGGATGAAAATCACCATATCGGCATCCTGCTCGATGGAGCCGGACTCACGCAGGTCGCTCAGCTGCGGCTTGCCGGTACCGCCCGTACGCTGCACCGCATTACGGGACAGCTGG
>JAEEGF010002558.1_pt1 | contig 10071 bp, 24 predicted proteins | sample 9134171 | NCBI WGS metagenome assembly JAEEGF01 (sample SAMN16246542, study PRJNA631951) | gut metagenome | biome: gut microbiome; feature: rumen; material: AP-attached | host: Bos | place: Iran: Karaj | collected 2018-10 | reverse complement strand
TCTTTGCTTTTCCCTTATTTTTGCCCATTCCCATTCATAACGCTCGTCTATTTCTACGACTTCTTTTGTTATGCCGTTTTCAAGCATGGCAAGCGTCCTTCCATCCGGGAATTTCCTTGAGCATGTAATGTGTGGTCTCTCAGCCATCTTTGCCGCAATGCGTACTTCCTTGGCGTAGTCATATGCATCTTCGGGGCAGTACCATGCCTCTATGCCATCGCGGACGAATTCTTCCTGTACCTCACTGCGCTCCTTCTCAATCTCAAGCCAGGGAGTGTGACATATTCCCCGGTTCTTTTCTCCGCTCTTCTGACGGACAAGGGTTGCTCGGTATATCCTTTCCCTGCCCTTTGCCTTTAACAACAGGAATACTCCTACGGGCGCATCCGTAAAGTCCTCATGCCATCCCTTTGGCGGGAGCTTTGAGCCTTGCTGTTTCTTCTGCGTTATCTGTTCGATATCGGTAAGGACAACTTCCGTTCCTTTTACCGATTCCCAGAAACGTTCCTCTTCCCTAATGTTCATTTACATCCCCCTTTCTTCTGTTTTTAGCTTATATTTACCATTATACTATTTCTTTACTCTTTGCGGATGCTATGTATTTCTCAATATCTGCAGGGGACATTTCTTTTATGTATTTCTGCATTTTGTCGTCATTCTGTTCGTAGATGTTATGAACAACGCGATGTTTTGCCGATTCGTACTCTCTTCCGATGTGGTTTGCCAGATATGTGAGGCTTAATGGATTCTTGTAGAAGAGTCTCTTATATAGCTCACCGCCTTCTGTCTTGGTGCATGGTTCTGTTACTAATGCAGGAGGCGTTTCGGTATTTGACGGAAGGATGATGCAGCTTCCCTTCTTCATATATTTGAATCTTACTATTGATGCGTTGTGATAACATACGTCAATGTATGAGCCGCTGTTCTTGTACAGCTTTATGTTCTTCATATCGGCGCCGTATTTTGCCAGCAGACTAAGAAGGACTGCGCATGTCTCGTACTCTTCTTCTGTGATCTGCCGTTTTTCATCCTTCTTCTCCTGCTTTTTTAGCACATCTTCAAGGAGCGGAATCATGTGAGCGAGCATCTGCCCACATACTCTTGCATCATCTGCTGCCCGGTGGGCGTTTGTTATGCTGATGCCAAAGTGCTCTGCTACTGTCGTCTGCTTGTGGTTCTCAACGCCCTTTACATATCTCCTTGCGATATAGAGCGTATCGACTACCCTTACCTTTCCAGAGTATCCGCATCTTTCCATTGCCCTCTTTATGAATTCAAGGTCAAAGTATGCATTGTGGGCTACAAGTATCGTGCCTTCGTTCATGGCATCGCCTATAAACTCAAGGAACTTCTTTAATGCCGCTTTCTCGACAGGGGCAAATGCCACCATCTTGTCTGTGATGTGGTTTATCTTGGATGCCTCCTGCGGTATGTGCATCAGGGGATTTATGAATGTCTGAAATGTGTCCGTAATGGTTCCGTTTTCAATCTTGACCGCGCCGAGCTCTATTATCCTGTCGGTAAACTTGCTGAATCCCGTTGTCTCAATGTCGATTGCTATATACTTTGCCTTAAGTTCGTCCATAAGCGCATAGTCAGCTTCGTTGATGATGTGGTATTCATATTCGGCTGCTGCCTTATCTTTACCATTATACACATACGCATTTGCCGTATATGCGCCCTTTGCCTTCTTATCCTTATTTCTTCCTAATAACTTTCTTAAAATTCCCATGGTACTGCTTTATTGCTCTATCTTTCTTTAAATGGCCTTCTCTTAAAACTCTACAGTGTTATAGTCTATTTCTGTATCATCCGTATATACTCTGATTTCAGTATCAAATGATTCAGGATGCTTCTCTTCATAAGAACGTGCTTTATCATATCTTGCTGACTTCTTTGCTTCTTCGATATCATCAGTGCTCAATAGCAGATTGTCACATTGCTCGATAGTTCCTACTTTACTGATTGAATAAACGTTGTACTTTGCCATAAATTATTCCTTTGATTAAAAAATTTCTTTTACTGCTTTGTCTTGCCTGCTCTGTGTTACTCTGTGAGGGCAAATGTCACGATTGTACGCTCACCATCTGACAGTTCTGTTACAATTTCTGTAGGTATGTATCCGTATCTTGTGTGGGATGTAGTCACCTGCTCATTCTCATTTATCGCTCCAATTACGGCTGCGTAATACTTGAAATTCGCATTACCCTCTGTCTCTACGTCAGTTTCCCATTTGTCCTTTTTCTTTTTCTGATGTGTTATGAGGATCTCAAACATTTTCTCCGGTGTGTCCTCGTCTGTATACATGTTGTCGATATCGGGATATCTGACAAGCATTTCCTTATATGTCTTTTTAAATTCCTGGTATGTCATGCTTACCTCTTTCTTTTTCTTATAGGTCCTGCTGCCCGATGCCTTTACATATAGGGCATTCTTACTCTTTTTTTAAGCCTCTGCTTTCTATCAAGCATATTTTTGGTGAGTGTTACGTACTCTTCTCCTGACGGCTCCCGTTTTTCTTTTCGTATCGGCAGCAGGTCATTGGCCATGCTTATAAGAAGTATCTCTCCATAGGGTGAAAGCAGGTCAAGGTTCTGACTTATTCCGCTAATAAAGGTCTCTGCGTCCTGTTCGTTAGTTACATGGTCTTCTTTGATGATTTTATCTATGGTGTTTCGGGTATTCTGCTTGATCTGCTCTTTATGGAGTTGGTCTATTAGTCTGTAGATATCAACTCTTACTTCCGGTCGCAATGCCCTTAACTTTCTTGCAGCTTCTTTTGGTAAGGTATTTCGCTGTTCTTCCAGATACTCTTCCTTATCAAGCAGATACATGAGGTCTACATTAAAGTATGCTGCAACTTTTTTCAGCATGGTAATCTGTGGTATTACACGTCCCGTTACCCATTGGTTGAATGTTGGAGGGTTGATATCAAGGTCTAGTGCTATGGCTTTCTGAACCTTTCCCGACTTCTTTATCAGCTCCTTTAGCGTATCTGCTATCTGCTTTTTCTGCTCTTCTTCTGTAATGATTCCCATTGTCTTGCTCATTTAACTACCTCTTGCTCTTATGCGCAAATCTTTGCTTGTTTCTTCTTTGCCTTTATTGCTTCCCTTTCTTTCCAGTAAGGGTGATCCTCATACTTTTCAAAGTAAGGGCACTGCTTTCCAAGACATTTGTGTGTCTTTACCATCTTTGCGCTCATATTGCCCTTGTGCCAGTTATGGTGGCATCTTCCTACTGCTTTTTCTTTCTTTGGTTGTAAATGAAAATATGTTATCTTTGGCTTTGCCATGATTTTTACCTCCTTAATGCCCTTATGCGGGCCCTGTTTTTGTGTTTGCAGGGCAGCAGGCTGCTGCCCTGCAGTGTTCTTTGAACTGTTCTGTCTCCCTTATCCAAGTTCCTTCATAAGGATGTTCATTAGGTTCATTGCCTCTTCCTTTGTAAGGGTGATTCCCTTTCCCATAGATGTATGGTCCTCATTCCAGTCGCGGAGGTCATACTTGGGTTCCCTGCCATTCCATGATACCAGATTGAGCTCTGTTTTCCATCCCTTGCTGCCTTCCTTGATGATGCCGACTACTCTTGTTACTTCGTACTTCACATCGCCCATTTTCTAATCCTCCTTTTCGACTATCATTTCTTCTGCGCCAAATTGCTTTAAATAATATTCTTTATGCTTCAAAATGTCGTCCACTTCTTCATCGGTTAATTCGGATCCTAATTTTTTGGGCCATTGAAAATCAAAGCCATGCCGTCCAAGCTTGCGATAATATGCCTTGTCTCCATCTTTTATCCCGTACAGGTTGGTGATTGCTATCTTTGCCATTAGACTCCTCCTAGTTGCGTCTTTCCATCCATGCCTTGAGCACCTTGTCATTTAATGCCTTCAGTTCCTTATTCTCATACTCCAACGCTTCCCTTGCCTCACAATTGGTTATCATCACCGATGCCTTGTTATTCTGCTCCATCATTGTGAGTATTGCGGTTGATAGAAGTGTTGCTTCGCTTTCTGTAAGCTCTGTGCTTACTGTCTTTTCTGATTCCATTATTCTTACTGCTGCCATTGTCTTAACTCCTTAAAAATCCTGCTCGTCGCACTCGCTCTTGAGCACTTTTCTGATATAGGGGTCTGCTGCCCACATCAGCATATTGAATCGTTCCTCTGTGTTATCTGCGGGTTTTTCAATTTTATATCTGAATACATTACTTACGTTTGTTCCGATGCTTCCGCGTACCGTGAAGGTGTTGCTGTCAAGATATCCTATTGCGGATATTCTGTAGTGGCCTTTCTTATCTGCTATTATCTCCGGCAGCCACTTATCCTTTACTGTGAGAAGGGTGTATCCTTCCGATGCCATCTTGCTTCTGAATTTCTCAAACATCAGTTTCATTTCTTCTGTCATAACAGGTGTTTTTGCCATATTTATCTCCTTATTTTTCTGCTGCCCTATGGATTTATAAGGCAGCAGGCGTGTTCTCAGTCAATCATCAATACCTTGATGCGGTTTCTTGTCTTTAGGCTTGTGGCATTATATACATGCCATTTCTTAAGGCTCTCTGCCTCTGTGTCATCAAGTCCTGACTCCTTGTTGTTCTTATGGTGGCATACAAGGATGCTTCCTACGATATGCGGATTGCCCTTTCTATCAACCACGGAAATCGGGTTATCTTCCTTGAACGTTCCTTCCTCGTCGCAGATGATATCGTATGTCTTTCCGTTTATCTGAGCCTCAAGTATCTCTATCGTTCTGCATCCAAGCTCCTTATAGTAGTTTTCAAGGCTCCCGTCCACCTTTACGATCTGTGCGTCTGCCCTATCGGCATCAATCTTTAGCATTGTAAGCATTGTGTTTCTCCTTTGCCCCTGCGGGCTATTTCTTCATCCGGCAGCAGGCTTATATGCTGTTTTACTAATGATAGCATTTGAACTGTCCAATAAAATTACCGTGAATGCGTCCTCTGCATATTCATCCATTACCTTGAGCAGTTTTGTGAGTGATGCCTTTGCCGCACTCTCCGTCTTGAAAAGACATTTTCCAAAATCAAGGTATCTTGACCATATCGCCCTGTTCTTTCTCCAGTCCTTTACAAGAAAGAACGTTCCTTTCTCTGAATCCGATCTGATAGCGTACATCTTTGCACCCTCCTTTAATTGTGTTCATCGAGATTGTCCTTTGTCACAGTAATGTAGCCATATCTGTGATTGAACATTACATAGTTGCCATATTCGTCCACCTTCATCAGTGTCCCGCAACTCTGTCTGTTGCTTCCTGCAAGTGCATTCCTGAACCAGTACTTTTCACCCAGGACGTATGTTTCTTTTTTGCCAGAGATAACTTCTATCTCTTCGATGTTCCAGAAGTGGCATACATCCGAATATCCTGAGATTGATACGTCCGTCTCGCTGATGTTGTCCATCTTAATATCAAAGATATCTGTATTCTCCATGATCTTGTCAAAAGGTATTCCGTAGTGCTCTTCTACATCTGCCTTAAGCTGTGCCACCGCATCATCCTTTTTCTCGTAGAGCTTTATCTCCTGTTCGCCGTATGCTTCCTCGTCACAATATTTTTTATATACAAAAATTCCCATTATTTTCCACCTTTCTTCCACCAACACACGGGATCATCTCCTTCATTTCCGTAAATGATCTCCTGCAAACTGCCATCAACCCAATCGGAAAGTCTTTCTGTATTTATGAGCATATCCCCCGGTGTTTTTATCTGAAATTTTCTATCTTCGCGCATTCTTTCAAGATATACGAAGAACTCTGCAAATTCTTCATCTGTCGCTCCGGTTCCACCCACATTCATGACCCATGCCGCGACTTCTCTAGGACTGTGTTTTGCCATGTCCGTTCCTCCTTGTTCTCTCTGCTTCGATTGTAATGCCATTTTACTATATGGTGTCGATTTTTAATATTGGTAATTTTACCAACTTTTTGCGCTTTTTATTGGTATTTATGTATATAGTGTCGATTGCTTTGGGGCATAAATAAAACCCCTGCTGCCTTATCTGGCATCAGGAGCTGTTTCGTGCCTGGTATTTTACGCGCCTCTCGCTATATCGACCCAACTCAATATTTCATATCCGATCTTATTTGCGAGTGCATCAGTATCGTTGTCGAAATGTTAAATACCCAATATAAACTTAGTTTTATTTGAATATTGGAAAGTCATTTTCTCTTTCTATATCAAAAAATGTTCTTGCTTCTTCCTTTGGAATTTCAATTACATTAACTACATACTTATATCCCATTTTCTCCATGTCTGCCTTGCAAAATTCAGCAGCTTCCCGAATGCTGGGTTCTCTTTCACCAAGAATGCAAATACTGTAATCTCCAATGCAGTTACCTTCTGCTCCGTCCGGGTTTCGTGGCTCATTGCTAAACTCAATCTCAAAGTAGTGTATCTCTTGTGCGTTATCTTCTACATCAGAGCTGCTATTGCAAGACGGGCATATAATGCTCATGCCGAGTTCATCTTCTTTGGCTTCACCTATGATTGTCTTACCACAGTTGAGGCACGTTGTTTTAACTACTAAAGACATCATACATTCTCCTTTCAAAAATTAGCTTTATTGGGTTATAGCCAATATATTTGGCGTTTTTCTTTCCACTTATCAAACCCAACTTTCGGATCTCCATGAGGTTCTTTTGAAGCTATGTGCAGTTTAATGCCGTTTATATACTTCAAAATTGTCTCAACGACCTTTTCGTCAGTAGGCTCGCCCTTGATATATCCACCACATGCCACTAATGTTTCCTTGTGTCTTACACCAATACCAAATGCAACATCCTTATCAGCTCTCCATGTATCTTTTAACCAGTGGTAGCACACATCAAAATCCGCAATATCATCACAAATTGAATTAAGAAAACTATCCTCAAATCTACATCCATACCAGTATTTCTTTACATTTACAAAATCCTTTTCGGAAATCTTTTTATATTCCATTTTTACTCAACCTCCCATTTTTCCACTTCATATTCTGTAGGATCACACATGTATTTTTTCTGATCCTTTTTATCCTTAAGTTCCATTTTATCCCTGAATATATCTGCTTTCTCTTCGTCAGAAAAGATTTTGACAATTCCTTTTGATGCACCGTCACAGTCACAGGGCAGTGATGTCACGACGTATACATAGTTTTTGACTTTAGCCATTTTTATCCTCCCATGTTCCTACAATTCTCAGTTCTCTAGTATTAGTGCCATCCATCACTTTGTTAATAGCCTGTTTTGCATCTTCGAGTGTTTTGTATAGATTAAGGCTCTTACTGGTTCCAAAATCAACATAGATACCCTGTTCATCCTTGAATATCCAGTACCTTCTATGAACCCATATACCATCTGCAAGCTTTTTCATTGCAATCACCAAAGCCTTTCCTCGGTCTTAACCTCTGTCTGTATATAGTCATTACGGACAGTAACAAATTTAGCAATCTGTTTGTCGATCTGAGCCTCAGAACGTCCAGTGATAATATATGCTTCGCCAGACACCTTGATCCTGCTATCAACTTTCATGTACCTGATCTCATACTTACCATCACCGTTCTCAATAGGCTCAATAAGCATTTTGAAATAGCCTTTTGGATTGCCTTTGTCCTTATACGTATTATCACAGTCAAGCTCGCTTACATAATATGAATCGTTGGTAATCCCTGGTACGATAATATGTCCCTTCATTTTTCCTTATCCTTTCTCAAACTAATAATTCTGCTGTCTCAACGTATACTCTTGCGGCATCCTCGCCATCATGCTGAAGCTTTCCCTCGATAGAAAGCCAGAGGCGCTCCGCAAAATCATTTGTGAATACAAACTCAGGGTGTTCTTTTCTATATCTTCTAAGCGCTATTGAATACAACCTATCAGCAATATCTCTCTGTAACATAATCGTTTATCCTTTCTCCCCGATAGAAGAATTGTATTTACAAGGCTCTGCCTTCAATGGGACTATGTTCCTTTCTAAATTCATGCTCCCAATGTACTTTGCCGTTGGTATCTGTAATTTTGTTCCCTCTATATGCGGGTTCATATCCTGGAAGAGAGTTAGAATCGGCAGGTGCAGAATCGCTTGCAGCAGTAAAGAAACATCCGGCAGATGTCACAAACTGTTCACCTGCTTTCAACTGTCTCATTTCATTTTGTGTAGTATAGGTCATAAGTGGCAGATCAAAGCCGCCTAAATCACAGATCTTAGAGATAATGACAGGCTCATAATCAGTTTTATCCCTGTAATTTGTCAGATATATCATTCCTGTTTCAGCATCAAGCGCCTTTATAACTGCATCTCGTATACAGGAAATCTGATGGCTGTTCCGACAATCGTATGGAATTATTTTGTCATCAAAATAGCTTAGAGAGGGAATTATATCCTTAATTCCAAGTTTCTTGATTGTTCCATTCCAGTTAATGATAAGTTCATTATCCTCAATGTAAATTTCGTACTTCATATTAACCTCCAAACATCGGCTGTGATAGTAGCTGTGTATATTTCTCAATCCATTCGCCTGCATCTGCCTTGATCTTAAAGATGTTGCTCGGCTTAGACTTGCAGTAATGAATAGGTGAATAGCCTGTATCAAAAGATATTCCAAGCTCTCTGTAACTTTCTTCAGATACAAGACGGAAATACTTGGTAAATGTCTGTACATCATATTTTCTGTAAAAGCCTTCAATCCTAGCTTTAGGATGCTCTTTGAGATATTCATTGAGCATTCTTGTTGCAGCCTTATCATCATCTGTAATACCGACGCTGAACCAGTGTACATACATCCCTTTTTCTACTTTGGAAAGCTTCTGAGCCGGCGCAAGAGCGAGAACCTCGTCCTCTGTATGTGTGATATTTTCGTTGTTCTTTACTATGGTATAGATATTAGTCCCAGGTTCATAGCCGATCTTTGTAACACCATGTTCAACGTAGCCATAATGTAAGTGCAGGATTGCACATGCTCTCTCAAAAGACAGTTTTCTACGTGGTTTTGCCATTTGATTTATCCTTTCGCTTTACTTCAAAATACAGGCATCGTCAATTACATCATCCATATCAATAGAAACATCAATAGGATTTCCTTCGTGGTCCTCACCTGTAAACTCTGCACTGTTTTCTCTTATTCCATCAACAGCAACGATCTTTGCGTTATATATCTCGTTTTCTGTATCCTCATCCATCTTCCATTTGATATACGGGACTGTCTCCCCAAAGTAGAAGAGTTTGTTTCCGATGAGAATAGTCTGTCCTCTGCTTATTTTTGCCATTTTTGTTTCTTATCCTTTCTCAATCAAAAATTTAGTTTTATTGTGTGTTTACGCCTCTGTGCAGCCTATACGACAGGGCTCTTTTCCATCAAAAGCAAATTGACAACCCTCACATACGCCACTATTATCGCGGCACCAAAGGCCTTCTTCGGGATTTTCCATATCTTCAATGCGATAAGAAGTACCGACGCCTTGAATATCAGCCCACTCCAAAAAAGCATCTTTGATTTGTTCTTTGTGACTAGCGGGCAGTTCTATAAACCCTACAAACCAATCTATATCTGAATCAATGTCATTAAGTTTCCTGTTAAATTTCTTCTTAATAAATGCTGAAAGGCTTTCTGCAAATGCCATGGTTTCATCTGCCGCATATTCATTTGTCTCATCTATCTCTACCAAAATTCTAAGCATCCTCTTTCTCCTCTGTATTTATTTGATGGTGATATCCAAATAGCTACTGCCCATAGGAGTGATATAGCTGATCTCTCTTTCCTTGAATCTATCCAGGAACTTTTCAACGCTATCACTATTGGGAAAATTCTCGCTCTTTGCGAGAACCCCTTCCTTGTTTGTGCCAATTACAAGATGCTCAATCTGTCCCTCGATAATTGGGACTAATTCTTTAACCTTCATGTTTTGCCTCCATTTCTAAGCACATCTGATAGTGTTTTTCCCAATCAAGATCAGGCTTGTCCTGTGCCACAATTGAGCAACACTCCATTGCATTTCTCATCTGGGGTGTAATACCTCTATGGGCATTGAGTTCATCAATTGTAGCATCGTCATATTCACCTTCAGGGTAGTTG
>JAEEGF012273033.1_pt1 | contig 10072 bp, 9 predicted proteins | sample 9134171 | NCBI WGS metagenome assembly JAEEGF01 (sample SAMN16246542, study PRJNA631951) | gut metagenome | biome: gut microbiome; feature: rumen; material: AP-attached | host: Bos | place: Iran: Karaj | collected 2018-10 | reverse complement strand
GGAATCTGAATAGTTTTTGTAATCCTTTATAAAGATTTTCGCAAGAAGCTCTATCATTTTAGTCTGTTCCGCTCAATAAGTTCCCTTTTATTTTACGTATTCGTATTTTTGTGCTTCGAGGTAATCTTCCACGTCATCAGGAAGCAGTTCAAAGAAATCGTAGCCTGTCATTGCTTCAATTTCGTCAACTGTAGTAATAAACTGTTCCCAGTCGCCAGTCTTACCCATGCCCATCTGGTTCGGAACATTTATAGCGATTATTATGGCGTTTTTGGTTACACGACTTAAATCGTTTTCGCCATTAGGAATACCAAGTACAACCTTCCAGGTGTGGGAAGGAACATTCATATGCAAGGTTTCACCGCTTTTTAAAGAAATAGGAATCTCATCAAAGGTGCCTTTTGAACTTGTTCCGCCCTTTCCATAAGGTCCGGCTATAATGTAAAGTTCATTTCCTTCATTGGCAAGCTGACGTTCGTAGTTTTCAAAATGCATCCAGATTACGCGGTTATTGTCCGGTGACTGAGGAACCATATTTGTCATAAGGAAGGTCATTGAATTGTCTTCTTTTGTGGTTGTACGGTCGGCAGAAGGACAAACGTGTCCGCGGTCAAAGCCGTATTTATTGTATTGATAATCTGCTTTTTTAACACCATACCAGCCTTCTGGAAGTTCTGTGTCAGGACGGAAGTCATCCATACGGTCAGCAGAACCCATGTAAGAAGTATCAAGATGCCAGGCTACCCAGTTAGGACACAAGGTTTCGGTGTTGTAGGACAGGGTATACTGAGGTTTTATCATAAGATAATTTGTATTTTTCTTTGTATCAGCGTAAGCGTCGGTTGGATTTCCCAAGTAAAGCGGATTGTTTGCAGCATAACCAGTATCAGCTTTAGGGTCAGAGCCCTTTGTTCCAGATTTTGAGGAAGTAGTTTTTTTGCCGGAAGAGGAAGTTGAAGCAGGTGTTTCTGAAGGCTCTTTTGTAGTTTCCTTTACAGCTTCATTTGTATTGCCCTCACCTGTTCCGTTAAGTTCTGCATAATCAGTTTGAGGCGGATATTCTCCCCGTAAATATTCAGGAATATGATAAAGAATCGGCTCTTCAGTCTGAACTAAAGTTATTCCTTCTGCTCCAATTTCTATAATTGGTTTGCCACCGAAGAACCAGCCTAAGCCCAGAAGAATGACCACAGCAGCAATAATGACTGCAAGTGCCTTATTCTTTTTTGCAATCTTTTTGTAAACTTTTACTGCACCAGAAGTTTTTGCAGCGCTTGTTTTTTTGGAAGTCTTGCTTCCTTTTGATTTTGTTGTATTTGTACTCATAAAGGCAATTTTACCGCAATTTTTTATATATTCAAGTAAATATTTTTGATACAATAGAAATATGAATCTTCTTTCTATAAATAATCTCTCTAAAATCGGAAGAGAAAAGCCTCTTTTTACACAAGTTACCTTCGGACTTCAGGAAGGTGAAAAAGCCGCTCTTATTGGACGCAACGGAAGCGGAAAATCAACCTTACTTAATACAATTGCAGGAGTTCTTCAGCCAGATGAAGGAAGTGTCGTAATCAACAAGGAAGCAGGCGTTTCTTTTTTGCCGCAAAATCCTCTTTTTAATCCTCAGGATACAATCAGAGCCCATATTTTTAAAAGCTCTTCTCCAAAACTCAAAATTATAAATGAATATAACTCTATCTGCGAAGAACTGGAAACAAATCCAAAGGCCCAGGAAAAATACAATCAGATTATGACCACCATGGATAATCAGAATCTGTGGAATTATGAAGCCCAGATAAGTTCAATTTTATCTACACTTGGAATTACTGATTTAGGAAGAAAAATGGGAACGCTCTCAGGTGGTATGATTAAAAAAGTTGCCCTTGCCCAGGTTCTTGTTGAAGACACAAAGATTCTTCTTTTGGACGAACCTACAAACCATCTGGATATTTCTACAATCACCTGGCTGCAAAATTATCTTCATGATACAAAACGTTCTGTTTTGATGGTAACTCATGACCGTTACTTTCTGGATGCTGTATGTACCAATATTTATGAGCTGGCACGCAATAAACTCAAACTTTATCAGGGCAATTATTCCCAGTATCTTGAAAAAAAGCAGACCGAAGCAGAAATTGAAGCAAACACAGAACGCCGCATAGAATCGGTTCTGCGCTTTGAAAGGGAATGGTTATTAAGAGGACCTTGTGCACGCGGTACAAAAATAAAAGCCCGCATTCAAAGGGACGAACAGTTGATAAATCGCGAAAAGTTTCAGGCAGATAAGGGCTTTACCTTTGAGGTAAAAGGAAAACGCCTTGGCGGTAAGGTGCTGGAGCTTCATAATATCAGTAAAAATTATCCAAAAGGCTTTGTTCCAGCCCTTCAGGAAGAGTCTACCGCAGCTGATTCTTCGGTATGTACAACTCCGGTAATCAGAAATTTTTCCTACAAATTTACAAAAGGACAAAAAATCGGAATTTTTGGTGATAACGGTTCTGGAAAAACGACACTTTTGAATATTATCACAGGAAAACTCAAGCCAGACACAGGAGAAATTGAACTGGGAGTAAATACAAAATTCGGCTATTATGAGCAGAATCCTGTTTTTCCAAATACAAATCTTACGGTGCTGGAATACATAAAAGAAAGTGCAGAACAGATTTCCCTGAGCAATGAAAAAAAAGAAGTTCGTCCGGAAAAATTTCTGGAAGAATTTGGCTTTGAAGGTAAAATTCAATATTCGCCGGTCAGTACTCTAAGCGGTGGTGAAAGAAAAAGACTTTATCTGGTAAAGCTTCTGCTGGAAAATCCAAATTTCCTTATTCTTGACGAACCTACCAACGATTTTGACATCTTTACAATGAACATTCTGGAGCAGTTTTTGATGAATTATGAAGGCTGTCTGCTTCTTGTAAGTCATGACCGCTATTTTATGGACAAAACCGTTGATTCACTTTTTATTCTGGAAGATAACGGAGATATTTCGGGCTTTGTAGGAAAATGTTCTGAATATATTGAATTCCGTGAAGAAAATAAAAAACAGAAGGACGAAAAGACTGCTTTGAGTTTTTCGGAGAAAAACTCTGGGAAGACGAAAGATAAATTTGCCAACGAAAATCCAGCGTTTACGTCTTCCACCACCCGCAACGCCTGCTCAGAACCTCAAGTTCAAAAGAAAAAGCTTACCTTCAAAGAGCAGAAAGAATTTGAAGCCCTGGATACCGAAATTCCACTTTTGGAAGAAGAAAAAACTCAGCTTGAATCACAAATGACAACAACAGATTTTTCCGAATTAACAAAAATCACAAACCGTTACAAGGAAGTCACAAAGCTTCTGGAAGAAAAATATGAAAGATGGGAAGAACTTGCAGAAAGAGCATAAAAAAAGTTTTAATTTGATAGTCTTGTAATGAAATTTGGAGTATAATATTTTCTGGTAATTAAAAATGATAAAAAAAATCGGGCAGACAGTAAGAAATAAAATCCACGATTATCTCTACACAAGCGGCTATATTGGAAAACTGATAATAGCCTCCATTCTTTTTGTGTCCCGTGGAAAAGCTTCCCGAAAAATCCTGATAATGCAGCTTCTTTTTACTTATGTTGAAGCCCTGCCAATCTGCTCTTTTCTTGCAGTCGGAATAGGAACCGCCGTATTATTCTTAGGAAATTCTTTTCTTGCTTCTCTGGGACAGGCTAAACTCACTTACGATTTGCTGGTTCTTATAGTTGTTCGCGAACTCGGTCCTCTGCTGATTGCCTTTATTGTAACAGCCCGTTCCGCCACCGCAATCGCAACCGAAATAAGCAGCATGGTTGTAGGTCACGAAATCGAAGCCTACATTGCAACCGGTGTAGACCCAATCGGACACCTTGCCGCCCCCCGATTTATAGCCGTAACCCTTTCCCTCTTTTTTCTGAATATTTATTTTTCTCTTTTTGGACTGATTGCACCTTCTATTGTAGTTCAGTTTATTTCCACAACAAACATTGCTGAATATTTTAATGCCCTTTTCCAGTCCCTCACAGTAAGGGATGTTTTAATATCACTTTCAAAAAGCCTTATTTTTGGAATGATTATTTCGGCCTCTGCAACTTATTATGGATTCAATGCAGGACGGGCTTCAACAGAAATCCCAATGGCTGGTCTGCGCGCAGTTGGAAATGCGTTCAGTACATGTATTCTTGCTGATGTAATAATTACGGTAATGACCTATGTCTTGTGATGCGCCTCTTTTTGAAATGCAGGATATCTCCTTTGTTGATAACGATTTTGTGGTTATACACAATCTTTCGCTGCAAATTCAAAAAGGAACTATAACAGCCTTTTTAGGAGAAGCTGGCGGTGGAAAATCTTCAGCCTTAAAGCTGCTTGCCGGCGTAATACCACCGACGACTGGTGAACTTTTCTTTGAAGGAAAGAATGTACACAGGATGAAAAGAGTTGAGACGCTTGCTTACAGGAAACGCACGGGATTTATGTTCCAGGATTCGGCCCTCTGGCAAAACCAGAATATTTATCAGAATCTTGAATTACCCTTGAAAATACATTTTCCTCAAATGTCGGCAGCAGAACGCGATAAACGCATTAAACAGGTTTTTGAGCTTGTGGGCTGCGAAAAATCAATTACAATCAGACCGGCAGGCCTTTCAATCGGCGAACAAAAAATGATAGGCTTTGCCCGGGCAATTATCTGCGACCCGGAGATTCTTTTTCTGGATGAACCGACAGAATCGCTTGATAACCACACCACGGATATTTTTATTCACATGCTCAAAGATTTCTGCTACAACAATAAAAAAACACTGATTTACGTAAGTCATGACACCGATTTTATAAATACCTTCTTTGGAGACCAATATATATTTGATTCAGGAGTAGTAACAAAAAAGTAAAAAAATGAAGTTCAAAATTAAATATGCAGATCAGATAGTAGGCAGCCTCTCAATTCTTGCAATTGCAGCCCTTATTTTCATTATGTTTTTAATAGGTTCAAAGCAGAACTGGTTTGTACAAAAACATCCATACTACACGATTGTAACCTCAGCCTCTAACGTCTCCGAAGGAATGTCTATTCAGTATAAAGGCTTTGCAATCGGAAAAATAAAAAATATTGCACTGAACGATAACGATGAAGTTGTAGTGAACTTTTATATTCTTGATGATTATATTGACCGCATAACAGAAGGCTCAATAATTGAACTTTCGGTAAGTCCAATTGGCTTGGGGTCATCTATGATTTTCCATCCGGGAGTTTCTACTACAATCATAGAAAACGACAGCCTTATCCCAGAACGCAATTCCCGACTTGGAATAGAAAACATAAAAAATCATAAGGTAATGCTTTCAGACCAGACAGATTCAATCACAAATATAGTTAATTCTGCCTCTGATTTGGTACGCGACATAGACCGTCTTGTACGTCAGGTTTCAGAAATTATAAGCGGAAGAATGGATAACTCACCTATTTCAAAGACAATCAACGAAATAAATACAATTCTGAGCCAGATTTCCGCCTTCCTCTCAGGCGACACATCAGTTCCGCTTGCTTCTATAACAGACGGAATAAACGATGCAATTAATCAGCTGCACAGTATTTTGAACGACGTAAATACTCTTACAAATCAGCTGCAGGATCCACAGGGACTTATTCCAAAATTACTAGAAACCGAAGAATCAAAGGGAACTTTGGACAGTCTTTTTGCAACTCTAAATCAGACTATGACAGATATAAACAATGTTTCTGCATCACTTGGAAACAATATGCCTCAGGTAACAATTATTCTTGCTCAGGTACAAACCTTAATTAAACAGGTTCAGGATGTTGTGGTAAGTCTTAAAAACAATCCGCTTATAAAGGGTAATTCAACAGAAAGAATAGAGAAAACCTCGGCAACTCCAAAATTGAGGGAGGAAACATTCTAATGAAAAAAGGTTTCAAATCAACTTCAATTCTGACTACTTTTTTAATTTGCTGTCTCCTCTTTTTATCCTGCCGTTCTGCACCACAAAGAGAAATGAAAATCACCCTGATTCATTCAACAGCAAGCGAAATGCTCGAATCTGCAAACTCCTGCATACTTTCCGGTGAATATGAAAATGCAAACTTTTTTCTTGCTCAGGCTTACACACAGGCAATGACAATAGATAATTATGAGCTCCTGACTTCGGTTTGTCTGGGCTATGTAAGTCTCAATCTATCTTATAATCCGCCTTACACTCAGCTTGCAAATGATTATCTGACAAAAGCCAGAGTCTTTGCAAAATATGCAGAAAATGTTCAAAAAGAAGAAGCCTTGTGTGCCCTCGCAGAAGTCAGAATCAAAATCACAGATACAAATCAGCCTGTAGATTACAGGGCACTCATAAATCTTCTTGATGAAAATGAAAAACACATTCGCGGTGACAAATATTTTGAAGCTCAGTTTGCTTCTGCTTATGGTGACATTTATAGAACCCAGAAAAACTACGATGCCGCCGAAAAAGAATATGAAAATGCTGCAAAATTATACACAGACAACCGTTATCTTTCGGAAATTGGAATTACCTGGTACAAAATTGCTCAGGTTTCTTCCCTGAATAATAAAAAAACAGATGCTCTGAAAGCAATGGAAAAGGCAATTTTTTACGACCGTTCTGCAGAAAACACTCTGGCCTTGGGAACAGATTATTACATCAAAGGAATTATTTTATTAAAAGGAAATCCGACTGCCACAGAAAAAGACCAGGCAAAATATGCTTTTGAACATTCAGCAGAGATTTTTACAGCAGCAGGCAAGGGAATGGAAGATTTAGCAAAACGCAGTCTGGATGCTGCAGCTGAACTTTAAGGCAAAAATATGGCAGAATGGTTTGAATCTGAAGATTTTTGGACTATGTATGGTCCCATTATGTACGATGATAATTTATGGGCAGAAGCTCCTGATGTCGCTGATTATGTCTGTAAGATTGCCGGACTAAAAAAAGGCTCTAAAGTTTTAGATGCAGCCTGTGGAATTGGCCGTATTTCTGTTGAACTTGCAGAAAGAGGACTTGAGGTGACTGGGGTTGATATAACCTCATCTGTTCTTGAAGCTGCAAAAGACATGGCAGAATCCCAAAAGCTTAAAATTGATTTTATACAGCAGGATTTACGGTATTTTTGTAGAAAAGATTATTTTGACTGTGCCATAAATCTTTATACTTCCTTTGGCTACTGTGATTCAAAAGAAGATGATTACAAAATCCTGAAAAATATTGCTTTGTCGCTAAAAAAAGACGGTATTTTTATAATGGAATGTGTCAGCAGGGAAACTGCAATTATGTATTTTACTAAAGGCGAGCAATTTGAGCGCGCAGGATTTACCGTAAATACTGAGTTTTCTGTAAAAGGCGCCTGGGAAGGCTTGTGCTCAAAATGGATTTTAACAGATAAAGATAATCACATAATCGAGCACGAGTACACCCAAAGACTTTATTCAGCCCCACAATTGCGGGACGAATTACTGGAATGCGGCTTTACTTCTGCACAAGTTTACGGAGATTTTGATTTTTCTCCATACAATGAAAACGCACGTACTATGATTCTTGTTGCGAAAAAATAAGGGCTATAGTCAACGCATAAACAGAACTTAAATCGAGCCTTTTATACTTTCAAAAACTTCTGAATAGCACTCTTTATAAGAAAGATTATTTTCCCTGCATATTTTTACAATTGATTCATATTCAGGATAATTGCGGATTTCACCATCTGGCAAAATAACCTGCTTGGCTTTTGCACTTCCCCACTTTGTCTGAACTTCGATGATTTTTCGTGGAAGAATTGAACGTTCATATTTCATTCTTCTGATTCCGATTGTAGTTGTATTCTTAAAAATAATTGCTTCAAGTGCAGAAATCATTTCTTTATCACAAATAACTGAAAGCATATATCCAGGACGATTTTTCTTCATAAAGCAGGAAGTATAATGAACATCAAAAGCACCGGCCTTTAATAAAAGCTCCATTACAAGTCCAAGCTCTTCTCCAGAGGAATCATCAATATTAGATTCAAGTTTATAAATGATATCTTCATCTTTTGGATTATCAAAAGATTCCTTTTGCTGAGCAGATTTAGCTTCTTCTATTATCATTGCACGAAGAATACTCGGTCGCTCATTATTTCTTTTTCCGCCGCCCATTCCGATTTTTGAAATTTTAAATCTTGAAGGAAGATTATCATCAGTTTTTACAGCAGCAACAAAAGCGGCTCCTGTTGGTGTAACAAACTCCCCTTTTTGATTTATAAACTCAAAATTAAGACCGTATTCTGCGGCGATATTTGAAACAGCAGGAACAGGCACTGGCAATATTCCGTGCTGACAGCGAATTGTTCCATAACCTTCTGCAAGTTTTGGAACATAAACTTTGTCAATTCCAAGATTGTCAAAACAAACTGCAATTGCAATTACATCCACAATTGAATCAATTGCTCCAACTTCATGAAAATGCACTTCTTCTATAGGGCGGTTATGGGCCTTTGCTTCGGCTTGGGCAACAATTTCAAAAATGCGTTTTGCAAGAGCACGAGCGTTTTCGGTCATTTCCGTGCCATCAATTATTTTATAGACATCTGACAAATGCCTGTGCTCGTGATGATGTTCGTGCGTGTGGTCGTGATGGAGATGTTCATGTTCGTGGTCGTGATGGTGATGTTCGTGTTCGTGGGCGTGTTCGTGCTCGTGTATCGACTCGCTATTTTCGTGGCCAAAAAGATATTCCATATCGTGATCATGATTTTCGTGTTCTTCATCTAAAATTACGTCAAAATCACAAACCGAAATTGCATTTTTTACAACTGTAGATATTTTATAATCAAAGCCCTTTGCCGGAATTGATTTTAAAGCTTTATCCAAAAGCTCTCTGTCAGCTCCTAAATCCAGAAGAGCTGCAACCGACATATCACCACTGATACCAGAATTGCATTCTAAATATAAAGATTTTCCCATAAGAACACCTCAATCACTTATTTCACAAAGATATAAAACTTATTCCCTAACCCGTCCGTGAACAGCAAGTCTGTTTATCTGAGTAGAAATATAACCGGCTCCATAACCGTTATCTATATTAACTACGCTTATTCCGTTTGCGCAGGAATTAACCATTGTCATAAGGGCAGAAATACCACCAAAAGCCGCACCATAACCAACAGAAGTCGGAACAGCAATTATAGGCACACTTACAAGCCCGCCTAAAACACTTGCTAAAGCTCCTTCCATACCGGCAACCGCTACAACACAATTTGCCTCATCAATTTCAGGCAGATGATTTAGCAACCGATGAAGACCGCTTACACCAACATCATAAAAACGGTTTACTTTGGAACCAAAAAACTCTGCTGTGAGAGCCGCTTCTTCTGCCACATAAAGGTCGGCTGTTCCTGCACTGCAAACAGCAATATTTCCTTCCAGAGGCTTTTCTTCTTTCTGAAGCTTAATTATATGAGAAAGTTCGTCGTATTCTGCATTAGGAAAATGTGATTTTATAAGTTTTGCCTGAGCTTCACTAGCCCGTGTACCTAAAACTTCACCGTTTTTTTCATACAAATCAGCAAAAATTTTTACCAGAAAATCATCTTTCTTTCCCTGACAGAATACGACTTCATGAAAACCTGTACGTTTTTTTCTGTCAAAATCTAAATTTGCAAATTCTTCCAAAGTATTTCTCCTGCCACTTGTAAATCTTATTTACAAAAATCAGTTTTTTTCTATTCTCGTAAAATTATTCATACTGCCGCTTCTATAACCTTCTAAATCCAGACTAACATAATTAACATTCTTATCTTTTGCAAAAGAAATAATCTCTTCCCGATTTTTTAAAATCTTTTCAAAATCTTCCGGTAATACTTCTATTCTAATTGAATCCTCATACAAAAGACGGACTCTAACCTGATATAGGCCAAATCCCAGAAGTAAGCCTTCAATTGAATCAATTAGAGAAAGTTTTTCTTTTGTAATCGTATGACCGTAAACAAAACGAGTTGCAAGACAGGCAAGAGAAGGTTTTGACCAGGTTGGTAAATCCATTGAATGTGATAATTCTCTTATTTCT
>JAEEGF012112366.1_pt1 | contig 10072 bp, 3 predicted proteins | sample 9134171 | NCBI WGS metagenome assembly JAEEGF01 (sample SAMN16246542, study PRJNA631951) | gut metagenome | biome: gut microbiome; feature: rumen; material: AP-attached | host: Bos | place: Iran: Karaj | collected 2018-10 | reverse complement strand
GGACGGTGTCGGGGTATCTGGCGTTTCGGGCGTCTCAGGTCCGGACGGGGTCGGAGGCGTCACCGGATTGACGATGTTTCCCGGCCCGCAGGCCTGGAGAACCAGGCCTGCGCACAGGAAAATGTAAAGCAAAGCTTTTCTGACCATTCCGCTATTGGGCTTTACAGGTCTTTTGAGGATTACCGCCGAGCTGCGACCAGCCCGATGCGGGTTCTGCCACTCCTACGATAGCGGAAAGGGTCGGCTTGCCGTCCTTGATGCCGTTGCAGTAGATGGTACCGTCCGGACCGAGGGTCGGGGATGTGCAGAGGGTCTGGCCTAGGGTGAGCTCAGACACCTTGGTGCCATCCTTGTTGAGTTTGACCAGTTTGCCGACCGACTGGTCGACAGCCGTTTCCGTGTAGTAGACGAAGCCGAGCTTATCCACGGCGGGACAGCCGAAGACCTCGTTGCCGGCAGTGGCAGTATACCACTTCTTGGTGCCGTCCGGATTAACGGCGGTCACGCCGGTCGTCGTGGTGACGTAAATGGTCCCGTCTTCCCCGATGACGGCACCGAGTCCGGACCGCATCCTGTTGGTGCCATCCAGTTCGAGTGTCCATTCGGGGGAAGCACCGGCCGTCTTGTCATACTTGGTCAGGTCGTAACAGTACAGGTCGGCCGCACCGTTGTCTCCGCCATTGTTCTTTCCGTAAAGGATGTAGACCTTGTTGGAGGCATCGATGGCCATGTAGCTGGTGTTGCCGACGGCGGTGTTGGAACTGCCGGGGATGAAACCGAGCACAAAAGCGTCCTGACCGGCGTCCCTGCCATAGAACTTCCATCCGCCATCTTCTTTCCAGAAGACGCGGGTACCGTACTTGCTGTCGGTGTGGATCATGAAAGTCTCGTCCTTGGTGGCGGCGATACCTCCGTGGGAGCCGCGCTTGACCTTGAGATACTTGAAGTAGGAGCCGTCGCTCTTGTTGATCAATAGGCCGTTGTCGGCGCTGCCGTCGGGCCACAGGGCCGGGAAGTCACCGACGGAAGGATTCCGCTTGGTGGCGAGGCAGATCTGGTTCTCGAGGACGAGCGGGATGGCATTGATGAAGTAGCCGTACGCGTACGGATAGTACCATTTCTGGCTGCCGTCAGGCTTGACCGCATAGATGCCGGTCTCCGTGGCGCCGGTCTTGTCTTGGGTATCCTTGTTGCCGGCGATGAAGAAGACGGTGCCGTCCGCATCGACGGAAGGCGTGCAACAGACCCAGTTCTTGTTTATCGCAGGATTGTGCGCGGTAGCGTTGAACTCCCATTTCTTTTTTCCGTCTTTTCCGACAGCAGCCAGATGGGTGCCGGTGGAATACACATAGATGGTATTGCCATCCGGGCTGACTGCAGGAGAGGTGAACAGGACATCTCCGTCAGTGTCGTAAGACGTCGACCAGATCAGCTCCAGCGAGTTGACGTTCTTCTCCACATGGAGGATCTTTGAGACGGATCCCTTGCCCCGCTGGTTGTCGGTGACGGTGAGGGTGACCTCGATGTCACCGAACTCGTTGAATGTGAACTTCGGATTCTGCTCGGTCACTGTGTTGGAGCCAATCTTCCATTCCCAGGCGGTGATGTTGCCGTCAGGGTCGTTGGACTTGTCGGTGAACTGCACTTCGTCACCGGCGACGATGCCTTCGGCCGGCGTCCAGGTGAAGTCGGCGACAGGGCGGATATTGGTGTCCTGGACCAGGATCGTCTTTGTAACGGTGCCGGATACGTTCTCATTGGTGACGGCGGTGAGCGTGATTTCCTTCTCACCGACAGAGTCGAAACTGATAGGGTCGGTCAGTTGCTTGCCCCATCTGTGTTCGGAGCCCCACTCCCACTTGCAGGCCACGATGATGTCGTTGACGGCCGTGGAAATGTTCGTAATATGGATGTCCTCATAGATTTCGTATACTTCCTTGTCGGTCGTGAAGTCGGCGTTCACCGAGATCTTCGGCTTGGCGCAGGAAGCGAGTGCCAGAAAGGACAGGGCGATGAGGAATAAATGTTCAATCCTTTTCATATTCAGGCTTGTTTATCAGTTCCACCCGGGGTTCTGCTTGAGATTCTCATTTTTGGTAATGACAATCGCAGGCACCGGATACAGATACATGTTGTCGTTCCACTTGCGGGGCATGTCATAAGCCAGGACATAGCCTCCGGCAGGATCGTCAGCGAGCTTGACGGCCTTCTGGTGCTCGTTCAAGATCATAGCAACGGCCTTGTATTGGCCATTCTTCAGATAATTGGAATCTTCGGTCACGTAAAGGTCATAGACTCCGTCTCCGTTGAGATCGATCGGAGTGTCGAGGGCGGGGATATAGACACCGTCCCAGGGAGCGGTCTCCCAGTCCTTGCCGCAGGCCCAGCGCTTGAGGTCGTTGAGGCGGAAACCTTCGAGGATGAGCTCGATAGCCCGCTCGCGGCGCACCTCGAGGATGACCGGGCTGGTGACATTGGGATAGAAGGTCTGCTGGAGATAGGTATCCACGACGGTGGGGAGACGGTCCAGGTCGCCGCCGGTGATACCGGCGCGGCGACGCAGGGCGCCGATGGTCGCGGACCAGTCCTCGGCGGTGATCGTACCCAGTTCCGCTTTGGCCTCGGCATAATTCAGCAGGACTTCGGCGAAGCGCATCAGAGGGACGTCATTGTCGTTGGTGCGTCCGTTGTCGTAACCCACGTCATCCATGACATATTTCGTGTATTGATAACCGGTCAAGGAAAGGTTCATCTCAGCGGAGGTCCTGATGTAGCTGCCGGTGTTGTCCTTGCAGGTATAGTCGGCGCCGCGTATCGTCTGGCATAGGCGGGCGTCGCGGCCCGTTGTCTCTTGTACAAAAGTCTTGTAAGCGCCGGTCGGAGTCTTCTCGTTGTAGATGGAGCCGTCTGCGTTGAGATAGGTCTTCGCGAAGGCGCGCGTCATTGAGAGATGGGGACCGTAAGAGGCGGAATTGTAGTACCAGTTGGCTTCGCCGAGGACGGAAAGATCCTTGTTTTGGGTATAGGCAAGCATCACTTCGTCAGAGACGGGATTGGGTTCGATGAAGAGTTTCCGATAGGCGCCCCGGCCACCCGTTTCATAGACGGTACCCGTGTAAAGTTTGTACGGGCCATCGTCCATAACCTTACGGGCTGCATCGGCGGCTGCCTGCAGAAGTTCGTCGGCACTGATGGAGCAGCCTTCCAGATATTGGCTTCCGTAGGCGCTCCCGTTGTTCGCGTGATATTTGCGGAAAGTGCCTTCGAAGAGACAGATACGGCTCTTCAAGGCCAGGGCTGTCCACTTGTTGACCGTGTTGGCACTCGCCGTGGCGCTGACGGCCGTGATATTCTCGGCGGCAAAGTCCAGGTCCTCCATGATGTGCCGGATGATGACGTCACGGCTGTCCTGGGTCTTGTACAGGTCCTCGTCCGTGGGGTCAAGGGGCTTGTCGATCCAGGGAACGGCGCCGTAGGTGACCAGTTTGTCATAATAGAGATAGGCGCGGAACAGCCGGGCGATGCCCGTGTAGTTGTTCCGGATCTCTTCGGATACGGCGGGATCTGTGTTGTACTGGATGAAGTAGTTGACGTTGCGGATGCTGCCCCAGCTCCAGGATGTGGAGGTGTTGATGGTATAAGCACCCTGTTCGTACGTACCGATACTCATCTTGGCCGAATGGTCCTGTGTGATGTTGATCCGATGGGCGTTACTGTTGTCCGGGAGATAATCGTAGAACCCGTATGTAAAGCTCCGGAGGCCGGATTCGTCACCGAAGACGATGGCACGTCCTGCCTCGGCCTGAGGGGCCTCGGTGAGGTCACAGGAAACGGCCAGCAGGCCCAGGACGACGAACGATGAAAGAATATAGAATAGATGTTTCATAACAGGTCCTCCTTATTGTTTTTCGATGATGACGCAGCGGTCCAGCTCGGAATCCTCGTCATTGCCGACAGAAGACCCGATGGTAAACTTGTCACTGCTGACACCCAACTCTTTCAGATAGGAAATGACGCTCTCCGCACGGGCGCGAGATAGCTCATCGTTGAGTTCCGGCGTGCCCGTTCCGGCATCCGCTTTACCGCAAAGGGTGAATTTGACGCCCTCGCCCTTGGCCTTGATGCGGCGCACGGCGTCGCGGACATGTACCTTCTCGAGATCGGTCAGTTCGCTGCTGCCCTTCTCGAAGAAAATGGAGATGGGTTCAGGGAGATAGACGGTGTTGGTAGTTTCTTTGACGGTGTTTGTCCCGTTGTTGAGGAGTGTCTGAAGCTTGGCCTTGGCATCGGCAGCTTCCTTCTCGGCAGCTTCCTTGTCGGCCAATGCCTTCTGGAGAAGCCCCTGTGCGAGACGTGCATCTTCGGCTGCCTGGTCGGCTTCGGCCCTGAGGGCGGCGAGAGCGGCGGGATCGAAGGTGGCCTTGGCGGCGGATGCCGCAGCGGCGGCAATCTGTCCGAAGGTAACCTTCAGGCCCAGGCTGAGACTCTTCATGGTCGGGAAGTTGTAACCGTCACCCGTGGTTTCCAGCGTACTGTCTGCACCGTAAATATTGGCGGTCACATCCACATCACGGGTCCACTTGTAGACGGGAGACCAGGTCCAGAGGTTTTCTCCGGCGAGGAAGATGGAGACCTTCTGCAGACCGATCCTACGGACCAGTTTGTCGGGGAGATTGTAGCCGACCTGGACGGTTTTGAGACGGATGTAGGAGGCATCTTGCAGATAACGGTTGTTGGCGTTGGTCCGTCCTTTATAGAAAGGCTCGAAATAGCCGGTGTAGCGCGGCAGATAGGCGTTCGGATTGTCTTCCGTCCAATAGTTTCCGAGATGCCAGGAAGGCATCTGGTTGTAGGGACGGTTGTACATGCCCCAGAAAGCGGAAGACTCGTTGTCCGGATACCAGTCCTGCTTGCCCACGCCCTGGAAGAAGGCGTTGGCGAAGAAACCGGCCCATTCCGCGTCGAAACCGAAGGAATAGATGAAACGGGGCTCGCTGTTACCGATGATGCGGCGGTCTCCGGGGTCGTCGGCCGTATTCTTACCTCGGTCGATGTCGCCGGACTCGTTGAGATCCTCGAAACGCATGTCACCGGGATAGAGGGTGTAACTGTCCGTCTGCTTCATCAGGCCGTTGTACCGGGCTTTGCCATGCTCTTTGGCCCAAGCCTCATCGGCATCGATTTCAGCCTGGGTCTGGTAAAGCCCGTTGCAGATAAAGCCCCAAATCTCGCCCAGGCGCATACCCTCGTAGTAAGAGCCGTTGTAGGCGTTGTTGCTCAGGGACTTGGTCGCATTGTTGTATTTGTCGATGATGGAATAGTAGTCGGCCAGGGTGGCGTGGACACCGTATTTGAACGGCTTGCCCGCCAGGGTGCCGGCATCGTCCCAGCCCAGGGCGATTTCGAAGCCGCGGGTGGTCATCTCCGCAAAGTTGCCCTTCGGTGAGGAGGCTCCGAAAACATCGGGCAGGGTCGGACCTACCGTGTACATGTTCAGAGTCTTGCGGCGGTAGACGTCACCGGTGAAGGTAAAGCGGCCGGAGAAGAGGGCCAGGTCGATACCCCCGTCCAGGGTTTGGGCGGTCTCCCAGGTCAGGGACTCGGGTATCGGAGAAGGAGCGGAAGTGACACGTATCTTCTTGCCGTCGATGATGCGGCCGGTGCCGAAATCGAAGGTTTCATCGTAGGCGTAAACACCGACGTTACTGTTGCCGAGCGAGCCGTAGGAAGCGCGGAGCTTGAGGTTGGAGATGAGATTCTTGTCCACCTTGAACCAAGGCTCCTGGCTGATGCGCCAGCCGGCGGAGACGGAAGGGAAGAAGGCCCAGCGCTGACGGGACGGGAATTTGGACGATCCGTCGTAACGGCCGTTGATCTCCAGCAGGTACCTTTCGTCGAAATTGTAGTTTAGACGGAAGAACGTGCCGGCCGTGCGCCATTTGCTATAGTCGCCTTCGGTTTTCCTGTTGTCCACGCCGAGGGCCAGGTTGATGTTGTCCACGTTCGGGGAAAGGAGTCCGTCGTTGTAGGCGTAGGTCTGCTTGTACATCTGCTGCTCGTAGTTGTAACCGACGAGGGCCTTGAAGTTATGCCTGCCCCAGCTGTCTTCGTACTCGATCCATTCGTTGTTGGCGAGGTAGTCATAGGAGCGGAGGGTTTCGCTGATGTAGTCGGCCAGACCTTTGATCTCAGCCAGCGATTCAACGATGCCCTCATATCTGGAGAACGGGGAAGGCAGGCGGCGGACATGGGTGTCGTAGGCCCGGGCCCGGTAGGTGAAGTCGGCGTTCAGCCGCAGGCGGTTGTCCAGGAAGGTGGCCTTGGCGGCGATGGTGTTCTGAGCCTGGCGGTTGACGTATTGCCGGTTACTGCCTCCGTAGAGCATGTCACCGACCGAATAGACTGCACTGTAGGTAAGCGTTCCGTCCGGGTTGAAGATCGGGGAGCAGGGGTGGCCTTCATCCGCGATGTTGCGCCAGATGTTGCCGCCGCCCTCGCTCTGGGTCTCTGGCATCACGTACTTGCTCCATACGATGTCGGTGTTGGAGGTGAGCTTGAGCCAAGGGAATACCTGGTAGCCGACCTTGACACGGCCGTTGTACATCTTGTAAGAGTCCGGATTGACCGTACTGTCGAACAGACCGTTGTTGTCGTATATGCGGGCCGATACATAATAGTCGAACTTGTCGCTCGCTCCGGAGACGGAGACGTTATGGGTCTGTGTGAAAGTGAAATCCTTGTACAGGACGTCATAGTAATCGGTACCCTTGTGATAGTAGAGCCAGCGGCCTTTGGTGCCGATGGAACCGTCGGAGACCAGGGTCTCGAAGTTGCCGGTCTCGGCGCGCTGCCGGTATTCTTCCAGCCAGGCCGCGGAGATCTCCATGGTCTTGTTGATAGCGATGGGAGGGGTCCCCTTGGAATTGTACCAGGCCATCCAATAGTGGTTCGCCCAGGTATAACCATCGGAGACGACATCCGGCATCGCGGTCGGGGTCTCGAAGGAGAAGTTGGCCTGGTAGCTTACGGTGGCGGTGCCCTTCTTGGCGTTCTTCGTCGTGATGAGGACCACGCCGTAAGGGGCGCGGGATCCGTAGATGGCAGACGAAGCCGCATCCTTCAAGACGGATACGCTCTCGATATCGTTCGGGTTGAGCAGGCTGGCATTGCCCTCGACGCCGTCGATGAGCACTAGCGCGCTGCCGCCCTGGCCGATGGAGGTCTTACCGCGGATGTTGAAAGAAGGGGAGGAGTTAGGGCGGCCGTCCGTGAACTTGAGGTTCAGGTTGGCCACACGGCCCTGCAGCATCTGTGCCAGGTTGGCGTTGGGACGGCCTTCGAAGACCTCTTCCCCGACCTGGTCCACGGCACCGGTCAGGTTGGCTTTCTTCTGCGTGCCGTAACCGACGACGACCGTTTCGTTCAGCAGGGTGGAATCATCCCTCAGGGTGACCCTGACGGTGTTTTTGCCGGCGACCGGCACTTCTACGGTCTCATATCCTACGAAGGATACGACCAGGGTAGCGTTTCCGGGCACGTTACCGAGAGTAACTGCGCCATTGACATCCGTGATGCCGCCATTGGTCGTGCCTTTCACCAGGACGCTGGCTCCGGGCATCGGGCCGGCATTGTCGGACACGATGCATCGGACGCTTCCGTTCTGTGCCTGGGCTGGGAGAGCCATCAGCAAGCCGCATAGAAGCGTCACAAAAAACAGTACAAGTTTCTTCATAGATAAAATGAATGAATTGATGCTTAAAATTAAGCATAATTTTCTTTTTCTCGCCTATAGAGGCGATAAAAGTTAAGAAAGGCGGTGAAAATGAATAAAAAATCCCCTCACAGAGAGGGGATGACATCCTTATCGTGTTTCCAGCAGCGGGGCGGCGAGCTCCGGGAAATCCCGGTAATCGTGGACCCAGACGTAGTCCAGGCCGCCGAGGCGGATGTGCGAGTCGTTGCCGCCGTCCGTCATGTCGTCCCCGAAGAAGAGGATTTCGTCGAGGTCGTAGCCGTGCTCCTTGGCATAGCGGACGACCGCGTCATATTTGTTGAACTCCTTCGGTGCGAAATCGAAGGAGGTCGAGCCGCCGATGAAGACGGCGTAGTCCTTGAAGACCTCGCAGACCTCCGGGAACATCGCCTGGCGCTTCTTCTTGTCCACGTCGAAAGCGAGCTTCTCTTCTGAAGGGGCCGCCGTGCCGAGCAGGCCGAAGGTCACCATCCCGGACGGATGGAACTCCACCGGGTCGCCGTAGTATTTCGTGTAGCCGTACTTGTCGCGGAAGTATTGGCATTTCTCGAGGAAGAAAGCGGTGTCGGTGGGGACGCGGACTTCATTCACGATCTTCCAAACACCGTCCACGACAGCGCCGTGGCTCATGCCGTAATTGCCCAGGATCTCGATGGGATATTCGCCCATCTGGCGGTGGATGCGCGCGGCATTCCCGCCGCCCACCATGAGCAGCACATATTTCTCCCCCAGCCGGTCCAGGGTGACGCGGTGGATCGAATCCATCGGGGTCCGGTGCTGCGTCAGCGTGCCGTCCAGGTCCATCGCAATCAGCTTGCGCGGGACGCCGGTGACCTTCCAGTGTCCGGAGCCGACGGTGAAGACCCGGTCCAGACCGTCCACGACGCTTTCCTTTGCCCCATCCAGGCGGGCGCCGAAGCGCAGCGGGACGCGTACGGAAGCCGTGGTATTGGCCGGGACCGTGATGTCCCATTCCAGCCGTCCGTCCTCAATTTTCCAGGCGCTTTCAATCAAACCGTAAGGGCTCTCGTAGGACGCCTTGGCCCAGTCCAGCCCCGCAGGGAAGGCGGGCGCCATTTCGATTTCCTTGAATCCCGGCGCGGCCGGCCGTATGCCCGCGATCGACTCGTAGTACCAGATGATCAGGTCGCCCAGCAGCATCACGTGGTTGCCGGAATTCATCGCTGGATCGGCGGTGTCGCCGTTCCAGAGCTCCCAGATGGTCGTGGCGCCGTGGCGCACCATATAGCCCCAGGAAGGGTACGTGTCGCAGGAGGCGAGCCGGAAAGCCAGGTCGGCGCGGCCGTATTCGGTCAGGGTGCGCATCAGGTGCTGGATGCCCAGCACGCCGGAGCTGACGTGCCCGTCCCACTTGCCCTCGGTCTGGTCCACGATGCTGCGGAACACCGCTTTCTCCTGCCCTTCCGGGACCAGGCCCAGGTGCAGGGAAAGGAGGTTGCCGGTGACCGTATTGTTGGCGTAGAATCCGCCTTCGGCGTTGAAATACTTGGCGTTGTAGGCCTCCTTGAGGCTCTCGGCCAGTTCGGCGTAGGCGGGCGCATCCTCGGGATGCCCGGCGATGCGGGCGAATGCCTGCATCTTGCCCAGCAGGTCGTAGAAGACCGTCGTGCTGAGGACGGGTCCCGGCGTGATGCGGTCCGGATCCTGGGCGTGGATGAGCTCGGGGGACTCCGGCGGCATGCACCAGTCGCCGTACTGGTCCTTGACGACGATCCCGTCCGCCATACTCTCGCGCACGATGAATTCGACCCATTTCTTCATTGCGGGATAGCGGGCCCGGATGGCCTGGGCGTTGCCGAAGTGCGTGTAAAGCATGTCCACGCAATAGAGGAAGGCCGCCGGCCAGGTCACGTCGCCGCGGTAGGGATTGTAGTAATGGGGCGAAACGTTGCAGACGCAGCCGTCCTCGCGCATCGATTCCTCGATGTCGAGCGCCCATTTGTTATAGACATATTCGTTGTCCAGGAGGTAGGCTTCGCCGTAGCAGCCGGTGCCGCGGTCGCCCAGCCAGCCCATGCGCTCGTCGCGCTGGGGGCAGTCGGTGGGCATGCCGCGGTAGTTGCCGCGGATGCCCCAGAAGGCGTTGCGGTGGATCTCGTTCAGGATCTCGTCGGAGCACTCGAACGTGCCGGTCGTGGCCATCTCGTCATAGATGACCTTGCCTTCGAAGTCGGCCGCGGCGGGCAGGTAGTCCAGGCCGCTGATCTCCGCAAAGCGGAAACCGTGATAGACGAAGGCGGGTTCCCATTCGAAAGGTCCGTCCGAGGCGGGGATGTATTCATCGGTGACGAGGGCGCT
>JAEEGF011189058.1_pt1 | contig 10073 bp, 10 predicted proteins | sample 9134171 | NCBI WGS metagenome assembly JAEEGF01 (sample SAMN16246542, study PRJNA631951) | gut metagenome | biome: gut microbiome; feature: rumen; material: AP-attached | host: Bos | place: Iran: Karaj | collected 2018-10 | reverse complement strand
TCTTGGGAAGGGTTATTACATTCAAGCCTTCCTGTCTGAGAAGATTGGCTGTCTTATGTGTTCCGTTACCGCCGAGAATTACGAGAACATCAAGTTTAAGCTTGTAATAGTTCTGCTTCATAGCCTCTACCTTGTCGAGGCCGTTCTCATCCGGATCTTTTATTGTCTTAAAAGGAGTTCTGCTGCTTCCAAGAATGGTTCCGCCCACTGTCAGGATTCCTGAAAAATCACTGCCGGTAAGCATCTTGAAATCTCCGTATATCAAACCTTTGTATCCGTTAAGAAAACCATAGATTTCGACTTCCTGTCCGCTGTTGATGATTGACTTTACAACGCCTCTCATTGCAGCATTAAGAGCCTGGCAATCTCCGCCGCTTGTTAACATTCCGATTCTCTTCATGGTAGCACCTCCTTTGTATATCCCCATAATCTCTTTAATTATAATATAAAAGAGAGAGTGTTTCAATCACTCTCCCTCTTATGCTTCCTGTCAAAATATACAGAAATTCTCTATGTTTTTTTCGCTTTTTCAGTGGAGTCCAAGTCTGTTAAGAGCTGAGAAAATAGCCCTTACGGAAGCTCTTGTGATATTTGAGCTCTCACCTACACCGTAGGTCACATTACCTGTGTTAACATCCAGCAGGTGGATGTAAGCGGCAGCCTTGGAATTAGATCCTGCCTGAAGAGCATGCTCTGAGTAATCTAAGATCTTGATATCCAGACCCATAGTCTCCATTATGGCTCTCTTGGCAGCATCGATAGGACCGTTACCTACACCTTCCATACTTCTTAACTCACCATTGTATGTGTAGTCAATGTATACTCTTGTATCGAAGCTTGTCTCTTCTTCTTCACTGAGATCGTCGACTTTAAGCTTCTTGAAGTGAAGGGGCTCTTTCCTGTCGATGTATTCCTCTTGGAACTTAGCATTGATCTCGTCAGGAGATACTTCACCCTGTTCCTCTGATATCTTCTGGATGACATTGGCAAATTCTTTATGCATTGCCTTAGGCAGCTTGTAACCGAAATAGATATCCATTATGAATGCTACGCCGCCTTTTCCCGACTGTGAATTGATACGAACGATGGGCTCGTATTCTCTTCCGATGTCCGCGGGATCTATGGGAAGATAAGGAACCTGCCATATATCGCTTCCTCTCTCCTTCATAGCCTGAACACCCTTGTTAATAGCATCCTGATGGCTTCCTGAGAAGGCCGTGAATACCAGCTTGCCGGCATAAGGATGTCTGGGATGTATCGGAATCTTGCAACATCTTTCGTATATTTCTATCGCTTCGTTGATATGCTCTATATCGAGTTCGGGATTGATTCCCTGTGAGAACATGTTGTAGGCAACCACCATTATATCCAGATTACCTGTTCTCTCCCCGTTACCGAACAGCGTACCTTCCACTCTGTCCGCTCCGGCCAAAAGTGCAAGTTCGCAGCTGGCTGTTCCCGTGCCTCTGTCGTTGTGAGGATGTATGCTTAAGATGATGCTCTCTCTGTCCTCAAAATGCCTGTTCATCCATTCGATTCTGTCCGCATATACGTTGGGAGTAGTCATCTCAACAGTTGATGGCAGGTTGATGATAATAGGATTCTCTTTTGTGGGACCCCATTCCTTCTGAACGGCGGTACATACTTCGAGTGCATATTCTACTTCTGTTCCCGTAAAGCTCTCGGGGCTGTATTCCAGTCTGATATTTCCGGGGAACTTTGCAGCTCTTTCCTTGACCATTCTTGTTCCGTCTATGGCAATCTTCTTGATCTCTTCTTTGCTCATATGGAACACAACATCCCTCTGTAAAACAGATGTCGAATTGTATATGTGAACAATAACGTTCTTTATTCCTTCAATGGATTCGAATGTTCTGTCGATAAGTTCTTCTCTGCACTGCACAAGCACCTGAACCCATACGTCATCGGGAATAAGGTGTCTGTCTACCAGCTGACGTAAAAAATCGTACTCTATCTGGCTTGCTGAAGGGAATCCGATCTCTATCTCCTTGAATCCGATCTTTACCAGGTAGTTGAAGAATTCTATCTTCTCTTCTACATGCATGGGATCGATCAATGCCTGATTACCGTCTCTTAAGTCAACGCTGCACCATGCGGGTGCTTTTGTTATCTCTTTATTGGGCCACTCTCTTTCCGGATAATCCATAACCGGATTCTTACGATATCTTTTATAATTTAACATTAGTATCCTCTTTTCTGCACAAAAAAAGCCCTTCTGTAGATGTACAGAAGAGCTCTTATTTATTCGCCAAGTCCATTATCAATAGCTGTAACAAGTGCTTCCAAAGCATCCTGCTCATCTTCGCCATCACACATTATCTCGATCTCATCCCCGCACTTTACGCACGCACCAAGAACACTGAGAACACTCTTGGCATTTGCTGTTGTATCTCTGAATGAGAATGTTATTAAAGATTTAAACTGCATTGCTTCCTTACATAGGATTCCTGCAGGTCTTAGGTGTAGTCCTGTTGGATTCTTGATAACCACTTTCTGGTTTACCATAAATTTATACCTCCAATCCGAGTATAATTATAACATACTTTACTTTATTACACCATCATATTAATCTGATGTAATCTTCACGGTCACTGTGGTCTTTTCCTTTAAAGAGGTGTCGTCCGGAAGGGTTACCGTTACCGGAATATCTATAGTTCCCTGTTTTAACGTACTGATGTCGGAATCTTCCATATACTTCTTAACATCAGCCATTACAACAAGTGCGTTGGGATCGATACTGCTAAGTGCATTCTCCAGACCCTTCAGGTGAAGCGTAAGTGTTTCATCGTCATCAAAAACTATCTCTCCGCTGTATCCGTCGGGAAGGTTCGTCGCATGGATATGCTCGGGAGATACCTCTATCACTCTCTCTGATTCCTTCTCAATGTGAACCTTCATAGCTACGGTTGCTTTTGCATTATCAACAAGAGTTACTCCATCCGGCAGATAATCTCTGATATCTACCTGAGTGCTGAAGTCTTTTTCGTATCCTGTGATATCTATGGCGTCATCGATCATTATGCTTGTAAGATTCTTAATCGTGTTGCTCTTTCCTGCAATTCTCACGTATGCGGGATCGGTCTCAACTTCTCCGTCCGTAACATATCCGTCCAACAGACTTCCGTTTACTGTACAGCTGATAGGAAGCTGCTTGGTCTGAAGTATTGTTGCCGTAGCAGAGAGCTCGTTCTTGCTCATGGTTATCTTAGGACTGTTGATAGGATTGTTGTCCGCATCATATATCCTAACGGGAAGAGAGATGTTAACATCGCTCGATGCGTTCTCTACATTGATCTCTACTTCCGCATGATCGACTTTGCTTACTTCGGATTCCGGACCGGATACGATGATAACGTTCTGAGCGGTTGATGTGGTTCCAAGGACGAATCCTGCTGCCGGTTCGTTAACCACATTGATGGATACCGGAACCTGTATCTTACTAAGATCTTCCACATTTAGGCTTACATATTCCGACTTGGGTCGTACACTATCAAGATGATCTTCGCCTCTTGTAACACTTACTTCGATGGGAACGCGGTTGTTCTCATCCATCTTAGTCACATCGGCTGTTGCAACTATGTATGCACTGCTGAAAGATGCAAGCGCACTTCTTGTTCCTCTTACCGTTACCTCTACCTGGTCGCTTCCGTCCAGCACTTCAACATATTTTCCGGCATAATTCATCTCGCTTACATTCTGGAGTTGAACTTTAACCTTGTAGTTATCACTGGTCACCGGATCGTTGATGTTAAGTGATATGAACCATAGTGCTATAGAGAATACAAATGCCAGGATCTTCAGGCCAAGGTTATTTGTCAGCTTTTGTCTCATTCTTAGCCCTTCCTTTCACAAATATTCTCTTCTTCTCTTCTATCTGCTTGTTCTGAATGCTCTCAAGCTTGAGTTCCAAAGACTCCGCATTGAGATTCCTTGACAGATTACCTTTGTAAGCTACGCTTATTGAACCTGTCTCCTCAGATACAATGATCACCAGAGCATCTGTTTCTTCCGACATTCCCACGCCGGCTCTGTGTCTTGTTCCCAGCTCTTTGCTGAGCATGGTGCTTCCCGAAAGGGGTAGGTAACATGTAGCCGCGCTTACTCTGTCGCCTTCTATGATTACCGCTCCGTCGTGCAGAGGGGTATTCTTCTCAAATATATTCTTAAGTAACTGGCTTGTTACGACACCGTCTACTTCAATTCCGGTTCTCTCATAATCCGCCAGATTGTCTTCCTGCTTTACAACAATAAGGGCACCTGTACGTACCTTACCCATATCGATACATGCTCTTGTTATCTCACTGATTGTCTTGTCCGAGAAGAGTCCCGACTCATGAGTCAGGCCTTCCAGATTGAATACCGATGAAAAGATATTCTTCTTACCCAGTTCTTCCAGTGCTTTTCTGAGCTCCGGCTGCAATACAATGATTACTGCAATGACTGCAATGGAGAAGACGTTTTTAACGATCCAGAGAATTGTATTCATCTCAAAAATGGCCGCAATTAATACAAATGCCATTATAAGAACGACACCCTTTAAAAGCGACCATGCCTTGGTATTCTTAACCCACACCATGATGTGGTATACCAGGAAAGAGATAATAAGAATCTCGATTATGTCAGATATTTGAATTGTTGGGAAATGTAGATTGGTTAGATACCTTTCCGCAAAGCTTCTGATCTGCTCCATCTGTAATTCACTGACCTTATTCCTTTACTGTTCTGGAAGTTCCGTTAGCTGTATGAACCGTTCTTGGTCCGTTGCTGCTTCTTGTCTGAGGATTGCTCTTGGGCGCTCCTCCTCTGCGATCTCTGTCATTATGAGATGTATGTGAAGTGGGTGGAACTCTCTTTACTCTTTTTGCAGTCTCTGACGCTTTGATCTTCGGTACTGCTTTCACGTAGTAGTAATAATCGTCATCCTCAAACTGCAGGTTTTCTACTTTTTCATAATCCACGTGGAAATTAAACAGCTGGATCACAAAGCAAACAACTACAGCTACAATGCTGCCCAAGAGGATTCCGAATACGGAATAATTCAGGCCAAACATAACCTTGCTGATAAGAAGGATAAATGCATCGGCTGATACTCCGGCAAGAATTGCTATGGTCCATCCGTTTTTAATAGGTCTTCTTCTGATGGTGTAGACAATCATAAGGGTTATTGCAAAAACAACAACCATTACAATCAGATCTTTGTTGCCTACAAGGCCGTCAACGATAAAACGGATCCTTGTCATCATGTTACCGTCTTCAAGAGTGGTAAGGGCTTCGGCATTGTTACTTATATATTCGATAAGATATGCAACAATCAGTCCGAATGATACGGATATTATTGATAAAGGTCCGCCTAAGAGTCCCATTACAATCGGGATTGCATAGGGAATCTTCAGTAAAAACAATATAGGTGTTATAAGTACGACTATGGTCTCATTGGGAACGAATCTGGCATAAAGCAGATACATGAACATGAATACAACCGCTGTTACAATCGCGCATTCTATTCCCAGTGAGTATAAATGCAGCAGCATAAAGATTGCTGATATAAGCGCCATGCCTTTCAAGGGCAGGAAAGAACATACCAATGCCAGTATAAGTACAACAACGATGTTGTCGATCTTGCCCATGTAGCCTATCTTGGCGTTAAGAACACTCAGTATGATAAGCGCAAGCAGGAACTTAAGTACCGGATTGATGTACACTTCATAACTGCTGTAAAATTTTTTTAACTTGGCTTTAGCCGCTGTTATTTCCGACATATTACTCCTCAGATTGATGATTATTCATAATACTTGTAAAGCTTACGAAGATTAACATAGTAACTCTTTAAGCTTTCTCTTGCCTTGTTATATCTGTACACGGCCAGTATATAACTGATTACCAGATATATACCTATGCACACGATATATATAAGGCCGACCTTTCTTGCAAAGCCCACCAGGTCCGCATTGTATATATCTTCCATGAAAAATTCCATGTTATAAAATGCGAATACCCCTAACACGGCAATAAAGGCAAGTGTTCCCGCAATCAAAGATTTCAGCAACTGAGAACTGATATAGTCCCCTCTGAAATACTTTGCGATGGTAACATATTTCTTGCCTTCGCCTTCTTCGTATGAAGCTAATTTGGTCATTAAAATGACCTTTTTTTCATCAACCATTACTGTTTCGACTTCTTCTCCAAATCTTTAGATAAAACGCATCTTTGGATTTGTATGATCTTTCTTCTGAGGTTCCGGTTTTGCAGCTGTAGCACGTCCTACACCCAGAGCATTGTTAAGTGTGTTTGTCATATCACGCTTACACTCATCGCAAAAACGTCCTGACTTGATCATCTTTCCACATTTTTCACAATTTAAACCAACTGCCGAATCATCAGCAAATTCCAATCTCTCTTCACGTACCCACTCTCTGATCTGTGAAGGATCGACATCACATTCCTCAGCTACTGTACGTATGTCGGCGCGAGCATGTTCCTGAACGTATTTCTTAACCTTCTGGAACTCCGCTTCCATCTCCTCTCGGCACGCCGGACAGATAATAGGTCCCACTACATAGTTGAATAATTTCCTACATTTTCTGCAATTTCTTACATTCATAGTCAGTACCTCCTAGATTGGTTTATAACCCTTTGCCCACCGCCACTGTGAGGCAGTAGATTTTTTCGATGCCTGTAGCTCTCAAAACGACTGATAATGTATCAAATGTTGCACCTGTCGTATATATATCATCAACTATTATAATTGTCTTTAATTTTACATCATTTCGAGCAATTATAAAAGCCCTTTTTAGATTATTTATACGCTCTTTTCCGCTTAAATTCTTAAGCGGAAGGGTTTTCTTCTTTCTGATGACAAGGTCATTCACAACAGGCACATTGATATAGTCGGAAAGACATTTTGCCAACTCCTCCGCCTGGTTATATCCTCTCTCTCTTCTGCGCCCTTTATGTATCGGAACCGGTATGATTGCATCCACATTCAGCCCGGCAAATACATGCCCCAGTTTTTTATAGGCCACGTAAGCGTAGAATACAGCGTATTCCGCTCTTCCGGAATACTTGAACCTGTAGAGACTTTTCTTGATATCCTTGTACTCGAAGAGGGCATAATTCCTGTCAAAATAATGGATTTTTTTACTGCAGTCAAAACAGTATATTCTGTCTTCGTCAGTAAGGCTCTTTCCGCATTTTTTACAGCATTCTCCCTCTATGGGTCTGATGAGCGAAACACATTTTTTGCATATCAGTTCCTTAGGCGGAATGCAGCAGTCACATATGGGACAGCGCCTCGGATAGAGCAGTTCTCCTATTATTCTTTTTATTGTCATCCTTCCCTTTCTACTTCTCTTATTCTGGATGACAATCCCGTATATCTTCTTCTTTCGTCCTCGTTGGCGATCATTCTGTTTACGGTTTCTTTCGTTCCCAGGATGGTTACACACTTTTTGGCCCTGGTCACTCCTGTATACAGAAGGTTACGGGTAAGCAGCTGTCTGGGCCCTCCCATCAAAGGCATTATGACAGCGGGATATTCGCTTCCCTGTGATTTGTGGATGGTTACCGCATAAGCCAGTTCCAGTTCGTCCAGATCGCTTAAGGAATATTTGACTGTCTTCTTCTCGTCAAATTCAACTTCCATAGTCTTGGCGGATGTATTGATTTCCTTAATCATTCCCATATCGCCGTTGAATATTCCCATTCCCTGATCTGTTACAACACCGTATTTGCTTACGATATTCCATTCCAGCTTGTAGTTGTTCTTGATCTGCATTACCTTGTCCCCTTCTCTGAAGAGGGTCTCTCCGTAACTGTATTCAGTCTTAGACGCTTTGGGGGGATTGATGTAACGCTGCAATATTTCGTTAAGGGCTTTTACACCCAATTCTCCGATTCTAGTGGGTGTCAGCACCTGTATCTGTATAGGTGTGGCATTGACGTATGAGGGCAGCTTTTCCGTGATTAACAGGACAAGATGCTTGTATATTACATCTACGCTGTTCCTCTCTAAGAAAAAGAAATCCTTGCTCTTATTATCAAGGGCAATTCCTTCTCCCTTGTTGATCTTATGCGCGTTGACAACAATGTCACTTTCTTCGGCCTGTCTGAATATGGTAGTTAGCTCCACTCTTGCAAAAGCGTCCGAATCAAGCAGATCTTTTAATACACGTCCCGGGCCAACACTTGGTAACTGATCCTTGTCACCGACAAGTATAAGCCTTGTTCCCGGTATGATTGCTTTTAACAGAGCATAGAAGAGATGTATATCAACCATGGACATCTCGTCTATGATGACAACATCAGCCTCCAGAGGAGATTCTTCATTTCTTTCGAATCTGGCTCTTCCGCCTTCACCGGCTTCTCCGTTCAATTCCAGCATTCTGTGGATGGTCTTGGCCTCGTATCCCGTGGTCTCGGTCATTCTCTTCGCCGCACGTCCCGTAGGCGCTGCCAGCATTATGTCCAGGCCTTTCTCATAGAAATATTTGATTATTATATTGATTGTTGTGGTCTTTCCTGTTCCGGGACCTCCGGTCAGTATGAACATGCTGTTGTTAACAGCCATTTCCACAGCCTGCCTCTGCTTGTCATCGATCGTGATATTCTCACTTTTTTCTATCTCGGCAAGCTTTCTTTCTATATCCGAGCTTTTGGCATGCTTATCTTTCAAATTAAGTTCGTGAAGCATTCTTGCACATGCCAGTTCTTCATAATACATCATGGAAAGGTAGCAATTAACACTTCCGTCTTCCTCTTTGATCACTATCCTCTTATCCATCATAAGATTGGATAACTGATCTTCTATCTCCGTCTCTGGAACACCCAAAAGTTCATATGCTCTGCCAAGGACTTCCTCCTTTGGAAGGTACACGTGGCCGTCCATTGATGCTTCCGACAACACATATTCGATTCCGCACTTTATCCTGTATACGGAATCTACTTTTATTCCGACTTTCTTGGCTATTTCGTCGGCTTTTTTAAAACCTATACCGTCTACTTCTTCCGCAAACTTATAAGGATTTTCTTCCACAAATGTCCTGGCCAGATTGCCGTATCTGTCATAGAGTTTCAGAGCCATCTTGTTGGAGATTCCGTATTTTTGCATATATATTACGGTATCTCTGAGCTCTTTTTTCTCCAGCACCTGGGTGCCTATCTCTATAGCGATTCTCTCGCTTATTCCCTTGATTTCTGCCAGTCTCTCAGGCTCTTCATCAATTATTCTGAGAGTGTCTTCTCCGAATTTTTTAACTATCCTCTTGGCGATGGTGGGGCCCACACCCTTTATGGCGCCGGAAGCAAGATATCTCTCGATATCTATCACTCCGTCGGGTTCTATAACTTCAATCTTCTCGATTTTTAACTGGATACCGTAGATGGGATGATCCACAAAATCTCCGGCTACTTCCACCATTTCACCTTGGTCTATGCCTGCAAAATTGCCCACACAAATAAGGTCTTCTTCGCCTGTATCAAGCTCGAACACCCCGTAACCGTTTTTATTAAATAAAAAATGGTCTATGTATCCCTTAAAAGTCTCCATCGATTTTAAAAAGGCCGCCTTTTAACGGCGGCCTTGTTTTATCCTTCTATATTTCTCTTCATCTGCTCATAAAGCATCTGGGCAAGTCCCAAAGAATTGGTCTCTGTTGACTGCTTTGCAATCTCCTGCACCGTATTCTCCTTGAAGAAATCAACCAGATTGGATGTGGGCTGGTCCCCTGAATCAGCTGTAGGAACAGTCTTCATCATTTCCTTGAAAACCTGCTCAAGAAAATATGCTTCGAACTGCTTGCAGGCATCCATTAATTCCTCATCTGTGGAATCACTTCCTGCTTTTGATGCTACGCTTTTCAGTTTCTCCGCCTCTGCGTTGGCAGATGTTTCATTCATGTAAGATGAATATATAGAGCTGAGTCCGCTGATATCTATACTACTCATATGTCACACCATCCTATCTCTTAAGGTTGTTGGCAAGTTCCATCATCTGGTCCGATGTAGTGATTGCTTTTGAGTTCATCTCGTAAGCTCTCTGCGCAACGATCATGTTA
>JAEEGF012136048.1_pt1 | contig 10074 bp, 9 predicted proteins | sample 9134171 | NCBI WGS metagenome assembly JAEEGF01 (sample SAMN16246542, study PRJNA631951) | gut metagenome | biome: gut microbiome; feature: rumen; material: AP-attached | host: Bos | place: Iran: Karaj | collected 2018-10 | reverse complement strand
GCCAACAATTCTTTATAAAGGAAATAAGGCTGAACGTCTTGCAATGGTGCGCTACAGTTATTTTATAATTGCGGCGGATTGTTATTTTGTTGCGGACATATTATGGGGGATACTGTACCAAAGACACAATATAGATGCAATTTTTCCTATCCTCTATATTGACTGTATTCTCTATTTCTTCTTTATGTTCTTAACCATGCTTACATGGATCCGTTATATAGTTGCATATCTGGATAAGAGAGGACGTCGAAGCAGGGCCTTATTGTACGGTGTCTGGTTGATGTTCACACTGTGTCTTGTAAACATAGTTGTCAATTGTTTTTACCCCTTTATTTTTTCGTTTAATGAAAAGCATGAATATATCCCGCAACCCGGCAGACATATCGCCTTTTTCCTGCAGATACTTCTCTATATGGTCACTTCTACATATCTGCTCTATATAGCCCGAAGAGCAGCCGGCAAGGAAAGACGCCGATATATTGCGGTCGGACTGACCTGTCTTGCAATGGAATTATTCCTGATATTCCAGATACTTGATCCGAGATATCCCCGCTATGCGATGGGACTTATGATTGGCATAGTTATAATCCGTTCCTTTGTCGAAGCAAGCGAGTTGATGGAAAAAGAGGTATACGATCACATAGCGACCGGTCTGTCGGAAGATTACGAAGCCATGTATTACATTGACATAGAGACGGGAGAGTACCAGGAGTTCTCTACCAGTGAAGAATATGAGGCAATGAATGTTCCCGCGCTTGGTAGGGATTTTTATGCAGAGACGGCTTTGAATGTTGAGAGATTTGTTCATCCGGATGACAGAGAATTCGCGGCAAGCCTCTATACAAAAGAAACAATGTTAAAGAATCTGGAGGGAAGGAAGTCTTACTCTTACAAATACAGATTAATAATAGACGGCCGGCCGAGGTATTTTAGATTCACGGTGATGCGGGCTGTCGACGACAGGCATCTGGTGCTGTATGAAAAAGACATTGACGATGAGATCACTGCGGAAAACATCCGCATCGAAAAACAGAAGAAGCAGGTAACATTCAGTAAGATAGCAGAGAGTCTGGCGGCCAATTATGATGTATTGTATTACGTCAATACAGAGAACTCTGATTTTATAAGTTACGAATGTAAGAATATATACGGTCGACTTGATATGACGAAATCGGGAGATGATTTCTTCAAAGAAGCGGAAAAGGATGTTGAGAATATCGTGCACAAAAATGACAGAGACATGGTTCATGAATTCCTTGACAGAGACCGTCTGGCCGATGTATTTAAGCATCACAAGAGATGCAGTATAGATTATCGTATCACAGTAGGAAAGAAATTCTGCTATGTCAGAATGACCGTGCGTAAGACTGCTGACGGCACTCATTACATAATCGGTATAGAGAATATCGATGCTGAGGTCAAGAAGGAAAAACAACATCTGAAAGCACTCAATACCGAGAAGGAACTTGCCAGACGTGACGAACTGACCGGAGTCAGAAATAAGACTGCCTACACAGAGCTGGAAAAATCCGTGCAGGATAATATTGATAACGATATGGATTATCTGCCTTTTGCTTTGCTTGTGTGTGATGCCAATGATCTGAAGAAAATCAATGATACGCAAGGTCATGTTGCCGGAGATGAATATATTAAGATGTCAGCAAAACTCCTGTGTGATATTTTTGTTCACAGTCCTGTATTCAGGGTAGGCGGGGATGAGTTCGTGGTATTTCTGAGAGGAAGTGATTATACCGGCAGAGATGCGTTGTTGGAGAGTCTTCGTAAACAGGTATTGGAGAATAAAAAAACGGGATCGGGAGCGATCCTGGCATCCGGAATGGCTGAGTATATACCTGAGAAAGACAGCCTTGTCTCAGATATATTCGAACGTGCCGACAAAGACATGTATGCAAACAAAAAAAGGCTCAAAGCTACGATTTAGAGCGACGGATGAAAGAATAAAGGATTGCAATAACAAGTGCCAATGCTGATGTGACAAGAAAACCGTCAGCGCCATAGGTCTTCTGACCATATACGATCATATAATAAAAGGTCCAGATATACATGTGAATCAGATATATGATTGTGCTGTAAGTTCTCAGCTTCGCATAAATTGCATTATCTTTAAGCGACAGGCACTCAATCAGGCCGAATAAGCCTATGGAAGCCATAATTGTCAAATAACCCGATACATATTCATTATTAACAAAGAAATGAACAATACCGGCAGCAAGGAGCATTAAAACGCTTAACGCTGTCGGTAATTTTTTTCTTGATAAGAGCATTCCTATGGGAATATAGACAAGACCCTGAAAGAGTCGCGCTGTGCCAGTAGTTAACATAACATAAGGCCTTAAATTCTCCAAAGCGGGACTGTAAGTTCCTTCATAGTATGCAAAGGCAATCACTCCAACACATATTATGCTGGCAACTGCACTTAATATGATAAGATACTCCGGCTTTTTAAATTTTTTAATGAAAAAAAGGATAACGGTAAGAGAATAGATCGATGACAACAAAAACCACAGAGGCCATGAATTATACTGTTCACCCACAAAGAGGAATTTTGCAATATAAGTCAGTACGGCCTCAATAGGTTTTGTTGCTGTAGATATAAAGTGATATACAGCCAAAGGTAAATAAACCAATGTCCATAGCAGATACATTTTGGTGATTCTCAGCAGCTGCTTTTTGATTTTTTCAAGGTCATTTTCTGCACCGTCCCATGTCATCTTAACTGCCATGAGATAGCCTGAAGCGAGAAAAAAGAAAGGGACAGCCATAGTTACAAAGATAGTATATATCTTCTGAATACTTTCGTTGTTTATATTTTCCAAAGGATGAGTATGGATCGCCACTACGGCAAAGGCCATAATGAATTTCCATAAATCTATGCTGTTAAATTTTTTCTTGTTCATTAAAAAGTCGACTTCCATATAGAACCATTTTACCACGTTTGTGGGCTTATGTCTGTTTGACATCACTAACTTTTTTTACGATAATGTATCCGTGTTTATCTATGTATTATATAGGCGGAGATGTGAATATGGGGATAATTGAACTTTTACTTTTGGGAATCGGACTTTCCATGGATGCCTTTGCCGTATCCATATGTAAAGGAATAGAGACAAAAAAAGCTTCTTTTAAGCAGGTAATGCTGTGTGGTATATGGTTTGGTGTTTTTCAGGGACTGATGCCCTTTATCGGCTATATACTGGGATCGAAGCTGGAATTCATTATCAATAAAGTGGCGCCATGGCTGGCTTTTATTCTTTTGTCGGTTATTGGTGTAAATATGATAAGAGAGGCTTTCTCTTCTGAGGAAGAGGAGACAAGGGCCGGCTTCGATGTAAAGTCCATGTTTATATTGGCAGTGGCAACTTCAATCGATGCACTGGCTGTGGGAATCACTTTTGTGGCTGTCCCCGTAACATTGATAGAAGCATCACAACTGATTAATACAATAATCGGATGCCTGATGATCATGGCTACCACATTTGTCTTTTCATCTTTTGGCGTTAAGATAGGTAATGCCTTCGGAACAAGATTCAAATCCGGAGCGGAAGCGGCCGGAGGCTTTGTCCTAATCTTCATAGGACTCAAGATATTACTGGAGCATCTCGGCGTGCTGGAGTTCATGGGCAACGGAGATGTGATGTTCGGACTGCTGATTCCATTCGTTGGAACAGTGCTCGGTTCGGCTCTTGTATTCATAACAGACAGAGAGATGAAAGAATCTTTCAAACTAATTATGATGGGCATGGCCGGCGGAATTATGATGGCATGTTCAATGTGGACATTGCTCTATCCTTCAATCCGTCAGGGAAAAGTGTTGACTGTGGCCTTGGGATTCATCATAGGAATAGGATTCCAATACCTGCTTGATAAAGTTGTACCTCATACCCATGTCTTCACCAATGCGGAAGAAGGTATCTCCAACAGTCTGAAATATTCTCATAAGGTCATGCTTTCGGAAGTGATTCATCACGTTCCCGAAGGAATGGCGGTGGGTATCATGTTCGCCGGAGCACTTAACGGGGCAGAGGAAGTATCAGTTGCGGCAGCTTTTGCCCTGACAATAGGAATCGCGGTACAGAACATACCGGAGGGAATATTCGTCTCAAAGCCCATCAGAACGGGGGGAGAGGAAAAAGGCAAGTCCTTCCTTATGGGAGTTTTGTCGGGTATTGTTGAACCCCTTCTTGGAATCGCCATGATAATACTGGTGACTGCTTTTCCTGCAATACTGCCTGTAATCATGTCATTTACGGCAGGTGCCATTGCCTTCCTTGTTCTGGAAGAAAGCATTCCCGCCATGCACACGGGAGAGCATTCGGATAAAGGTACCATCTCATTCATGCTCTTTTTCTGCCTGATGATGATCATTACTTTTTCTACGTCGCTATAAAAGCGGGGTGTTGGCATAGCCGACAAAAAACGCTGTATAACAGAGAGAATTCGGGATAATCCCTATACGCATAATATATTTTATGCTACAATTTCCTTTTTGGAGGAGAAAATGAAGAAGAGAATAATCTGTTTCGGAGATTCCAATACCTGGGGATACAATCCTACCAACGGAAGCCGTTATGACGAGAACACAAGATGGCCCATGCTGTTGCAGAAGCTGCTGGGCGACGATTATCAGATAATAGAGGAAGGCCAGAACGGAAGAACCATTGCCAATGCCGACCCATGGGAGTGGGGCTGTAAGTGTGGCATGGATTATATTCTTCCCATGATGGAAAGCCAGAAGCCCTTCGATCTTTTGATCATTATGTTGGGATCCAACGACCTCAAGGCTAAGTTTCACCTGCCGGCGGGAGATATTGCAGGAAGTCTGCAGAATATGTTGATGAAGAGTAAGAGTTTCTTACAGTATCAGTGCGGTATTCAGCCTAAGATCCTTATCGTATCGCCTCCATATATAGGAGAAGGTCTGCCGGATTCCCCTTTTGCATCTTTCTTTGATGCGGACACGGTAGAGAGATCAAAGCAGCTGGCTTACTGGTATGAGCTGGTGGCAAAGCAGTTTGATTGCGACTTTATGGATGCGGCTGCTTTTTGCAAGGCAGGCAACGTTGACAGCCTTCATCTTATGGAGGAAGGACATAAAGCTTTGGCAGAAGCAATACGCGACAAGATAAGCGAGATGAAACTGTAAAATAAGTTTTGGTCGCCTTTTGATTCAGAGGTTTTCAGAAGAGATATTGGAGGAACACCATGGCATTAATTCAGGTTAATTATCAATCAAAAGCATTATTCAGAACGGTTCCCATGAACGTCATTCTGCCTGCTGACAGATTTGATGCGGATACGGATTCATATCTTAATAAGCCTGACAAAAAATACAAGACCCTTTATCTTTTGCACGGACTGTTGGGTAATTATACGGACTGGGTAAGTAAGACAAGGATTCAGACATGGGCTGAAGAAAAGAACCTGGCAGTTGTTATGCCATCGGGAGACAATTCATTTTACTTTAAATCCCGTACTCCCTGGAATGATTATGGTACTTTCATCGGTGAAGAGCTTGTGGATATAACACGAAGGATGTTCCCCCTTTCAGACAAGCGCGAGGATACATTTATCGCGGGACTGTCCATGGGCGGATACGGAGCGCTTAGAAACGGTATTGTTTATTCGGATACTTTCAGTCATGTTGTTGGGCTGTCATCGGCCATACATCTTTTTGAGGATCTGTCTGAAGAGGCGAATATTGGTCTCTTTGACAATCTTAAAGAGGCAGCAGAAAGCAATCTCAATCCTAAAGTTGCCGTTAAAGAAATGTTGGATGAAGGAAGAAAGATTCCCGGTATCTACATGTCATGCGGTCGTAATGATGATCTGCTGTCTGTAAACGAAGACTTCCGTGATTACCTTAAGGAAAAGGGAATCGACGTTACATGGGATGAAGAAGATGCAGGGCATGAATGGTATTTCTGGGACAGCCAGATAAAGAAGGTTCTGGACTGGCTTCCTTTATAAAAGAAAGCGACTCGATTAAGTTCGAGTCGTTTTCTTGATTTAAAAACACTTGACTATTTACATTTGATAAAATATAATATGGTCAAACACAAAAACGCAAATCATAAGGAGGAAAAAGATTATGGGTTTTTATGATCAGAGTGTAACAGCAGCTAACGGCGAAGAGATATCTATGAAGGATTACGAAGGAAAGGTTGTACTCGTTGTTAATACAGCTACGGGATGCGGCTTCACACCTCATTACAAAGATATTGAGGATATGTATGAGAAGTTTCATGACAGAGGATTTGAAGTTATCGATGTTCCCTGCAACCAGTTTGCGGGACAGACTCCGGGAACGGATGAGGAGATACATGACTTCTGTCAGCTTAAGTACAACACACAGTTCCCTCAGATGAAGAAGGCTGATGTTAATGGTGAGAATGCAATTCCTTTATTCAAATACCTGAAGGAACAGAAGGGCTTCGAGGGCTTCGGAAAGGGACCGACAGCTCTTGCCATGAATACAATGCTTAAGAAGATCGACAAGGATTATAAGAACAATTCCGAGATCAAATGGAACTTCACAAAATTCGTTGTAGACAGAAAGGGTAACGTTGTTGCCAGATTCGAGCCTACATCCAAGATGAGTGAGGTTGCAAAGTGTGTGGAAAGTCTTTTATAATGCTAAAGAAAAGATGATTATACATTATGAGGTGGGAACCAATGGCACAGGAATATGAACAGCTTTTACTCAAGAATCAGGTATGCTTTCCAATGTATGCATGCGGAAGGAAGATCGTTGCAGCATACACGCCGTATCTGAAGCCTCTCGGACTTACCTATACTCAGTATGTGGTATTCATGGTCTTATGGGAAAAAGAGAGTGTGAATGTGGGACAGCTGGGAGCTATCCTTCACCTGGATGCAGGAACACTGACACCTCTTTTAAAGAATCTTGAAAAAGAAGGATACATCACAAGGACACGATCAAAGGAAGATGAACGTGTTACAATCATCAGTATCACAAAGAAGGGTAATGAGCTGAAGGAAAAGTGCAAAGACATTCCGAAAGAACTGTCTAAGAAGGGTTCATCCCTTACAGAGAAGGAAGCATCAGAGCTGTACGGACTGCTTTATAAATACCTTGAAGGCTGAGTACTGACGCAGACAGGATGGTAGATCTAGGAGGATAAGTAAGTTGAACGATACAATAAAAGTGCTTGAATCAAGAAGAAGCTGCAGGAGCTTCAAGCCGGATATGATAAAGGATGAAGAGCTCAAGACGATTATCGAGGCGGGAACATATGCTGCCAAGGGAGCGGCTCCCAGAAAAGACGACTATGTGTACTATATCTCTTAACAGAGTTGAGTAAAGAAATGATTTGATTAAGAAGAGGAGGGAATATGGCAAAAATCAAATGGGGCGTAATCGGAACTGCACACATAGCAAAGAAGTGTACCATACCAGGTATGAAAATGGCTGAAGACTGTGAACTCTATGCCATAGCGGGCAGAAGTCTTGAAAAAGCACAGAGCTTTTGCAAGGAATTCGGATTTCAAAAGGCCTATGGCAGTTATGATGAACTTATAGCGGATAAAGATGTTCAGGCAGTATATATTCCTCTTCCTAATCATCTTCACCTGGAATGGGTTAAGAAAGCTCTTAATGCAGGCAAGCATGTAATATGTGAAAAACCGCTTGCACTGACTGCAGCCGATGCAAAAGAAATGTTTGAAACAGCTGAAAAGAACGGCGTATTTCTGATGGAGGCCTATGCTTATCTTCACAGTCCTTATGTGGAGAGTCTGAAAAAAGATCTGAAAGAAGGCATAATAGGCGAAGTTGATTACATTGAATCTGCTTTCTTAACACAGGGTTATGAGGAAAATATAAGGCTCTATAAAGATATGGGCGGTGGCGCCATGTACGATCTTGGCTGCTACTGTACAAGCATGATCCTGTCTCTTATTGATTCTGAGCCGGATTACGTTAAAGCACAGGCTGAGTTCTCGGATCTCGGAGTGGACAACGTGACGTCGGCAATAATCCGTTTTAAAAACGGAGTAAGAGCCGCACTTAATGTCGGAATGATTTTTGGCAAAAACAACGGTTCAAGATATGACAGCCTATATATCCACGGAAGCAAGGGATCAATCAGATCCGAAGTTGAATACAATCAGCAGGGAAAGCTTTCTTACAGAATATTTGTTGGGGACAAAGTCATCAAGAGAAAGATAAAGGCTCCGCAGAATTATTCTCTTGAGATAGCTCAGATGTGCAAATGTATCAACGGAGAGGCAACTCCGCATGTAACAAAAGATTTTTCAATAAAGAATGCGGAGCTTATTGATAAAGTAATGAACGAAATCGGTTATTAAGAATTGGGGAATTGTATGGGAAAAAGGAAGATAATCGGAATCCTTACAGTTTTACTGGCGCTTACACTCTGTGCCTGTGGAAAGAAGGACGAGGGAAGCACAGTCGAAAAGCCAAGTAAAGAGGCTACAGAAAATGAATACAGTGATATAGAGACGCCCTTTAAGCAAACAGGCCTCAATAAGCTGGAAGAAATGCTTTATCAGAATGATGACGACAGAAAATATCTTACACCTTCATGTGAGGATTACAGGGTAGATATTATAGATACCAAGGCTATAATATTTGAATCCTGTTCATTGCTACAGAAACCCGGCGGGGGAGAATGGGTATTCGGAACCGATCCTATGGGAAAGACTACGCTTAAGCCCTGCAAGATATACAGAATCTACGAATACAATGATGTCGGAAGTCTGGTGTCATATAAGGAAAAAACTGTTTTTGAAAATGAGGGTGATGCCATTCACGTGGCGGGCACAAACGGAATAAACGGTAATCATGCGCTTTATTTTATAGACTGGCTGGGAGTGAATGAAGTTCCTGCTGACTTTACGGAGGAACAGGGACTAAGAGTCATATGTGATGAATACCTGCCTGCATACTATAGGATTTTGGGCGGTGAAGAAGGTTATCAGGCTGACATAGTCAGGACTGACAATACATTCTATTCTTCGTTTGTTTTGGACAATGCGGGATTTATTAATCAGGATTATTTTGGCGGAATCTGTGAAGTTGAGTTTCTTGGAGATTATCTGAAGACGGAAGGTGTTGAATTCAGTGCGGATAATGTAGATGATGAAGGCTTCATCTATTTGAATGACGGCGAGAACAGTATGACCGTATATTATTCGGATCCGGATGCGCACAAACATAACATAAGCACTGCAGAGGATAACGGAGGAAATCTGCCGGATGATTTTGTGGTTATGAAATATGACGATCAGTATTTCAGTCCCGCAAGTGATGATTATATAATCTTTTATACAATGTTTGAGGATTACGGAGATTATTGCTTCAATGAACAGGCGGCACTTTTGTCATTTGACGCTGCAGGTAATCTGATTGATGCGAAATACAGATATTTCAGAGCGAGCAATCTTGTGAATCCTATGTCTGAGTGTATTGATTCCATACTTCTTAACGAGGGAAGCAAACTCCTCTACAGTGACGATACTTACGCTTATTTTGATGTTTTGGATGTGGGAGAATTCAGGGAATATCTCGGAGACGGTAAATATGGAGATAAGACTTTTACGAAAGCAGAGATACTTGAACAGTCTGTGGATGAAAATTTTGTAAAAGTGCCGATATATGGTTGGGCGTCAGATAACGGAATATTTATTTCTAAGTAAGAAAAAACAGGAATACATTACGTATTCCTGTTTTTGATTTCAGTTACCGTATAACCGAGATTGGAAATGATATCGCTAATCTCGGAATCCGAAATATCTCTTCCCAACTTTACATTCGCAGTTTTAGTTCCAAGAGATACTTTAGCGCTTATTCCATCTACGGAATTCAATGCATTCTGAACTCTTGCCACGCAGTTTTTACATGTCATACCATCAATCTTAACAATTTTGACGGATACTACTTTGTCAAGTTTCTTGGGCTTTACGGCTTTGCGTTTAGAACCGCCGCCTCCGCAGCAGGCTCCTTCTCCCTTGAAATGGGGGATGGAGTACTTAACTGCTACGAAGATTATTATAACTAATATTACAATGCTT
>JAEEGF011967215.1_pt1 | contig 10074 bp, 5 predicted proteins | sample 9134171 | NCBI WGS metagenome assembly JAEEGF01 (sample SAMN16246542, study PRJNA631951) | gut metagenome | biome: gut microbiome; feature: rumen; material: AP-attached | host: Bos | place: Iran: Karaj | collected 2018-10 | reverse complement strand
AGAATAACTTCTGCGCTTCGCTACGGAAGTTATTTCCGACTTCCAACAGCACATTATCATATGTGTTTTTTAATTCAACAAAGAATTATTTATTGCACTTCGTTTGTGAATGAACATTTATACCTCCCATTACGGCAGCTCAATACTCCATAAAAAATCAAGACGCGATCTGCGTCCTGATTAATCGTCATTCTTGTTGTTTTAAATTTGGTAATTGCTTATTACTGTTTTTTTCTCCAACTTTTGGAGTTTGTTTTTGGTCATTTGAATTTTGGTTGGATGAGGACTTTATTTTTTCGTTTAGATTTAAACCATCTTTGCAAGGTGCATCTTTGTCTTGCTGTGGCGAATTATTTGGTTCATTCACCATTTTTTTATTAATCTGAGGTTTTTCCTGCTGGGGAGTGCCATTATTTGTTTTCGGTGTCGGCTTTTTTGCCGCTGTTTTTTGTGGCTGTTGATTATTGTTTTGCTGAGGCGACTTATTATCATATTGGTTGTTTTCCATGATTTCGTAATCTTCGTTCTCATTTAAATCGCTTTGGTCGTTCTTGTCATTTCCTTCGACCTTTTCGGTGGTTATGTCGTCGCTTTCGTCGTCATAGCTTCTGCTGCTTTTATCCTTGTTGAGCAAGAAGTAAAGTGCCCCGCCTATCACTAATGCGAGCAAGAGGATTGCCAGGAGTAGCAATAGTTTTTTGTTGCTATTCGTCTGTTTGTTCTGGTTGGCAGCTTTATTGTTTGCTGGAGCAGCAGGTGGAACATGCATTACTGGAGTAGAATTGTCGAGTTCTGGGACAATGGGTGCTGCTGCCACCTCGTTATAAGGGGAAATGTGCTCATCATTATGCAAATTCTCGTCGCCTGGCTCAGCAATTACGTTCTTAATCTTTATGAGCAATGCAGTGTGATTGTCTTTGTTGCTGGCAGTCATCGTCACCAGTGTGTTTGCCTTTATTACATCAGAGGCATCGGAGCTCAGCACCTCTACCAGTTGGGCATCGGTCATATCCTCGAGCATACCGTCGCTACATAGGTAGAAGTAGTCGCCTGGCTGCACATCGCTGGTGTGGGCGATGTCGATTATATCGTTGTTTTCTTCGCCAGGCATAATGGCGCGGGTTATCACGTTGCGCTGTGGCGATGTCGCCATTTCTTCATAGCTGATAACACCTTGGAGATAAAGGCTATATACAAGAGAGTGGTCAATCGACTTATAGAGTATTTTCTTTTGAGAGGGGCGAATATGATAGATGCGGCTGTCGCCCACATGGCCCATCGACACACCGCCACTATGCAGGCACACTATGGTGAGAGTGGTGCCCATCTTGTTTGCGGCACCATCGTCAAGGGTGTCAAGACGCTGGTGTGCACTTAGCAGGGCGCTCTCAATGATGCCATCGGTTACTCGGCCGTCGGGTAGTGTGCGCTGCTTAATCCAAGTTGTCATGGCCTCAATCACATTGGCGCTAGCCACTTCACCCTTGGCGTGTCCTCCCATGCCATCACACACCAGAAACAGTCGGTCGGTCTCAGTAGCCGCACCCTTTGCAGGGAATACTGAGTCCTCCTGATTCTTTCTTTGTCCTAACTCGTGAATAACCGTGGGTGTGAAAATCTCAAATTTCATATTTTTGTGTTTTTATGATGTCAAAATAACACTATTTTTGCTTAGAAAGAATAACGCATCTAGTCTGGTGCAAATATACAAAAAAATTGCTATATCACACTATTATGCACTCAGCGATTGCCTTTTAGTGACTTAATGGCACACAAAAAGCCACCAGCGCTTTTTGAGCTGATGGCTTTTAGAGTAATAAGATAGTTGTCTAGATTATTTAATGATAACTTTCTTGCCGTTGTGGATGTAGATGCCAGGAACGTTTGGCATGCCATTGTACTTAACACCCATGAGATTGTAGTAAGCGTTGTCGGCCTTAGTGTCAACACCAACGTTGCTGATTGCGCTAGGATCATCTTTAGTGACAGTCATCAAAACTGCACCGCCAAAGTCTCTTAGAACATCCAGCTGAATGTTGTAAGTGCCAGCCTCTTCAACGCGGAAGTTTGCACCATTGTTGCCTTCAACACACATGAAACCCTGACCCATGAGATCGTCGTTGAGCAGGAAGTAGCCAACATTGTTATCGTCTTGTCCACCAAACCAGATAGTGCTGCCATCCTCATCAAATGCGATAACCTTGAACTCGGCGCCAGCCTCAAGCTCAACACCTTCGAGATTGTCGTACTCGTCAAAAGCTAAACGGCCACCCGCGGCAGTCTGGTTCCAGTCGTTGAAGTCACCTACTAAGAAGAAGCCTTCGTTGTCTTCGATCACTGGAACCTCAACCTCGGCCTGGAACTTGTCCATGCAGAAGTAGGCTGCAGTGTTCATACCATAAGCACCACTGTCGGTAGAGTTAAGAGTGAAGTAAACGCTCTCAACCTCGCCAAGGCTTGACAGGTCGAAGAATGTCCAATCGTTAAGGGCCTTGAGCTCGCCGTTGGTGAACTCAACAAGGTTGATGCTGGTGGTAGTCTCGTTGCCTTCGGCGTCAACACCATGAGCAATAAGCTCAAAATAGTCGCCTTCCTCAAAAGCACGACCCATGCCGTCGCCATGCAAGCAGCCATAGTAAGGCCAGGGGTGATTGCACACATACACGCCCACTGGCTTGAATGTGGTGTTGTCGTTTATGTCAGCATACATCACTTGGTTTGTTGGATCCTCGCTCCAAGAACCCCAGTAAGCTACAATGTAAGGTTGAGCTGGGTCGGCAGTTACTGTGCCATCCTCATTGATGACGCAGCCACCACCTGCCATGCAGCCACCATAGGTGGTTGACCAAGCGCCGTTGTAGTCGGTTTGATCACCACCAATAGCTGGGCAGAAACCATCCCAATAGTATCCACCCCATGATGAACCTTCGCCACCAATGAGGTGTGAGAGCATGAACCCACAGTTCTCGTCGCCAAATGCCAGCCAAGTGTAGTCAACGTCATTGTAGCACTCAGTCCAAATGCCATTCTCGTTGTACTCCAAAGAGGAGGGGTACATAGGCTTGTTCAGGTCAAGCGTGATAACATCGGCCATTGCTGCCGAAGCAGTCAGCGCGACTGCTGCAAGAAGTGTAAAAATCTTTTTCATAAAAAATGAATTTAAATGTTAGTATAATAGTAGAATAGTTACTTAGTAATTATTTAATTTCCCAAGAGGATGTTGTAAACTGCGGTGATATCAGAGCTGGTAATCTCGCTGTCACCATTAACGTCACAAGTGCTGAGATAAGTCTCGTCGTCATTGAGCAGATAGTTGTAGAGTGCGGTGATGTCGGCAACTGTCACGTTTCCATCGCCGTTCACGTCACCGGGCTCGGGTTCGGGCACGGCATCGGGATGCAGGTCAATGGCACCTGCCACTTCGGTCGAAGCCTCACCCAGCCAGCCGCAGTCCTCCAGCATGGCGCTATACACCTTAACGAAGTCTATCTTCTTCAAGTTAACAGGGTTGCCGTCATCATCTACTGCCCATTCAATCTTGAAACCTTTGTTCAACTCGGCGGCATTGATGTTTGTAGCATTACTCTTATAGCCATAGCCTTCATCGGGACGGTTGTCAACATACCCCCAATCAAAGAAATACTGGTGCCAGTCGTCGGCGGTAGCAGAGAAGTTTTGTGCATTGCCACGCAACTTGGTGCCTTCAAAGGTGAGTGTCTCGCCATCGGCCCACAGGGGCCAGTAGCTATGGCTGTGGAAGCTGTTCTTGCGGATGTAGCCTTCCTGCAGACTATCAACGCTGTTGCAGGTCCAACGGATATACTGATCGTGATACTGATTCATGCTAAGAGGACCAAACTGACTATCGTCGGGCTTGTAATAGGTGATGGTGAAATGTTTCTGTGTCTTGGGGTGGTTATACTCGCTGCCTGCGAGTTCATACCAGGGGTCATCGGGAATGCCGTTGCCGTTCACGTCGCGACTCACCATCACGATTCCCGACTCGCTCGAGCCCCCTAGCAACGATGGCCGTGAGTTGGATTGCATTGCATTGCCAAAAATTTGCAAGTCATACTCATCTTTTACGTTCACAACAGGGTGATCGAAGCCAAACACCACATAACCACCAAATGAGCCAAGACAAATCATGCTTCTAGAGACTTTAATTACACCGTTTATCTCGTAGCCGCAAATTGAATTCTCGGCAAGCTTTAAAACCGAATCCTTAGAAATGGGATCATCAACGATGGGCAATTCATTTATAAACTGCCCTGGTGCAGGCATGAAATCATATACCTTAGTTATGTAAGGTTTGTTTTGAGCAACGGCAGTTAATACCAAAGCTGCCAAAAGAAGTAAGAGTGATGATCTTTTCATATTCTGTAATTTATTATTGTTCGTTAATATTTTCACCTAAAAACACAAAGTGGGCTGGAATTTGGCCTGCAACCACCTCCCATTTCTTCTTGCCATCGTCGCCATAGCAAATCACCTTGCCTGAGTCGAGATAATTAGTGGCATCAGTAATGTATATGTCTTTAGTGAAAGGATTTACTATTATGCCATAAGGTTTGCGGATTCTTGCCTCGGTGCCATCGGTAATGAATTGCTCATTGACAATTTCAAGGGTCTTGGTGTTGATGATGGCATAGGTGCCAGGCGTGTAGCCTTGCGAGATGTTGCTCCACTCATTGCTGATTACATAGAGGGAGTCGCCGTTTATGCACATATTCCCAACACGCAGGTCAAATGTCTTGATAAGACGGCGCTTTTGGGTGTCGTAGGCATATATCTTGCTAGGTGTGCCGTTATAGTCGCCTCGTGACGAAATCCACAAAATGCCGCGTTTGTCGCTCTTGCACCCCAGGAGGTTGATGGCGATGGGGATGCGTTCTATTTCCTTGAATGACTCTATGTCAATAACCGAAACAGTGTTCTCATAGCCTATTTTTGCTCCCTGCGAATAACCGCCTGAATTGGCTACATAAATTTTGCCATCAACGATGTCAAGTTCGTCGGGCTGGCGTCCTACCACGCACTTGCCCACCACTTCTAATGTTGTGGTATCTACCTTAAACACTGCACCCAGTTGATAAACATCTTCGTCCGACCCCATTCCCTCAAGCACTACCGGTCCCACATAGCTTGTGACGTAAGCATATCCCTTATGGAACTTAATGAAACGGCAGTTTGGAATATCTATTTGCCCCACACGTTTAACGGTTTTCTTATCGACGACCTCAATCTTGTTGGAGCAATTTATCACCATGTACATTTTGCTGCCATATATGCCAATGTCATTGCCCACATCGCCTAGCTCCATGGGTTGTGTGGGGTTAGAGTAGGCATAGATATTAATCGTATATTGCCCTGTTGTGTAGTCATAATAGTCAAGGGTAGATTGGTTCCATCCCATGCAACCTTCGTTAAGCACATATAATCCCTCTATGCTACTATATTCAGGCTGAGTGATGGGAACAGTCTCAGGAAAATATATCACATCATCTTCACGACAGGAATCAAGCAATGCTATCGAGAATAATATGAGAATTATATAGTAGAAATAGTTTTTCATCTTCAAAAGTCAAATTTCAAGATTAATTTATAGTTGCGACCTGGCATGGGATAGTTGATTATCACGTCGTAGTATTGGTTGAAGATATTGTTGACCTCGGCTGCTACTTTAAGTTTGGTTTTAGATATACTGAATGTGTAGCTGGCACTCAGGTCATGAGTGTACCATGGTTGCTGATGATTTATTATGATGTTGTCGCTCAAGCTGTAACGCTCTCCCACGTAGATGAAACTATAGTTAATATCTAGGTCGCGCCAGGTCGCACGTCCCACCACACTGCCGCTGTGCCAGGGAATATAGGCAATTTGACCCTTGTAGGTGCCGCCATAGCCTGTGCTCTCGGGGTCGGTATAGTCCTGCGCTTTTTGATAGGTGTAACTCAAGTTAATGTCCACATTAAAGTCGCGGGCAACGTGCATTGTGGCACGAGCAGTGACATCAACACCTAGAATCTTCACCTTGCCAATGTTCATCATTGTCCAGCGGTATTGACCTCGTCCGCTAGGCACAGCGATAATCTTGTCGGTAATGGTGTTATAATAAGCATCGGCAGTGAATTTCAAACCCGCGAAAAAGCCATCTTCACACAAGCGCTGGTACCAGAAGCCGAAGTCAAACTGATTGGCATACTCGGGCCGTAGGTTGGCGTTGCCCATGTCGGTATAGAACAAGTCGTTGAAAGTGGGCATACGGAATATGCGCTTGTAAAACGCCCGAAGATAGAAGTCATAACGCTGCATTGGTTGATAGTTCATGAATACAGCAGGCGTGAACTTGTGCATCCATTTGGAATGATGTGCCAGTGTCTCACCTTGATAAACTGTTTTGTAACGGTCGTTAATCATAGTATAGAGCAAGCTGGCTTGGCACTTGAAACGGTGCCAAGTACGTGCCGTGGCGAGTGCTACAAGGGTAGTGTGACGGTGTGGATAGGAGAAATTGGCGAGTGTGGAGTTAAGATAGTTCCACTTGTAATCAACACTCAGATTCACGTCCCAGTCGGGGAGAATGGTATATTTGTTGGAACTGGAGATGTAAATTTCATCTTGCCAGAACTTGTTGTCGATGAGCATCAATGTGGTGTCAGGGTTGTTGTAGTGCATGAAGTCTCGTGCATACTTGCCGTTGAGCATTATTTCAAACTTTTCGTTCAACTGCTTCTGCCAGCTGCCCTGTGTAAAGAAGTTGCGATCCCACTGTCGCTGCGAGTTCATCCACACGTTGTTGACAATGGCGCCAGGGATGCCACGCTCGCTGTCGTAGTAGTAGAATTTTGCATTCCACTTGCCGTCTTTAATATTGCCAAAAATGGCACCTTCGGCACGGAAAGCCTGCACATCGCCATTTTTGCGCACGGCAGTGGTGTCCCATGCGATAGTGCCGTCGCTGAATTTCTTGCGGTATCGAAAATGATATTGACCAGTAGCATAGGTATATTCGGCGCTGAGCGACATAGTGAGGTTGTGGTTAAAGCGGTGTTCCCACCTCACGCTGGGGTTGGCAAGCCCAAATGAGCCCGTGCGCATGGTGATGTTGAAATTGTCGTTTTTCTCTCCGCTGAACTTAGGTCGGCGGGTCTTAATATAGACCGTTCCTGCCGAGCCAAAGTCGCGCGCGGGCTGGAATATCTCGCTCTTCTGACCGTTATATAACGAAATTTCCTCGATGTTGTCGAGCGAGAACTTGCCTAGGTCAATTTGACCGTTCTGAGCGTTGCCGAGTTGAATGCCGTCGTAGAACACTCCCAAGTGGTTGGTACCCATCGATCGTATATCGATAGTCTTAATGCCACCCACACCGCCATAGTCTTTCACTTGAACTCCAGAGAAATAGCGTATGGCATCGGCAATGGAGTGACTGTTCAGTCCCTCAAGCTTTTTGCCCGCAAGGGTCTGGGCTGGTATGACTTCGGCATAGGGTTTGCGTCCATAGACCACCACATTTTCAAGATATTGCAGTGTGTCGAGACCTAACGGCACATCGTTAGCATCCTGAGCCTGCAGGCCCAAGCAGCAATAGACAATAGCCAGCAATGTGATAGCAAAGCGTTTTAACATAACTCTTTTACCCCGTTAGTCAGTTAAATATCAACGCATTGTGGCAGGTTTTCTGACTTATCCCGTTGCAGCACCGCCTTCCCGTCTTCATTGACAGTGACGATAACAGAGAGTGTGTGCTGCAACTTGGCTGGGAAATACAGCAGCGTGGTCTGTCCAGGATTCTCACCCGATTCCCTTTTAACTGCGGGGCATAACTGCCCGCACAGCACCAAAATGCGCTGCAAAATTAGTGCAAACCGAGTGAAAAACCAAATTTCTTTGAGTTTTTCCGAGGTGAAGCCTAATTTATCTAACGCTAGTGAAAAGTTTTCAGTTATTGGTAATTAGTGAATTGTTTTTTTTTACTAAATAGCATATAAAAAACTCTGGGACTGCACCACTGCAGCCCCAGAGCAAATACTTATGAAAACAAAATCTATAATATAGATATGAAAATCTATATTTTACTGGATTTGATCAACCACTTCGACGTCTTTGATGACGGCGGCGCGGTCGAAGTCTTCTTTGCTTCCTACGACGAGAGTCTGATACTCACGCAGACCAGTACCAGCAGGGATGAGGTGACCGCAAATCACGTTCTCCTTCATGCCCTCGAGGTAATCAACCTTGCCACTGATAGCAGCCTCATTGAGCACCTTGGTGGTCTCCTGGAACGAAGCCGCCGAGATAAAGCTCTTAGTCTGCAATGCAGCACGGGTGATACCTTGCAGAATCTGCTCACTGGTAGCAGGCACAGCGTCGCGCACCTTAACCTCACGCAGAGCCTTGCGCTTGAGCATTGAGTTGATGTCGCGCAGCTTGCGAGCTGTGATCATCTGACCCTTGTCAACGTCGAGCGAGTCGCCACAGTCGATGACAATCTTCTTGCCCCAGATGCGGTCGTTCTCGTCCATAAAGTCGCGCTTGTCAACAATCTGCTGCTCAAGGAAGTTGGTGTCGCCTGGATCGATGATGTTAACCTTGCGCATCATCTGGCGCACGATAACCTCGAAGTGCTTGTCGTTGATCTTCACACCCTGCAGGCGGTAAACGTCCTGAACCTCGTTAACGATATAGTCCTGAACGGCTGTTGGGCCCTTAATGCGCAGGATGTCGGCTGGAGTGACGGCACCATCAGAGAGTGGAGTACCGGCACGCACTGAGTCATTCTCAAGCACGAGAATCTGCTTCGACATTGGCACGAGATACTTCTTCTCCTCACCATTCTTGCTGGTGACGATAATCTCGCGGTTACCACGCTTGATCTTTCCGAAGGTTACAACACCGTCGATCTCGCTAACGATAGCGGGGTTAGATGGGTTGCGGGCCTCGAAGAGCTCAGTAACGCGTGGCAGACCACCGGTGATATCACCGGCGCCACCGCTTGAAGCGCGTGGAATCTTCACGAACACCTCTCCAGGAGTGATTTCCTCGCCCTCTACCTTCATCAGGTGAGCGCCCACTGGCAATGAGTAGGTCTTGATAGGCATTGCATCGGGATTGTCGAAGTCCTCAACAGCGATGAGCTGTGCCTCGGGGATGCGAGTGTGGTCTTTCGACTCGATTACAATCATCTCACTCTTGTTAGAGGTCTCGTCAACCTCGTTGCGATAAGTAACACCCTCGATAAGGTTCTTGTATCTCAAGCGTCCACCCACCTCGCTCACGATAACGGCGTTGAATGGGTCCCACTCGCAGATTACATCACCCTTCTTGAGCATGTCGCCAGGCTTGAAGAAGAGCTTAGAACCATAGACGATGTTGGCGCTGGTAAGCATCATGTTGGTGTGAGGATCCACGATGCGCATCTCGGCCATACGACCGATTACGATATCGTGACCATCCTTGTCGGCAACTGTGCGAAGCTCGTCAATTTCGAGACGGCCGTCGTACTTAGATGTCATGTTGCTAACGGCAGCGATGTTGCTTGCCACACCACCCACGTGGAAGGTACGCAGAGTAAGCTGAGTACCAGGCTCGCCAATTGACTGAGCGGCAATCACGCCCACAGCTTCGCCCTTCTGAACGAGGCGATGGTTAGCCAGGTTGCGGCCATAGCACTTGGCGCAGACGCCATGCTTCGACTCGCAGGTGAGGACCGAACGAATCTCCACGCTCTCGATAGGAGAGTTGTTGATGCGGTCGGCAGCAGCGTCGCTGATTTCCTCGCCCGACTCTACGATTACCTCGCCGGTAGTTGGGTCAACAACATCGTGAACCGAAACACGTCCCACAATGCGCTCGCCCAGAGTGGCAACCACGTCGTCGTTGTTCTTTACCTCGCGGCAAACGAGTCCGCGCAGAGTGCCACAGTCTTCCTCGTTGATAATCACATCGTGAGCCACGTCAACCAGACGGCGGGTCAAGTAACCTGCGTCGGCAGTCTTCAAAGCGGTATCGGCAAGACCCTTACGGGCACCGTGAGTAGAGATAAAGTACTCCAGCACCGACAGACCCTCC
>JAEEGF010534401.1_pt1 | contig 10074 bp, 6 predicted proteins | sample 9134171 | NCBI WGS metagenome assembly JAEEGF01 (sample SAMN16246542, study PRJNA631951) | gut metagenome | biome: gut microbiome; feature: rumen; material: AP-attached | host: Bos | place: Iran: Karaj | collected 2018-10 | reverse complement strand
GGATGATTTCTGCATGAACGATGTCCTGCTTCTTCAGAACGACTATACGGTGAATCTGACGCTTCTGTCTTTGACGGATACGGTATCCGACAGCCTGCTTTATGACGATTTGCATCTTTACCTGTCGCAGGGAGACAAGAGAGTCGCAGGCATGGAGACGGAACAGAGGGATACGGCTCTGCAGTGGATGATGGACCGCGTGGGTCAGCTGCAGGAAGGCATGTGTGCGCGTATGGTGTCTGAAGCGCTGACGGCTGCCGGAATGAGAAGCGGAACGCATTTCCGCTATACGCCGATCGCTGCCGCAGGGAGCAGCTGCTTCAATTTCGTCAACGAAAGCACAGGCGCTTTGAACTACAAAGTCGAAGCCTATACCTGGAAAGATCTCCTGAATCACAACTATGCTCCCAGAAAAGGCGACGTCGTCTTTTTCGGTCTGATCTCCAGCGCCGATATGACGATGAAACAGTACGCCAAGTACAGCGATGGCAACGGCTATCATGTAGGCATGATGCGTTCGGATAACAGTTCCATCAACAAGATCTCGACTGTCGATGGCGGCCAGGGCGCCGATCTTCTGCATATCCGTACCATCGACCGTTCCGTCAATCCGGCCAACGGCATTTTCAATATCGGACATGAGCTGAATATCTACACGACGATTTTTGTCCGTCCGTGCTACCGGGCGACATTCGTGATGAATGCCTATCTCAATTACAGCAACAAGAACTATGTCTACGGTTCGGATTTCAACGAACTGGAGAAAGACTATTATTTCAGCAGCGATCCGTCATATCATACGCTTTCCGTCGACGAGACCGAGAAGCATGATGGTTTCAATTCTTTGAAGATCGAAAACCATCAGGCGGGAGCCGCCGACAAGTCCGTCATCATCAGAACGCTCACGATGGGCGCTTCGAACCACGGCGATTACGTCGGCGATGATAGGCCGATGACCCTGAGCTTCTATGCGAAAGCCGACAGCAAGGACACGAATCTGTACTTCCGCTGGGGCTATGAAAGCACCGCGGATGCCCGCAGCATCACCCTGACTCCGGAATGGCAGAAGTATACGATACGCATGGATAAGAAAGTCGCCTATGACTACTATATGCATCTTTATGCGGATAAGGCGGGAACGGTATGGCTGTCGGAGCTTCAGCTGGAAGACGGCAAGGAAGCGACCGATTTCGCGGCCGAAAACGAAAACTGGTATGCGTCGACCCTGAACACCTACGATCTTTCCTCGAACGCCTATGAGCTTCCGCAGGATCCGGCAAGGGACGGCTATGTCTTCGATGGCTGGTACGACCAGGCAAGCGGCGGAACGAAGATCGACGATACGGTCGATGTCCGTAACGGAAACCTCAATGTGTTCGCGCATTGGACGAAAGAAGACTGAGCCCTCATTATAAACACGCAGATAAGAGTCATCCGTAAAGGATGGCTTTTTTGTCAGAAGAGAAAATTATAAAACAATGCATTTATTTTGATTTTTTTGAAAAAAAGGGATTGTTATGCTGAAGATGAAAGAAAAGGGGTTTTGTTATGCACGAAATCAAAACGATCAAAGTCAATGGCGTTACACTGGCTTACAGGGAATATGGCACGGGCGATAAGTACCTGCTGTCCACCCAGAATTTCTTCTTCAAAGATTCGCATATGGCGCTGCTGGGACAGCCGCCCTATGACTACCACTGCTTCCTGGTCTACATGAGAGGCTATGGCGAATCCGAGCATATCTTCGATCAGACCAGAAGAGATTACGCCAGGATCTGGGGCGAGGATCTGATGGCTTTTGCGGAAGCGATGCATATCCCTTCGTTCTACTATACCGGCATTTCCCATGGCAACTGGGCCAGCTGGTATATCGCCTTCCATAAGCCGGAACTGATCCGGGCCTATGTCTGCTGCGACGGCATCACCCAGTACCACGAACAGAGAGATCTCCCTGCGCCTCTGGCCAAGATGAGAGACCATGCAAAAGAATTCGTGGGAAATGAGGAACAGCTGCGCAAGACAGCGTGGATCGAAACCTGGCCGACCAGCAATCCCGACCGTCTCGCAAGACGTCAGGCGAACTTCGAGGAACACCTCGATATCCTGATGCACCGCAAGGAAGAAGAATTCGCCTTGCCGATGCTGGGGGATATGACAGGCTGCGAAGCGAAGTCTCAGGAAGAACTGCTCGAACGGCTGCATGAGATCGATTTTCCGGTCATGATCTGGGAAGGCGGACTGGATCCGCTGGCGACCCCGGAAGCGGCTCTGGAAGTGGCGAAAGCGATCCCCGGCGCGCAGTATCTGATGTACCAGCACCTCGGTCATGGCGGTGCCGATGAGATGCCGGAACTGACGGCGAGAGACTGCGACCGTTTCTTTAAGGATGTCGAGGGAAGGATACTGTAAATGAAACTTCAGCTGGGTCTGTTATTTGGAGAACACATGGTCCTGCAGCAGGGGAAAGCGATCCCTGTCTGGGGAACTTCTGTGAATAATGATGAGATCACCGTCACCTTGAATGGCGTCGAGAGAAAAACGGAAACCGTCAACGGACGTTTCAAAGTATGTTTCGATCCGATGATCGCAACCGCTAAGACGACTTTGAGCGTTCGTTCAAAAAAACTCGATGAAGAGATCTGTTTCAAAGATGTCGCCATCGGCGAAGTCTGGCTGGCCGGGGGCCAGTCCAATATGGAATTTCTGCTGAAATACGACATCGAGCGCGAGGAAGCGATAGAGACCGAAGATGACAGTCTGCTGCGCTGCTTCACCTGTCCGCAGACGCCGTTCCTTGGTTTCGCAGAGAAAGAGATCCTGCCTGAGCATGGCTTCTGGAGATGCTGGAAGAGCGAAGAAGAACGGATCGTGTTCAGTGCGGTAGGAGCTTATATGGGCAAGATCCTGCGTGAAAAACTGGATGTGCCGGTCGGTATCATCAGCTGCAACTGGGGCGGAACGCCTGCGGCAGCCTGGACCGCTCTGGAAGATCTGGAAGCGAACGAGAAGCTTAGACCGATCTTCGAAGAATACGAAGAGAGCCTGAAACAGATCGATCTGCGGAAATACTATGAGAGCGCCATGAAGCCTCTGCCTCTTCCGACCAAAGAGATGCAGGAATTCAACGACCGTTTCATGATGGGCGAGGACATGACGGAATTCTTCAAGAATATGGGAAGCATGCCGAAACCGGATCCAAGCGTGTGGAACGCCTTTACGATCTCGCCGTTATCGGCGGTAAAGCATTCCGCGTTGTATGAAAACATGCTGAAGAAAGTCGCTCCGTATGCGATCAGGGGATTCCTCTGGTACCAGGGGGAAGATGACGACGCCAGGGAACGGATCGACTATTACGATGAAAGCATGATCGCTTTGATCAGAAGCTGGCGCAAGCTGTGGAACGAAGAACTGCCGTTCTATCAGGTAGAACTGGCTCCGTTCCGGGGAATCGGCATCACGGCGGCCAAGCGCTACCACATCATGCGCGAGAAACAGTATGCCGCTTCCAAAGCTCTGCCGGATGTCTACGAGATCTGCATTCTGGATGCCGGAGAAGAATACAACATCCATCCGCGTCACAAGAGGATCGTCGGTGAACGTCTGGGCCGTATCGTCATGAAACACAGCTATGGCGATGACTCTGTGACTGCGGACTGTCCGCGTTTCCTGGAAGCGAGAAGAGAAGACCACAGGATCGTGCTCCGTTTCGACAACTGTGCCGACGGCTTGAAAACGGAAGGCGATCTGAAAGAATCTCTCTTCCTGGATGAAGGGGATCGGGCCATCGGCTATGAATATGAAACAGAGAAAGATGAGCTGATCCTGAAAGGCTCCTTCTCGGAGAAGATACATATTTCTTACTGCTACAGCAATTACTGCGTGGCGGTCTTATATAATTCCGAAGGTCAGCCGGCCTTTGGCTTCACTTGCGAGGTATGACGATGAAAATCAAAGAAGTGATCGACAGGATCCTTGACTACCACCCCCGTTTTCCGGATAGCTACGACGGCTGCGATTCCTACAAATGCGGCGATCCCGAAGCGGAATGCACGGGCATCGTCACGGCGCTGACGCCGACCATTAACGTCATCCGGAAGGCGATCGAACTGCATGCCAACCTGATCGTGGTTCATGAACCGACCTTCTATACTTCCGCAGATAAAAACGGCTGGTTCGAAGACTATACGAATGAAGTCTACGAAGAGAAACGGAAGCTGCTGGACGAGCATGGCATCGTCGTCTGGCGCGACCACGACCATATGCATGCCCATCAGCCGGATGCGATCTTTACGGGCGTCCTGAAATACATGGGCTGGCTGGAACATTCCCGTGTCGATACGGATACCGGTTCGTATGCGCACTTCCTGGTCGATGTCGAAGAGACGACGGTAAGAGAGATTGCTGGACAGTTGATCAACAGAATCGGCCTCAACGGCGTCCGCATCGTCGGCGATCCGGATTGCCCCGTAAGAAAGATCGCTCTGGTGGGACATCTGTTCCCGGGCGATTATCACAAGAAGGATGGCAGGACCGGGGAATACTCCGTCAGCATCATCGAGACGCTGGAGAAGGAGGTCGACCTGATCATTCCGGGCGAAGTCATCGACTGGACCGTATTGTCCTATATCCGCGATGCGAAACAGCTGGGAAAGAAGAAAGCGGCGATCTGTATCGGACATTTCAACTGGGAAGAACTCGGTATGAGATACATGAAAGACTGGCTGACCGGGCTGGTCGAAGAGAAAGTGAATGTCACTTATGTGCCAAGCGAAGATATGTATGACTTTATCGTCAAAGGAGGAGAATAAAAGAATGCTGATGAAAGAAATCATGCCCCTGCTGAAGATCCATGGACGTACCGTCTATGATGAAGAGAAAGAGGCTTTATACTGCAACTGGTCCCTCTCAGGTTTCAGCCTGGGAGTCAAGGGAACCTATCTCAAAGCGCATATCCTGGCTGATTCGGATCAAGTCCCGGGCATGCCGAATATGCCCCAGCCTCCGGCAGACTGGCCTTGCGTCGCTGTGGCGATCGGCGATGAACTGACGTTCCGTCAGGAATGCCGCGAGAACGACCAGTGGGTCACGCTCTGGGAAAGCGAAGAAGAAAAGAACCAGGAACTGCGTGTCCTCAAACTGTCGGAAAATGCTAGAGGCAAGATGGCGTTTGTTGAACTGGAGACCGATGGGGAGTTCTATGCTGTCGAAGACAGACGCCCGACGATGGAAATCATCGGCGATTCGATCACCTGCGGTTTCGGCAACGAAGCGCCGAACAACGCGTTCGAGTTCAAGACTTCCGAGGAGAACGGCTGGATCACCTACGGCGCACTGGCTGCCAGGGAGCTGGGCTATGATCTTTCGATGATCTGCGAATCTGGTATCAGCGCTTCCAATCCGGAACACCCGCTGTTTCCGATGCACGCAATGGATCAGATCTACCGCTACACCGATGAGATGTATGCCAAGAAATATGGCAAGGATCTCGAAGAATGGGATTTCCGGAGACATCACAGCGACATCGTCGTGATCAATCTGGGCACCAACGATTCCAATCCGATCCGTTTTTACCGCGATTTCAACGAGATCGGGAATATGGAAAAGTGGTTCCACAAGCAGTACAAGGCTTTTGTGAAGCAGGTCAGAGAACTGAACGGACCGGATACCTATATCTGCTGCACCCTGGGTTCGATGGACTACTATCTCTATCATCACATCCGGGATGTCGTAGCTGAACTGAAAGAAGAGACAGGAGATCGGAAGATCTGCTGCTTCGAATTTATTCCGATCAATATGATGTTCGAAGGATATGGTGCTGCCGGACATCCTTCTGCCAAGACGCATGCGCGCATGGGCAGGGAACTGGCTGCGTATATCCGCAAGTATGTGTTAGGAGAATAATATGATAGGAGAGAAACTGGAACGCATCACCCGCTGGCAAGCTCCCGCATTGGCAGAGGATATGCCGCATGGCGACATGCCGGGAGACAAGATCAAGATCGGCGAGGAACACGTATATAAAGCTGCAAAGATCTTCCCAGCCTTGCTGGAAGAACTGAAAAACTATAAAGACCGGAACAAAGTCGTTCTTTCGGTCTTCGGAGGTTCCGGGGTAGGCAAGAGCGAGATCGCCTCCCTGCTGGCGTACTATCTGAACGACAGCGGTATCAGGGCTTATGTCTTATCGGGAGACAACTATCCCAGACGCATCCCTTTGTATAATGATGCGGAACGTCTTTCCATTTTCCGCAGCGAAGGTTTGAAGGGTCTGGTTTCTTCCGGAGAGTATGCACCGGATGTTCAGAAAACATTGGACGGACTCTGGAAGGACGAGACCGATGCCGACCCCGCAAAGGTGCAGGAATACCCGTGGCTGGCTGCCTACCAGAAAGCCGGGAGGGCGGCGCTGAGCGAGTATCTCGGAACGTCGAAGGAACAGGATTATGAACAGCTGAACGCGATCCTGGAAGCCTTTAAAGAAGGACAGGAAACGGTCTATCTCAAACGCATGGGACGCAGCGAAGAAGAACGCTGGTACGATGCGATCGATTTCACCGATACCGATGTGCTGATCATCGAATGGACCCATGGCGGAAACAAGGACCTCCATGGCGTAGATATCCCGATCCTGTTGAATTCCACGCCGGAAGAGACCAGGGAACACCGCCGGCTCCGTGCCCGCGATGGCAAGACGGATTCCGCATTTACCACGATGGTCCTGGAAATCGAACAGGCCGAACTGATGGAACGGGCCAGAACAGCCAGGATCATTCTCTCCAAGAGCGGCGATTTCCTGGATCCGAAAACATTTTAGGAGACAATCATGGAAGAAAGAAAAATGGGAATTGGGACGCTGCTGAATGCATATCCGGATTCGGTAGGAGGAAAGCTGTCCGATATCGTCACATTACTGAAACGGCCGGAATTCCAGGATGCGTTCCGTTCGTTCTATATCCTGCCCAGCGTCTTCAATACCGATCTGGACCGGGGTTTCTCGCTGATCGATTATGAACTGAGCGAGACCTATGCTTCCCCGCAGGATATCGAAGATCTTCATGAACTGAAGATCGACCTGCTGATGGATTTCATCCTCAACCACATTTCCGTCTTATCTCATCCGTTCCAGGACATCATCAGAAACGGCGATGCTTCGAAGTACCGCGATTTCTTTATCGACTGGAACAAGTTCTGGGAAGGTCATGGAACGATGAACGAAGAAGGCTACATCGTCCCTGATCCGGAAGTGATCAAAGACATGTTTTTCCGCAAAGCGGGACTGCCGATCCTGATGGTGCGTTTCCCGGATGGAAGGGATGTGCCTTACTGGAATACCTTCTATCAGGAAGTGATCTACAATCCGGTCGATCCTCTGGCTCTGGTCAGGGAACTGGATATGCAGTATGAAACGGCTGTATCGGTAAGCAGGAAGGTCAATGAAGCATTGCAGAAAAAAACATCTCTGGATGAACTGGACCTAGGCGATCAGAACCGTTATCTCGATCAGATGAAAGACTATCTCAATGCCCATCGCAGCTACCTGGGCCAGATGGACCTCAATATCAAGTCTCCTCTGGTCTGGGACTATTACCGCGATACCCTGCAGAAACTCTCCGACTACGGAGTCGCGATCGTCCGTCTGGATGCGTTTGCCTACGCTCCGAAAGAAGTCGGGGAACGCAATTTCCTCAACGATCCGGGAACCTGGGAACTCTTGCAGAAGATCGACGATATCGCTTCCGGCCTGGGACTGACCCTGCTGCCGGAGATCCATGCTTCCTATGGAGAGAAGACCTACAAACTGCTGGCTGACAAAGGCTATATGGTCTACGACTTTTTCCTGCCGGGGCTGATGATTGATGCCTTCTTGAGAAAGAACGGAAGCTATCTGAAGAAGTGGATCGACGAGATTACCGATAATAAAATACGTACCGTCAACATGCTGGGCTGCCACGATGGCATACCGCTTCTGGATCTCAAAGGCCTGCTGCCGGAAGAAGATATCCGGAACCTGATCGATGCCGTCGTCGCCCGAGGAGGCTATGTCAAGGATCTCCATGGCGCCAAGAATGTCTACTACCAGGTAAATGCGACCTACTATTCCGCCCTGGGAGAGAACGAAAAGAGGATGCTGACGGCACGGGCGATTCAGATGTTCATGCCGGGCAAGCCGCAGATCTGGTATCTGGATCTCTTTGCCGGAAAGAATGACTATGAAGCGATGAAACGCGCCGGCGTCGGAGGTCATAAAGAAATCAACCGGAGCAATCTTTCTTTGCAGGAAGCGGAAGCAAAGCTGAACGAAGAAGTCGTGAAGGAACAGCTGGAACTTCTGCGTTTCCGCAACACCTGCCCGGTATTTACCGAAGATGCCAGGATCAGCGTGGAATGCAACGGATCCCTGCTGGAAATCTGCTGGCAGAACGCCGCCGGCAAAGTCACGTTGAAAGCCGATCTGGCAAAGGATACTTACGAGATAGAAAAGGAGTACTGAGATGGCATTTAAACAGATCAAAAAGATGATCACTGCCGATAATGGCGACATCTACTACGAATTCGAGGATCAGGGCTACCAGATCCTCTACACTCAGCCGGCGAATGGGATACAGTCCAATCTGATCAACTATGGATTCACGGGTCCGACCTTCCTGGTTTTTCCTGACAGGAAAGTCGATTTCGTCGGGTTGAAACGGCTGATCGAACAGAGCGGGCTGAAGAAAGCCGCCATGGAGAATGGCGTGGGTATCGCTCTGGTAAATCCGAAGTCAGAGAACTGGAAAGAGGAAGAGAAAGGCGCTTATGAGGCGGTGACCGCGAATCTGGGGATCGCGCAGATGAATTTCCGTGACGGTCTGGCCGTCATGAAGAATGAGGCGATTCCGGATGAACAGTCTTACAATATCCTGGGTTCCTGCGTGCGCATGTATGCCTATGGTTTCGGTACAGGCGCAGATTATCTGGCAAAACATTATCTGAAGAAAATCAGCGGGAATATCCTGATGGGCGATTTGGGCACAGCCGATGTGACTCCGGTCTGCGTGACCTTGAAAGATCTCTCCGTCCTGCCGGAACCGGAAAAGACGGATATCCATGTCGTATCGATCGGCAATACCGAGGAACAGAACGCGATCCTGAAAGAATACTGCGAAGATGTCCTGGTCAGAGAGGATCTGGATCTGGAGCGTGATTTTCAGGAATATGTAGGCAGCTACCGCCGCTGGGTCGGAAGGATCATGAAAGCTTACAACTATGAACAGGAAGGCATCGTCTGCAAAGCGGAGTCGGTGATGCTGCCGATCGCGGAGGACAATCAGAGCTTCCGCAGAGGACCTTTCATGCGCAATACCGAGCACAAGGTCGGCTACGTGACTTTCTACGACAAGGATATGGATGTATATCATGAGAAGCACCCATTGATGCTGGTGTTCCACGGAGGCGGCGATACGGCGATCGCTACGGCATCTCTGGCGGAATGGCCGGAGATCGGTCAGGAAGAAGGGTTCATCACTGTCGCGGTAGAGATGCATATGAATGTTTCCGCTCTGGAAGTCGCATCCCTGATCGATCATCTGCAGGAAGAATATGCAATCGATGAAGAAAAGATCTATGCGACCGGCTTCTCGATGGGCGGCATCAAGAGCTGGGATCTTTTCCAGCAGGTTCCGGAACGCTTCGCCTGTCTGATGCCGATGGATGCGGTCGATTATCCGGGAATGAACTGCTTCTTCGGCCGTACCGAGAAAATCAATGAGGATGTCATGGTGCCGCTGCTTTCTGTCGGCGGCGTCGCTTCCCCTCTGGTCGAACTGCCTTTCCAGCATGACCGCGGTATCGCCCGGATGAAATATCTGGCCAAGGTCAATGACCTGAAGCAGGAGTTTGATCTGAAGATCGAAGAGAAAGAACAGTGGGAAGATCCGTATCTGGGCTGCAAAGGCGAACGGGTGGAAGAACTCCATGACGAGATGTTCCCGGAGAGCAGATATTTCGCGCACTACTACGATTCCAAAGACGGCAACTGCTATACCTGCCTGATCGCGATCACCGAACACAAGCATGAGATCCGTCCGTTCACGA
>JAEEGF010200974.1_pt1 | contig 10074 bp, 6 predicted proteins | sample 9134171 | NCBI WGS metagenome assembly JAEEGF01 (sample SAMN16246542, study PRJNA631951) | gut metagenome | biome: gut microbiome; feature: rumen; material: AP-attached | host: Bos | place: Iran: Karaj | collected 2018-10 | reverse complement strand
TACAATAGGCCACGGGGTAACAAGACTCTTTCCCGGCATGACAACGCCAAGGTTCATGCACACAAAGATCATTATCACAACCTGCAAAATACACAGGATAGCCTGATATATCATGTGTGCCGAAATATATGAGCTTATATGCAGCCCAGATCTGTGTTCTCTTTTAACAATAGCTCTTTCCCTGCAGATTACCTGAATTGAATTAAAAAAGCCATTCCAAATGCACACGCAGGTAAGAGCGAAGGTCCCTGTCAGCGTTCCTTCCATTGTCTTATAAATGTTACTTCCAACCGCAAAGGCCACAAGCCCTGCAATTACCGCTGACATTGGCAAAACTTTCCAGTCATTCTGGAAAAGAAACATTCTAAATAGCTTACCAAGATAGATAAAGGTCTGCGAAATACGTCCTCTATGCCTTTTCTCGTTTGTTTTCATCCCCTGTCACCCCACCATTTCTCTTAGATAATCGGCATATTTTTCAACAAATTCGTCAGCCCTGCCTTCGCCGCCTTCTTCTTTTTGATTGATTGAGAGAAGAATCTCCTCCATTGACGACTTTCCGAAGAACTCATATGCCTCTTTTACCTGACCATAATAAGCAAGGCGTCCGGTTCTGGCGCTATCCTTGGCAAGGACAATAACATCATCAAAAAGGTCTATGACTCTGTCAGGAGTATGCGTGATAACAACTACAATCTTTCCTTCATCTGCGATTGCCCGAAGCTTCTCAAAAAGACTTCTTGCCACTACTCCATCGAGGCCGGAATCAGGCTCATCAAGTATGAAAAGAGATGGATCAGATATAAACTCCATGGCGATTGAAAGTCTTTTCCGCTGTCCTCCGGAGAGCTTTTCCACAAGATTATTCTTAACAGCTGTCAAGCCGAACTGCTCAAGGACTTCGGCAATTCGTTTATTTCTTTCTGCAAAAGGAACACTTGCAGGCAGCCTCAATGTGGCTGCATCAGAAAGAGTAAGGGCTACTGTATCATTGCCACGCATAAGGTCCTGCTGAGGAACAAAGCCAATATCATACATCATGCCGGCATAATCCTCATAAATATCGCTGTCTCCAAGCTTAATTGAAGCATCTGCCTTCTCGTAGCCTGTAATGGCATTCAGATATGTGGTTTTCCCGGCACCGGATCCACCAAGTAACAGGACCATATGTCCTTTGGGAATGCACATATGAATGTCCTTAAGAAGCACTTTCTTTTTAAAAAAATCTATAACCGCCCGCTCAGTAATGTTGACGGTAAGTCCATCCTTGATGCTCTCAATATCCGTTCCAAGAGTTTTGGCCTGTTTAGCAAGGGTTAAGTCGTCAACTTTTTTCTTTGGCATAAATTTTGGAGAAATTCCCCAATACAAGATCATTATTGCCTCGAAAAAAACTAGTGGCGCTACCCATTTTTTGGATTTTCCAAAAACACCTACAAGTCCATTGTAAATTCTTGCAAGATATATGTATTTGGCTATTGCAAAAGCAAACAAGAATACGAGCAGTATCACGATAGCCCTTATGTCCGTGTCATCGAGCCAAAGATACGCAATACTGATCACATCCATGATCGCTACCAGAATTGAGTATTGTTTTCCCTCTTCTTCTTTGTCAGCACAAACTCCCAAATGATATTCTCTTGCAACAGGAATAAGTGCCCAGTACCTTTTTACCCCACACTTTCCAAAAATCAGCCAGTAGCCGATCGTTGTCATAAGAAACGCTATTATATTTATTCCTTCCCCAGAATATAATTGCATTCAAACTCTCCTTGTGTTTGAATTATTAGTTTTCATGAAACATTATGTTAGTCTGGTCAGGCTCTTATCGCGCAACTACTTTAGTTCCTTTATGGCGCTTGATGTCAATGTTTTCACCTGTTTGAATTACTTCTTTTACAAAACAATTCATAATATCAGCATAGCTTGTCTTGCCATCCTTATCATAGGCAGATTCAAGTGATTCAAACTCATCATCCTCATAAACTATTGCCATAGCATTTCCATCTGCCGTCTTTATAAGAACAAGAGTCTTCTGCCCTGTCTTAATATCGGTGTACTCATAATTTTCGCCGTCCAGGAATGCCTCGATATCTGCAACTGCTCCTGTCAAAGCATCTGCTGCCTGTGACAGATCAAGCTCCACTGGAATCTGCTCAGTTTCTTCCATTGCCGGAATTTCTTCCATCATAGATGTCTCAGAAATTGCAGCAGGCTCTTCTGAAATTACAGGTTCTTCTGCGATTACAGGTTCTTCTGTGATTACAGGCTCTTCTGTAAGTGCAAGGTCCTCAAGTTCGCTTGATTTTTGCTCTTCAAGCATTACAGGTTCTTCTGCGATTACAGGCTCTTCTACGATTACAGGCTCTTCTGTGAGGACAATATCTTCGAGTTCGCTTGCTGTTGACTCTTCGAGCATTACAGGTTCTTCTGCAACTGCAGGCTTTTCTACGATTACAGGCTCTTCTGTGAGAACAATATCCTCAGATGCTGATGGTTCCTCGAGGATTACCGGCTCCTCTACTATTGCCTGCTCTTCTGTGAGGACAAGGTTCTCGAGACCACCTGCGGGCGACTCTTCCGCAGTAATTGCATCCTCTGTTACTGACGGTTCCTCTAATACGAGCATATCTTCCGGAATAGATTCAACCTCAGCTGGCGCTTCTGCAGAGATTTCCTCTGCTGCCAGTGCCGACTCAGTTAAAGCATCAACCTCTGCGCTGAGGATTTCATCAAGACTTTCAGCAGGTGCTTCTGTAGATGCTTCCGCTTCCGGCAAAGCTTCTCCCGCTGCAGTTTCAGGCATAGACACATCTCCTGCTGCAATCATGGCTGCCATCACAGGATCAATATCTGCATCAGCAGGTACTTCCGTAGATGCCACATCTTCCGTAGGCATCACTACAAGAATCTCCTGCTCATCTGCCGGTATTGTAGGAGCAGGTTCTGCTACTGGTATTTCCTCTGCTGGGGCTGCTTCTGCTACTGGTATATCTGCAGGCATCTCTGCTGCAGCCTCTACTAGCATTTCCACAGGCATCTCTACTGGGGCTTCCACAGGTATCTCTACTGGAGTTTCTGCTGCCGGCGCTGCCTCTCCTGCTGCCATTGCTGCCATATCTACCGGCGCCTCCTCTGCTGGAGCTGCTTCTCCTGCTCCCATCGCTGCCATCGCTGCATCTACATCTTCTGCCGTTTCAGCAGAAGCCATCGCTGCAAGCATAGCTTCCGGATCTACTGGTGCAGGTTCAGCAACTGGCTCCGGAGTAGGTTCAGGCGCTATAACAGCTTCATCAGACACTGTTTCAGCCTTTATCTGCTCAAGATCAGGTAAATCAGCTATAGGCTCTGCCTCAGCTTTTTTAGGACGCCCTCTCTTAGGCTTAGGTGCCTCTTCAGGTGCCTGAGCAGGCTCAGCAACTGGCTCTTCCTGCTTCATAGCAGCTAAGAGGTCATCTACATTCGCAGTTGATAAATCCTGTCCATTTAATAAATCCTGAGTACTCATGCCTTCCATGCTGATTCTCCTTTCATTCCACTATAATGAACAATCATGAATCTTTATCTATTTTTGGGCATAAAATCCCCTTTTTCATCAAACATCTATCTATATTATCGTTTATTTGTTTTTGTTTTTACAGTAAACATTTTATAAACAATCGAAATAAATTATTGCTTTTGATTGTTTGATTGCCCGCAATTTCAAAAATCTTTAATTTCGGGTACATGTTCAGAGCTTCTTTGATGAAGTGATATACCCGAATTATCTTTTTTACATGTTTTCGGGCATACTAATCATCATTTTCAATTTGATTTTGCCATTTTTCTTTACCCGAAATTCGTCATATAGCAGATTTCGGGCAATAAGATTTCAAAAACACTCAAATTATTATCCTATTCCAATGCCCGAAACAGGCATCTAGCTTAAATTCGGGTATACCTCCGCAATATCCCCACATTTTTCTCTACACTCCCAAATATTCTCGTAAACCTTCCAGCCCCTCAACAAATCAAATAAATCAACAAAAAAACCAGAATAGTCATCATTTATACTGACTAATCCTGGTTCTTAAAATATTAATTCCTATAAAAAATACAGAAATCTGCACTAGATGAGTGGTTTGTAAGTACATTCCTTTCTACAAGCAAATGGCTCTTAAATAAACTTCCCGCCTATAATTCAATTCATATTTAAGCATCTAAATAATTGAATTCACCTTTAACTCCAAAAAACAATTGAATTCATCCTCAAGCACCCAAACAATTGCCCCCATCTTCAAGCGCCCAAAACAATTGAACTCATCTTCAAACATCCAAAACAATTGTTACAGGTCCATCATTAACGGAGGCCACTTTCATGTCCGCTCCAAACTCGCCCGTTCCAACCTCAAAGCCTTTATTTCTGCATTCACTTACAACCAGCTCATATAAAGGCTCAGATATTTCAGGTCTCGCAGCATCTGTAAAGCCTGGTCTCCTGGAACTACAGTCAGCATAAAGAGTAAACTGGCTGACAATCAAGAGCTTGGCGCCTGCATCCTTGGGATTTATGTTCATCTTCCCATTCTCATCTTCAAATACCCTGAGTCCAGAGATCTTGTCAGCAATTTTAATTGCCTGATCTCTTGTATCATCCTTGTGAACACCAAGTAGAACCAGAAAACCTTTATCAATAGCTGCCACTTCTTTTCCATCAATTGTCACAGATGCGGATAAAACTCTTGTTATTACTGCTCTCATTTCAATTCTGTCTCCTCAAAATGATACAACTTCCAGTGGTCAAAAGATGAGTAATTCCATGCCTCACTCTACTACTCTCAAATAGCTGCTTACGCAGTACAGTGTCTGTCCATTATACTCAACACGTGACCACCCATATTCGTTATTTATGCCTGTTCTAAGCGCAGTCTCTCCGGATGACAAGCTTGCAATGACCTGAGAATCTTCATCCGTTACACTTGGTTTATTGCGCAGATTGACCACATCCTTGGCTGTAACAGTCTCACTACAATCAGTGAATTTAGTCTTAAATCCTGAAGTTTCCTGCACTGCTGGAGCTGACTCCTGCTTGGGCGCACTTAAATCTGTAGTCAAAAAACTTGAAACAGCATAATAGGTATTTCCTTCATAAATCACTCTGCTCCAGCCGCTTGCACTAACTCCCGTTCTCTGAGCTGTCTGGCCATTTTCCAGAGTCACCATTACAGTACTGTCACTTCCCTGGCTTGGCTTATTTCTAAGATTAGTACTATTCTTGGCAGTTACTGTCTCATCGACTGCATCGAAATTCATAAGTGCCTCAACATCAGCAGAAGCTGTTTCCCTCTCAGATGTGTCTTTGGCAGTTTCTGTTCCATTGTAGCCAAAATAAGCAACATCTATATCAACCTTACCATTTATACCGGGAACTGTGCCCATACTGGTATACTGCCACATAGCGCACTGTCCGTCATAGGCAGGACCCTTTGCCAGATTGCCGGTATCCTGATCATACCAGGCCAACCATATCTTGTATTTTTGCTGAATCTGTGAGGTGTTCCATTTGGCGTCGCCCGCAAGTTCACTTCTTGAAGCGTAAAAAATCGGAGTATAACCCGCTTTATATATAGTATCCAAAAAAGTCAGAGCGATAGCGCTCCTCTCATCCTGTGTCAGGTTAACCTGTCTGCTTGCTGCATTTTCAAAGCCTTCGCAGTTATAGCCAACAGGATATGTTATAGAATACTTAGCTATATAATTTGTTACCCAGTTAGCTTCCTCTACGGCCTCTGCATTACTTACAGCAGTGGAAAAAAAGTATGCTCCGACTTTTATTCCGTTTTTTTCCGCTTCCTGCATATTGAATTTGGCATTTGTATCAGCCTTTATCTCGCCCGTCCTGGAATCCCTGTAGCCAACTCTTACCATTGCAAAATCAATGCCGCTTCCTGCAACCTGTCCCCAGTCAATTGTTCCCTGAAATCTGGAAACATCTATTCCATTAGTAATATTGGAATTCTCAGAGACGCTACTGGCGCTTACAATCTGAGTTATATCAACCTCAGCACCTGTAGCTGACTTAACAGATTCCTGCAGATCACCATCGCTATTTTCCACACTTAAAGCATTTCCAGCTTCATCTATGTTATTGCCACTATTGCCCTCACTACTACTTTCTGAAGACTCATCACTTGTCAAAAGAGCTACTTCTTCATCAGAAGCCAACTCTGTGCTGATTTCTATCCCTGACTCTACTTCTTCAAACAAATTGTCATTTTCTTCCAGAGGCTTAGCCGGCTTTTGGATCAGTAATACTATGATGCCTATAACCAATACCAGCAGTATTACTGCGCCACCAATAGCAATAGGACCAATTCCTCCCTTTTCTTCAAAGTCAAAATCATCGCTGTCAAAGTCTTTTTTCATATTTCTCTCCGCCTAAAATGTCAAAATATCCATGATGTCTATCCAAAAAAATACCGCTATATACCGTGATAAATATCTGTAAAATGGCGATGTTGCAGCATTCATAGCCACATTTATCGATTTACCAGACACGGATTTATCCTATCACATACGTTCTCCATTATCAATGCAAATCAAGTAACCATGCGACATTAAACAATCTCAGTGCATCAAACCTTCAAAAAATGCGCAGCTTAATGCACATTTCTATCTGAACAGTAATAATCCCTTGCCATTACATTATCAGAATGACAAGGGATTGTTATTTCTAACTGTATAGTTTTTTCTATATCTTATACTATTTATGCTCAGACTCTTTATTTCTCCTATCCTGATGCGTCTGATAAAAAGCACGTTTGTCAGCGTACATTGCTGTATCTGCCCTATTAAACACCTCGATATAACCATAATCTACTGCCGGATCATATGTTGCACACCCGATTGAAACCCCGATTTCAAAGCTTGAATCATGCAATATCGGTGATTCCAGATTTTTCTTATCAACCTCTTCTCTGATTCTTTCAATGTTTACAGATGGATCAACATCTTCCAGAATACAAACAAATTCATCGCCGCCGATACGGTATATTCTATGTCCTTCAAAAAATCTGCTGATGTCCTTTGCCACAGAAACAATGATCATATCGCCATATTCATGGCCAAAAGTATCGTTCACAGCTTTCAACTGATTGATGTCAAAAACAACTACAGAAAAAGATATCCTGAGGCCATCTATCAATTTCTTTTCCAAACGATTTACATATTCTTCATAGGAAGTTCTGTTGTTAAGTCCTGTAAGGCTATCAACATAAGCATGGGATCGGATAACCTCTATCTGCTTGGCAAGTCTTGCCTGCATGACATTGATCCTGTCGCCCAAAAGATCCACCGCATCGCCAAAGCCATTTTTACTCTCAATGCTTGCAAGTGAAGTATAATCCTCAGTTTCTGACTCAGGCGCCACCTCATGGACCAAAGTCTCTATTCCATCGGACAGATCATTCATCTTTTTGTATAAATGCTTAAAGCTCTTTCTAAAGCGAGTAGCAATTATAGCAGAAAGCCCAAGGCTGAATACAAAAGCTAATACTGTAAAGCCGATTGTTATAGTTCCAAGCTGTTTAATTCTGTTCTGATACCACCTGGCCTCAAAGTCAACAGCCACAATTCCCGCCACATCTCCGTTTGAATCATATACAGGAGAATAAGCACTGTAAAACTTGCCCCAATCATCCTCATAAGGCTCATCATCAACATCTGCCTTACCCTTACTGGCATTATAAAGTGCATCAGTATAAACAATAGGCGAGCCGAACTCTCCCGGATCCTCTATTGTGGGATCAACTCCGAAAACAAACTCTCTTTCACCTACCTGCATTATGCAATATATGTACGAAAGCTCAATATTATCCTGAAAATATGTCAGATTCTCCATAACTCTCTGATATTCCGGAGCCCCCAGATCATCAGCTGTCATTTTAGCCAGATCATCACCATTTATCATGGCAGCTGCTGTATTAGAGATATCAAGCATTCGCTCATCAATCTGCGCTCTCATAGCTTTCAGCGCAGCCTTAGAAAGGATCACGCCAAAAGCCAAATTAAACAGTATCATAAGTGTTATGATAAGCAGTGTATATTTAGTTGTCTTGGTAATTTTTCTTATGCGCATATAATAAATGATAAATAATCGTTTTTACGTTTCCTTCTAATTATATCACTTTCTTCTCAAAGCAAGAAATATCACGTCTCTGACTGATTTTTATTTTTTTAAGGCAGACTCTGCATATGCTATCTTTCCCGCATTGAATCAAATTAAATTTTTATTAAATCTCATAAAGAATTATATAATTAACGTCATACCGATAATAATCGTTTATAATCTGTTCATAGAATAGACTTTTGTTAAATGAGGTTTATATAAATCATGTTCATCACAATCTTACAATATTATTGGCCAAGAATACTTGTCGCATTACTGTTTGTAGGCGCTTCTGCATTGATGATAAGCAGAAAAAAACAGGGCATAGATATGCTCATTAGTTGTCTTATCCTTTTCTTTATTTCCAGCCCAGTAGTCTCTATAATAGTGGAAATCTTTGTTTCAAATTCTATAGCAATACATCTTATTCCTTTATTTAAACTTGATTTTGAAACCTCGAGGGCAGTATATTCTATTTTTTTACTTGTAATTGACTTACTAACCTACATTCTCCCAATTTATATCTACCACAAAGTACTCGGTGAAAGACTCATCGTTGCAGGTACTATTTATGTCGAGTTTCTTTTACAGGACAGATTTGCTCAAATTATCTCTTTTTCTGCCCTTTCATACTTTTTCATTTACATTATCGATCTGGCAATTCTGGGTCTTATCCACAAAAAAGACCTGGAATATATTTCCAATCATAACGACTTCATCAACTGGAAGCCTGTATTTTTCTATTATCTGGCTCTATATGTTCTGATGGATATCTGCTATGGAGCAGCCTATATTTTCCCTGCTCTTGATTCAGATACACCAAACATACAGACCATATGGCTTGCAACAGTGGTTATCCTTGCCGCCTTTTCCGGAGCAGCTTTTTCCAAATTAAATGTTATAGTGTCAAGAGAGAATGAGAAAAAAATCAGATATATGCGCAAGTTTCAGGAAAATCAGACTGATATCATCAGAGACTTTGCGACAATTTCTGAAGCAAAATCAGGGGAAACAGGTCAGCACATCAGGCGTGTGTCCGAATATACCGCAATACTTGCCAGAGGCATAATAAAAGACTCAACAGATATTATGTACATAAAGGTTGCTTCCATGATGCACGATATCGGAAAACTGATGATTCCTAATGAAATCATTGAAAAGCCCGGTAAGCTTTCTCCGGAAGAGTACGAGACTGTTAAGACTCACTCTGAATTTGGAGATAGCCTTCTATCTCACAGCGAAGGCGAGATCATGACCATAGCAAGGACCATAGCCTATGAGCACCACGAGAGATGGGATGGTCATGGATACCCAAGAGGTATCAAGGGCGATTCAATCTCGATTTATGCGCAGATTGTTTCTGTAGCTGACGTTTATGATGCACTCACTAGCAAGCGCTCCTACAAAGAGCCCTGGGATCCGCTGGAAGCAAGAATAGAAATAATCCGCCAAAAAGGGCATCAATTCTCGCCTAAAGTTGTAGATAATTTTATCGACAGATATGATGAAATCGAAGAAATAAGAAAAAAGTACGCCGATTGATCACTAAAGAAAGATTCGTTTTTATGATATAGGAATGTCGAAGATATTTCACATGAAAAAAAGCAGCAAATGCCGCATCTCTTGTAGAGAAAATGACATTTGCTGCTTATTATTTTAAATCCTCTGATATGAATTATACAATTCCCTGAGCCTTCATAGCTTCTGCAACCTTAAGGAAGCCAGCGATGTTAGCACCGGCAACATAGTTGCCTTCCATTCCGTACTTCTTGGCAGCATCATCAATGTTGTGGTAGATGTTAACCATGATCTGCTTGAGCTTAGCATCAACCTCTTCGAAGCTCCATGAAAGTCTCTCGCTGTTCTGGCTCATCTCAAGAGCTGATGTAGCAACACCACCTGCGTTAGAAGCCTTACCACATACAAAG
>JAEEGF010036085.1_pt1 | contig 10074 bp, 9 predicted proteins | sample 9134171 | NCBI WGS metagenome assembly JAEEGF01 (sample SAMN16246542, study PRJNA631951) | gut metagenome | biome: gut microbiome; feature: rumen; material: AP-attached | host: Bos | place: Iran: Karaj | collected 2018-10 | reverse complement strand
TGAAAAACATCGTTATTATTGCCGGTCAACAAAGAAAAAATGTTTCAAGGGCGGTTCAGGAAGTTTTAAGCGAATACGGTTGCCTTATAAAAACAAGATTAGGTATTACGGACAGTACACCGAAAAAATGTTCTCAGACGGGACTTATAATATTGGAATTCTTGGGAAATAAAAGGGAAGTAACTTTAATGACCAAGAAGTTGTCTAAAATAGGTGGGGTTACCGTAAAAACAGTTTCAATATAAAATAGAATTTTAGAAATACAATTGGGAACTTCCGATCTTTTTTGCTGAGATTTTTATTTAAAAAAATTAAAAAATCTTCTTATAATTTTGCATAAAATATTTTTAGGGAAATCATTTAAGTATCTTAAGTTGTTAACATATTGTTTACCCCAAAAACTAAAACAGTTTCTTCTAAAAGAGTTTTGTTTGGGTTGCTCAAAAATATTTCTTAACCATGCATCGAACTTTTCTTTTTCATATTCAAAAGTTCCTTCGTTACCTAAAAAAACAGGCTCTTTTAAGTATGAAATATATAAAAAGTCGTCATTATCGACTTTTTCTATATATTTTGCCAAATTTTCCAAAGAACTAAAATCTTTAGCTAAAATCATTGATTTCGGATTGAATATTTTTTCAACTTTCGGATCTCCCCAATATATGGGAACTGTTTTTGCAGCAAAAGCACTTATTAATTTTTCTGTTGTATAACCTTCATAAGAACCATTTTCAAAAGCAATTGAAAATTTGTGTTTCTTTTCAAATTCCAATTTTTCTGACATATCGTTATGTTTGCCCAATTGTTTGCCGATATTATTTAAATATTTCCCACCGGAATTTACTTTTTTGTAATTACATAAAATTTTGAAAAATTGTTCTCTTATCGGTTCCGCATTTGAATTAGTAAAAACAAAAGAACAGAATCCCGTTTTTGATTTTAATGTTGCTTCCGGATTTATATGTTTTGTTACGGAAAGTTCTAAAATATTTCTGTATTTTTTATTAAAGTATATCGGTTGCCTAAAATATCTGTCTCCGGCAATAAGATAATCAAAACCTATAGCATAATCACATAAGTTAAAGTCGGGCGACAATGCTTCGCCGGTATTAAAAATTTTTATACAATTATCATATTTCTTATCAAGATATTCCGTTCCGTAAACACCATATATCAAGTAGTCCGGTTTTTCGGAAAATTCTACATTGTATAATTCATTTAATCTTTCATAAATAAAAGTTTCTTCTTTCCTGTAACCTAAATCCGTAAATTTAACTTTTATTGTTTTTTTCATTATTAAAATTTAGTCCTTTATTAGATTTTTTATTTTATCGATTTTCTCTTTTACAGAGACAAGTATTCCGTTTTTCGTTTCAACTATTATAAGATTTTTTGCACCGATAACAAATATAGGTTTCGTTTCGGAATAAATATAAGATGATTTCGTGTCTGCAGTTTTTATGTTACCGTAAATTACATTTTTATTTTTATCTTTTTTACTTAATTTGTAAATAGAATCGTAGGAACCGATATCTTTCCATCCTACATTAAATTTTATAAGCTTTATCTTTTTAGTCTTTTCCATGACGGCATAATCAACCGCTTTTTGTTTTATTTTATTGAAGTATTGTTTATTTAATAAAATAATGTTGTTTGCTCTTTTTGATTTGTCGAAAGATAATTTAGAATATTTATAGATTTCAGGTTCGAATTTTTCTAATTCTTGTAAAAATGTTGTCGGCTTGAACACATATATTCCGCTGTTCCAATAAAAATTTTTATTTTTTAAATAGTTAATAGCTTTTTCTATCGAGGGCTTTTCAATAAATTGTTCGATATCTAAAACAGTTTTATTATTGTTTTTTGTTTTTATATAACCGTAACAAGTTGCCGGATTCATAGGCTTTATTCCAAAAGTTACAATATTACCTTTTTGTGCTTGTTGCAGTGCAAGTTTCATTTTATTACAAAAAATTTTTTTGTTCTTGATTATGTGGTCGGAGGGGAAAACAGTAACAATAGAATCATTATTTCGTTTTAATGCTTCAAAACAAGAAACGGCAATTGCCGGTGCCGTATTTTTTAATAATGGTTCCAATATTAAAGTAGCTTTTGTTTTTATCTGTTTAAGTTGTTTGTTTACCAAATTTTTATATTCTGTTCTGCAAGATATTATAGGTTTTTCGATTTTTATATCCGAAAATTTTATTCTAAGCAAAGTTTCTTGAAAAATAGTTTTATCGGAAAACAATTTTAAAAATTGTTTCGGATATTTGTTTGTGGATACGGGCCATAATCTGTTTCCTGTACCGCCCGATAATATTATTGGTATTATTTTCATTTTCGTATGTTACCGTTCAAAAAATCTTTGTATGCTGTTTTTATTCCGTCTTCAAGTTCTGTTTTATATCTCCAACCGAGTTTTTTTAATTTCGTTGTAGAACACAATTTCCTCGGTGTTCCGTTAGGTTTTGTTTTATCCCAAACTATTTTACATTTCCTTTTTGGTAAAATGTCATAATAAACTGTTTTATAAATTATTTTTGAAAGTTCTTTTATTGTAACTTCTTTGCCGGTTCCTACATTTACAAAATCTCCTGAGTTGTTTCTTAAATCTTTTGCCGTTTTTGTTTCCATAAGATAAATAACGGCATCTGCCAAATCGTCTGCAAACAAGAAGTCTCTTAATGCATTTCCGTTTCCCCAAAGTTTCACAGTATCCGTTTTATTTATTTTTGCTTCATGAAACTTTCTTATTAAGGAAGGCAAAACATGACTTGTTCCTAAATTGTAATTATCGTTTAAACCGTATAAATTTGTAGGCATGACGGAAAGAAAATCCGTTCCGAATTGTTTATTGTAATAAGCACATAGCTTTATAACGGCTATTTTTGCAATAGCATAAGCATCATTTGTCGGTTCCAAAGAGCCTGAAAGTAAAGATTCTTCTTTTATTGGCTGTGTTGCAAATTTGGGATATATACAAGTTGAACCGAGATTCATTAATTTTTTTACTTTGTTTGTTTTTGCGGCTTCTATTACATTAAAACCAATTAACATATTTTTATAAATAAAGTCTGCCGGATATTTTGAGTTTGCGCCTATTCCGCCAACATGTGCAGCCGCCAAAAATACATATTCCGGTTTTTCTTTTTTAAAAAATTTATTTACTGCGGATTGATTCTCTAAATCCAATTCTTTATGTGTTTTTAGAATTATATTTTTGTAACCGTTTGCTATTAATTTCCTTGTTATTGCACTGCCTGCAAGACCTGTATGACCTGCAACATAAATCTTAGAACTTTTTTTCATTTTTTACATATTCCATATCATGTTTCATCATTATTTTTATAAGTTTTTCAAAACTTGTTTTTGAAGGGTTCCAACCCAAAACTTTCGTTGCTTTTGTCGGATCTCCCAACAAATTTTCAACATCCGATGGTCTAAAAAGTTTAGGATTTATTTCAATAACAATTTTTCCGGTTTTTTTATCGTATCCTTTTTCTTTTAAACCCTTACCTTTAAATTCTAATTCTATTCCCGCTTCCAAAAATGCTTTTTGTGCAAATTCTTTTACGGTATGTTGTTTGCCTGTAGCTATAACGAAATCGTCCGGTTTTTTTTGTTGTAACATTAGCCACATGCATTCAACGAAATCTTTTGCATAGCCCCAGTCTCTTAAAGCATTTAGGTTTCCCAGATATAATTTTTTTTGTAATCCCTGTGCTATTCTGCTTGCGGCAAGAGTGATTTTTCTTGTTACAAAACTTGTTCCTCTCCTTTCCGATTCATGATTAAACAATATTCCGTTTACACAAAACATTTTGTAAGCTTGTCTGTAATTTTTGGTGATACTATATGCATAAAGTTTTGCGCAGGCATAAGGAGAACATGGGTTAAAAGGTGTAGTTTCTTTTTGCGGAACTTCTTTTGCTTGTCCGAAAAGCTCGGAAGATGAGGCTTGATAAATTTTGCAAGTTTTTTCAATTTTTGCCGAACGAACTGCTTCAAGTATTCTTAATGTTCCTATGGCATCCGTATTTGCCGTATATTCCGGAATTTCAAAACTTACTTTAACATGGCTTTGAGCGGCAAGATTATAAATTTCATCAGGCTTTAGCTCCGTTATTATTTTTGTTATATTACAAGAATCCGTTAAATCTCCGTAATGGAGAGTTATTTTGTTTGATGCTATAAGATGGTTTATTCTTTCGATATTATCACAAGAGCTTCTTCTTATTATTCCATGAACTTCATATTTTTTTAACAGTAGAAATTCAGCTAAATAAGAACCGTCTTGTCCGTTAATTCCTGTTATAAGAGCTTTTTTCATCGTTCCTCTTTGTTTTTGTTGTATGTAAAAATTTTTCGTTCAACTTTTACTTTTTAAATTCGCTTAAATTTCCTAATGGTATTTTAAAAAGTAAAAAAATTTTGTTGTTATGTATCTTTATTAGCGGTAAAAAATTAAAAATATATACCCTCTTATCATTTCTGCTACTTACTACTTTAAACAAAGGAATTATTTTAAAAAGATAAAATTTTGTATAGAAGTTTTCTCCGGTAAAATAAAAGAATAATTTATTCTTGCAGTTTGTTGAAGCCGCTATTTCATTCGCAAGGTTTTGTTTTACACGGTAAGTATTTTTAAGTTGAATTTTTTTTTCTTTAAAAGATACATTGTTTTTATGCCATCTGTATCTAAGCAAAACATCAGGCAAGTTTACTATTTTTGTAACTTTTAACATTCGTGACCATAATTCATAGTCTTCGCAATATTTATATTCATCGTTGTATCTTAAATTAAACTTATCAAATAGTTCTTTTCTTATCATTACTGTAGGATGGCCTATATTGCACGAACCGAATAGTTCTAAAACATTAAGTTCTTCAGTATTTGCCGTAATTCTATTTTCTTCTCCGAAAAATTCAAATTGTGTTCCCAGTACTCCCACATCAGGATGTTTGTCCATATAAGAAACTTGTTTTTCAAATCTGTTCGGTAAAGCAATATCATCGGAATCCATCCTTGCTATATATTGACCTTTTGCGATTTTTAATCCTTGATTAAGTGCTATAGCAATTCCATTGTTTTCAGAATTATTTATAAAAACAATTCTATCATCGTTAAAGGATTTAATAATATTTACGGTATTATCGGTTGAACCGTCATTTATAATAATAAATTCAAAATCTTGGAAAGTTTGTTTTAATATTGAATCGATAGTTTCGGCTATAAATTGTTCGCTATTGTATGCCGGCATTATAACAGATATCTTTGGATTATTGTTTTGTTCTTGCATAATAAAAATTCCGATTCAGATTTTTATAACATATTTATTATATCAATTTCACCGAAAATTATAAATTGTCGTTTTGAAATTTATGCATGATTTCAAAAAAAATGATAAAATTATAAAGAGTTGCCGGTGTTAATAGATAAATTTAAACAAAAAAGAAGTAACTTTAATGACCAAGAAGTTGTCTAAAATAGGCGGGGTTACCGTAAAAACAGTTTCAATATAGGGGATTATGATGAAAAAACTTTTGGTATTGTGTTTAACAATTTGTTGTTTTGCTGCAACATCTTTATTTGCTGCAGATTCAAAAGCTATGTTTAAAACCGCTTTTGAAAAAATGGAAACATTGAAACAACAAGGAATAAGTTATAAAGTTCATATTGTAACCGGAGATAAAAACAAAAAATCGGTTACTGCAAAAGTGTATATGAAAGGTGACAAAATAAGAATGGAAGCTAAGGAAGGAATTTCAATAATAAATGAAAATGGTATGTATATTTATTCCGAACAAGATAAAGCTGCCATGAAAATAAATGTTGATAAAGAAACCATTAAACAAACGACTTTTGATGCTATTGTAGATAAAGCCGATGAACTGAAATTTGTTGAAAAAGCTTCTAAAAACGGTTATTCCTGCCAAGTGTTTAAATCTAAAGATAAAGACAGTGACGTTGTATATTATTTAACGGAAGATTACGGTCTTCCGACGTATGTAAAAGAAGAAGCTTCGGAAACAAATATAACGAATTTTAAAACCGAGGATATAAGTGACAGTCTTTTTGTGTTGCCTAAAGATACAAGAGTTGTAGATATGTCAAATTTTTCGCCCGAAAGTCTTTTACAAAATATACAACAAAATTTAGGAGATTAAAAACATGAAAAAATTGAGTATTGTTTTTACAAGTTTAATGTTTATATCTTCTTTGGCTTTTGCCGAAGTTTTACCGCCGTTATTTCAAGCCAAAAGAAACAATGCTCAAAGACAAGGAATAACTTATACCGTTGTTCTGCCGTCCGAATATAAAGATGAAGATCCGGTGGAATATATTGTTACGGAACAAGGTAAAGATAAATTAATTGAATCCGCCCAATACGGGACCAATAAGTATCTTTTAAAAGATAGCAAAGTATATCAAATTCCGGATTTAAGCAAAGTTCCCGAAGGAGCACTTGTTTCTATTGCGGTTTTAAGCGGTGATGCAAGAACCGCATTTGATGAAAAAACGGACAAGTTTAAAGTTCCGAATTATGCGGGATTTGTTATGGAAAAGAAAGAAACGGTTAACGGATTTCAATGTCAGGTGGCAACAAAAATTATTACCGAAGAAAGAAAACTGGATGAATATGAAAGGAAATTTACCGTTCAAAGAATATTAAGAGTTTATATAACCGAAAAATACGGATACCCAACAAGAATGGAAAGAATTATAAGAAGCAAATATCCCAGAGAAACGAATTGGACGGAAGCAATACAGGAACAAGATACGGTTGATATAATAAATTTTAATACGGAAACATCATGGAAGAATCTAACATTACCGAAAAATGCTTTTATTGAAAATATTTTTAAGCCGGTTTCAATAGATAAAAGACAGGAACTTAAAAAGACACGAAATTTACCCGAAAAATATGACAAATATAAAGAATAGATAATAAGATAAAACATATAAAAACTTCTGCAACGGTTTTTGCGGAAGTTTTTTTTGTTTATTTCTTATAAAAAATGGTAAAATACATAGAACAAAATTTATAATAATTATCGGAGCATAAAAATGTATTTTTCAAAAGCTTTTATACCAACATTAAAAGAAGCACCTTCGGATATGGATAACATTTCGGCAAAACTTATGGTAAGGTCCGGAATGGTAAAAAAATTGGGCAGCGGACTTTTTGAAATTTTGCCGTTAGGATTAAAAACACTTGAAAATGTTATGACCGTTATCAGAGAAGAAATGGCTTCAATAGACGGACAAGAAGTAAAACTTCCTTTGTTGTTGCCTAAAGAATTGTGGATAGAAACCGGAAGATGGAATGTTTACGGTAAAGAACTTTTTAGAATAAAAGACAGAAAAAATGCGGAATTTGCACTTGCACCTACACACGAAGAAGCAATTACGGACCTTGCAAGAAGTTTTATAAGATCTTATAAACAGTTGCCTGTGATGCTTTATCAGTTCGGTATAAAGTTCAGAGATGAAATAAGACCGAGATTCGGTGTTATGAGAGCAAGAGAATTTATAATGAAAGATGCATATTCTTTCCATGCAACCGAAGCGGATTTGGAAGAATATTATAAAAAAGTTTATGCCGCTTACGAAAGAATTTGTAAAAGATGCGGATTCAAATTCAGAGCCGTTGAAGCTGCTGCCGGTGCAATAGGCGGAAACTTTTCTCATGAGTTTATGGTGCTTGCAGATACGGGTGAAGAAGAAATTGCATGGTGTAATTGCGGTTACGGTGCGAACTCCGAAAAAGCGGAATGCTTGGAAGATATATACGAAAAATCCAACGAACAAGTGTTGGATATGCAGGAAATTTCCACACCCAATGTAGGAACTATCGAAGACGTTTCCAAATTTTTAAATTCTTCCGCGCAAAAATTCATTAAAACAATTATTTATGTTGCAGACGGTAACCCGATAGCTGTTTTGGTAAGAGGCGATTACGAAATTAACGAAATAAAGTTGCAATCCGTAATAGGTTGCAGTGAACTTGAACTTGCAACCCCCGAAATTATTATGGAAGTTACAGGTGCGAAAGTCGGTTTTGCGGGTCCCGTAAATTTAAAGAAAAAAATTAAAATATATGCCGATTATTCGGTTGTAAATATTGTTAACGGTGTTATCGGTGCAAATAAAGATGATATGCACATAAAAAATGTAAATTACAATAAAGATTATAAAGCAGACGTCGTTGCTGATTTAAGAAAAGTTGTTCATGGTGATGTTTGCCCAAGATGCAAAAAAGAAAAGTTGCAGTTTTCAAGAGGTATAGAAATAGGACATATCTTTAAATTGGGTACAAAATATTCCAAATCCATGAAAGCAACATATCTTGATGCCAACGGTAAAGAAAATTTAATGATTATGGGCTGTTACGGTATAGGTGTAACAAGAATACTTGCGGCAACAATCGAACAATCTTACGATGAAAACGGTATCATTTGGCCGGTACCTCTTGCCGCATATAAAGTTTCCATTATACCTGTTGATTTTAATAACGAACAAATAAAAGAAACTGCTGAAGCAATATATAAAGAACTCAGAGCATTAAAAATAGATGTGTTGCTTGATGACAGAGATGAAAGAGCAGGTATAAAGTTTAAAGATGCCGATTTGATAGGTATACCGTTTAGAATTACTATCGGTGAAAAAAATCTTAAGAACGGCAATGTTGAATTTAAAAACAGAAAAGACGATAAATCCGGAGCACAAATTATTAAGAAAGAAGAAATAGTTTCAAAGATAGTGGAAGAACTTAAGAAATATGAAGTATAAAAGTTGTTGCAAAAAAGCAAAAAGTGGTATATAATAGGATAAAGTACCTGTTAATACAGAAATTAGTTAGGAGGTATAAAATGTCTTTAAAGAATTTATATGCTTGGAATGCAGAAATACAAAATAATAAGTCAACGGGTTGTAATATTGCTGTTAATATACATGAGGCTACCGGTTGCAATGTTGTAGCAAAGTCAACAGGTCGCGGACCTAGAATAATGCCAACAAATTATTCTATTGCTGTAAGTAAAAGTTCATTTCGTGTACCATCGAAGAAATCAGTAGGTTGCATGGTTGGTAAGTCAACAGGCGGAACATCTTGTCAACTAGATAAAAGGACAATAAGTCGTAATATTTTGACAAAGTCAACAGGTCGCGGTGTGTCTTGCCAATCGGTAAAGAGACCTGTGGGTTGTGGTATGGTAACAAAAACAGCATCTTGTATGCCGGCAAAATAATTTTAAATATAAGAGACCTCTTTTTTATAAAGGGGTCTTTTTTTATGTAGGAATATATGAAACAATATTTTTCTTTTCAATGGCATATAACGGATGAATGTGATCAAAGATGTAAGCATTGTTATATCTTTTCGGAAAACGTAACCAAACCTATAGTTTCTATGTCTTTGGAACAAATGAAAAAAGTTTTTGATAACTGTATTGAATTTTGTTCAAAGGTCGATAGAAAACCCAACTTTGTAATTACCGGCGGAGATCCTCTTCTTAACAAAGATTTTTGGAGCTTACTTGAAATAATGAAAAATCACAATTGTGAGTTTTCAATTTTAGGTAATCCTTTTCATATAGATACCGAACTTTGCAAAAAATTAAAAAGTTACGGCTGTGACAGTTATCAAATGTCGATAGACGGCATGAAACAAACACACGATTGGTTCAGAAAACCGGGCTCTTTTGATATTACTCTGGAAAAAATAAAATGTATAAATGATGCCGGAATTGATTCTGTTATAATGACAACCGTTTCGGACAAGAATATAAATGAAATTCCTGACCTTATAGATGTTGTTGTTGAACATGAAGTAAATATCTTCGGTTTTGCGAGATATTGTCCTACAAGTTTGCAAAAAGATACAAATATAAAACCGTTGGAATACAGAGAGTTGTTGGATAAATGTTATAACAAGTTTCAACAATATAAAAGTAAAGGCTGTAAAACTTATTTCGGATATAAAGATCATTTGTGGACGTTATATCTTTACGAAAAAGGAATTTTTAAAATTCCCGAATGGGCGGAAAAGGGAATAATATATGATGGTT
>JAEEGF011641045.1_pt1 | contig 10075 bp, 9 predicted proteins | sample 9134171 | NCBI WGS metagenome assembly JAEEGF01 (sample SAMN16246542, study PRJNA631951) | gut metagenome | biome: gut microbiome; feature: rumen; material: AP-attached | host: Bos | place: Iran: Karaj | collected 2018-10 | reverse complement strand
AATTCGAACCCCCACAGGGTATTATGCTTACTACTATTTCGAGTCCGATGCTGCAAAACCTCTCTGTTTTGACAACAAATCCCGAAATATTACCAAGCAAACATTTCAAGCAATATTCTTACGATCTTATCGGTTCTGTTTTTGATTTTCTCAACTGTCCATTCGTCTTCAGTAACAACATCGCTGTTAAGATATAAACCGTTCCGATAACCGTTTTCTTTGTTTCCGTCCTTTGATTTTCTGTTCTTTTTCTTTTCAAAAGACATATTGGACAAACTTTGATTATATGCGGTAATTGTAAGATTGCCGAGGGTATGCGTATATTCTGCGCGCAAGCGTTTTGCTTTTTCCTTATCGCCGTCAGCTATCATCGTCACCCATTCATCCGGAACATTTTCTCCTTCGGGGAAAATATGTTCAATCGTCCATATATACTTATTGCTGCTATCTCTGGACCACAAATCCGAATAAATCTCTTTTGTCTGATGAGCTTCCTCGATGGCACACAGAACAAATCGCGTTGCTTCCGGATTGTCATCATAAATCGGACCTCTGAGTTTTTCTTCAAACATAGTATCCGACGCCGATACTGCAAGAAGATCTTCTTTTACGCAATTTACAACGTCGATGCCCTTTTTGACCTTTATTTTCGCTATGATATCGATGAACAACTGCGTTAATTTGCGCGTATTAGGAACGTCGGTCAGGTTTCTGCGAACGAAGAAGACTATCAGAGTATCGATTATTTGCTTGAGCTGTTCGTCGGTTAATTCTAACTGTTGCTGATATGACAGCAAATAGACAAGCAATATATACGACGGCGCGCCGGATATTCTTTCCAGATTCTGCAAACTTGGAGTATAGACAAATTCTGTATCCGTATTGTTTATAATGATAGCGTATTTACCCGCTTTTATCGACAAATCGTCGAGCATGCGGCGATAATCGCTTTTTATCATTTTTTCGTATATATCGAGGAGCGTCGTTCTGGTGGCGAGATATCCTAAATAGTATTTCTTGTCTGACGATTCATATGGAGCGTTTAATTCGTCCCTGAACGCATTATAATACTGCCTAAAGAATCTTTCTTGCGTTGAATAATCGTCCTGCCCCACCAAAGAAAGAATCTTTTTCCACTGTTCATATGCATTTTCCGTTCCCAACGTTGTCTCGGCTTGCGATATGAGCGAGTTCTTTATCAGGTCAAGCGCCGAAAGCGGAACTCCGCGATGATTCAAGGACTCAAACAGCATATATGCGTCTTTATTGGTGTCAACCTCAATTCCAACTAATACTGCTGCCTCAAATTTACGGACAATCCTGAATAGCGCTGCAACGTCGGAAATATGCGGATCAGCTTCTTTTATCTCTTTAAGCTCTTCGTCTATTAGCCCAACAAAATGCCGATACGCTTTTGCGATTCTCCTGTTTCCGTAGTTCAACGGCTTGTTTATTTGCTTTGTGATGATGCCCTTGCTTGAAAGAATATATGTATAATCGTCATCGTTTGAGTTCTGCTTCTGTAAAAACAGCCTTTGTGTGTATTCTGTAATTTTATCTCCAGATGAAGTAAATTTTTGCTTCTTATTTGCCAACTCGCTACGCAGATTAACTAAATCGCTTTTATCATCATCGTCCATTGTGCTTTTTAATGCGGAGAGTTTTTCGTAAAGAGCGGACAGAAGGATGCTTATCGTGGAAAACCGTTGTTGACCATCGATCACTTCTAACACAGTGCCGTTCAGAGATCCACTGTTGACGCAAATAAACGATCCGAGAAAATAGCCAAAATCATTCTCGGTCACATCGTTAAAGAGTGCATCCCACTCGTTTTTTCCCCAAGTGTACTCTCTTTGATATTTTGGAATCTTATATATTTTGTCGCTCGAAATTGAAAAAATATCTGCTATGGTGGACTGTGAAACGGTTTTAATCATGTTTGTTCTCCTATACAGTATTCGGTGTTTTTTTAGTTCTGCCCGTTAATCTCTTTCAGATCCTCGATTGCGAGCGACGGGTCCATTGTATGGAATATCATATAATTGCGGCGCATCGTATCGACCGGAGCCTGACGGATGATTTTTGCGCTGTCCTCGCCCGTGTAGAAATGCCAATAACGGTATACATATCCGATCCAGTAAAGAATATCCTTTGCAAAGACATCCCCGGTGCCGGAAAGCGCGTCACCGGCAACGGCTTTTACCTCTTCGAGCAAGTATTCCTCGCCCATCCACTGCGCGCGGTTGTAGGTGGAATCCAGTTCCTTTGCGGTCTCGGAAGTCATAAAAGCGCGTATGAACGCGGCGCTCGGAATCGATTTCTCACCGGAAAGCTCGAACAACCGTCCCTGTATATCGCATAGTTTCAGATTCAGCTCGTTCATCACTTTCCTCCGTTCCTTGCCTGGTCGAGCAGTTCGTCAAAGAATAAACCCTCGCGGCGATAATTCCTGCAAATGTTATTTGCCATCGAAATGCCTTTGACGCGGTTTTCTTCGGCGATGTCTTTGATAAACAACCGCTCAAGCCACGAAATCTCGATTTCTTGTTCGATCCTGACCGCATCGCAGCCTTTCTCGGAAACAGCGACGTACTGTTTGCCGAGCTGAAGGGCGGCAAGGCTGTTCACGAGTGCGGAATCGGTGATATTCCCGATGAAGAAGTTGTCGATCACATAAAACATTCTGTCATTGGCGATGCTTCCGATAACAAGATCTTTGTTCAGCGTGATATTGCGGTATTTTTCGTAAAAAGGCGTACCGGCTATCTTCTCCATTTTTCCGCGATGATACGCGACGAGCATAGCCCAATCGATATTCGCAGGGATTTCGACCACCTGAAGATCGGACAGATCGACCGACGTCAAATACAACTTGGACTTTTCATAATCGCAGATCAGCGTGAGCGCCTGACTCACCTCTGTCCCCATATAAAAGCCTCGGCCGAAATCGCATTGCGGACGGCTTATCGGCTCGATCTTTCCGTCGATGCCGGATTTGGAACCGTGATACAGAAGGATGCGACCGTCGGGCAGAGACGTACTGTCGGCGATACTGCGGATCCTTTCGAGCGTCATATCATACACTGGTACGTTATCTGCCTTGCAGATCTCATAAATCTTCGACTGCGCCAGTTTGTTAGGAAGTGAATGTCCGTTTTCCCAGCGGTTGACGGTGATATAGCCGACGTTCAAATGCCCCGCGAACTCTGTCTGGCTCATATTCAGATATGTTCTGATCTGTTTTATCAATGCATGCATGACAGCGCCTCGCAATATATCATTATCAGTATCTATGATTATATCAAATGATATACAGATTGTCAAGGTGAAAACTGTAAAAGGGTATTGACGTGTTTTTGATTTGTCAAAAAAACCGACAATTGATCCCGGCGCAGCGAGAACTTTTTTTCAAAGGATCGACAGCGATCCCGAAAGAGCGAAAAAACAGTAGGACGGAATCGCGTTCCCCTCGCTGAGCGGTTTATGGCCGCTTTCGGGCGCACTTGGGTTATCGGCGGGGGAAGTACACCGCCCGGCAGATCCTGTCCCCGCGTGTGCGCCCGTCAGCGCCGACGTGAGCTCGGTATCGCGGATATGCATCTATAGAAACGCACGTTTTTCAATACGAACGGCGGGACTCCGGTCCCGCCGTTTTCTTGTTCTTATACCTTCATCATGCAAACAAGGAGTCCGTTTTCAAATGAGATTGCTCGGGATCAGGCTGTTCATGCGGTCTAACGGGAAGGGGGACGGGGCCATGCAAACGATGCCGCCGTGTCCTCGGATCAGCGATGTTTTCTCGATCACACTGAACTTCTTCGTCTCATTCTTTGGGGGATTCGCGCTTTTCTTGATCTCAAGCGGATGGATCATGCCATTTTCCTCAACGAAAAGATCGATTTCCTTTGCATTGCTGTCGCGGTAGAACGTGAGAAGCGCGGAGTTCCGGGCATATGCATAATTCTTTACAAGCTCCATCACCACATAATTCTCAAAAAAGTGCCCTCCGGCGGCTCCTTCGCGCAAGGAATCGGGCGTCAGCCATCTCGTCAGATACGCGCACAGACCGGTATCGCAGAAATAGAGCTTCGGCGTCTTGATCAGGCGCTGCAATTCATTGTTGGAATAGGGCTCCAGAAGATATACGACGTCCATATCCTGCAGAATCCCCAGCCACTTTCTGGCGGTTTGATCGGAGACGCCCGCGGCTTCGCCGAGAGTACGGTAGTTCACGAGATTGCCGATCAGAGCGGCACACGCCCTGATGAAGCGGCGGAAGCCCTCGATGTCGCTGATCCCCTCGTCGTTTACGGCGTCGGCGATCAGATAGTTGTCGATATACGACTGGTAGTAAAGCTGTGCCATCTCGGGAGACGCTCCCTGAACGTCGGTAAAACCGCCCTTCCAGATATGGTCGAAGACGTCGATGATATCGTTGTTCGGGAGGCTTTTCTTCCGTTCTGCCAGACAGCCAATGGAAAAATCGAGCGGCGCCGGATCGAGAAGTCCGTGTTTCTCCCGGTACGAAAGCCCGTACAGGCGCAGGATACCGAGGCGTCCGGCAAGCGTCTCCTTGGACCTCTCCATGATTTTTCTGCGCTGTGATCCCGTAAGCCAGAATTGCCCGTGCTCTTCGCTCTCATCGCACATGATTTTGATGTGTTCGAGCAGACCGGGCGCTTTCTGGATCTCATCGATCAGGATCGGCGGTTTATACGTTTGAAAGAAGAGCTGGGGATCGCTTTGGGCGAGTTCACGCGCAAATCCGTTGTCCATAGTGACAATGGTGCGGTTCTGCTCTTTCGCGAGCTCCTTCAACATCGTCGATTTGCCGACCTGCCTGGCTCCGATCACGAGGACAGCTTTGAAAAATGACGACGCTTCTGAAAATTTTCTCTCCAGTTCACGATGAATGTACTGCATGATGTCTCCATAATGACGCTAATCCGAAGTACACTATTATTTTAACGTAATTATCGCGGCTTGTCAAGATCCTGAAAGAAAAAAGGCTCGCTACAGCCTGTATTGACGGGCAGAACATCCCGCGGCTTATATAATATGAGTTTTTCCATGACGAGAATCTTATTTCTAAATCGACGACAGCGATCCCGAAAGAGCGAAAAAAACAGTAGGACAGGAGCGCGTTCCCCTCGCTGAGCGGTTTGTTGCCGCGTACGGGCGGGCTTTGACTGACGGCGGGGAAACAGGCGCCCGGCATATCCTGTCCCCGCGTGTGCGCCCGTCAGCGCCGACGTGTGCACGGTACCGCGGATAAGAATCTATAGACACGCTCGTTTCCAAAAACGAACGGCGGGACTTCGGTTCCGCCGTTTTCTTTTTATTCGACTTTTAGCCTGAAGCAGGTCAGCTTATGCTATTTTACTTTTTGTAACTCAAAGCTCTTGTTCTTCTTCGAGCTTTCCGATAAACTCAGCTGGTGAGAGGACCGGCACAGACGATTTCGTATAGTCCCGTGCATTGCGTGTCACAATACAGTCCGCCTCCGTACGGATCGCCGTTTCGATCATCACGGCGTCTTCGTAGTCGGAGACTTCGGACGGGATCGCGCGCCGACAGTCCATCCCGGCGGTGTCGACCACCTCAAACAGGCTGAACAGCTTATTCAGGATCTTCCGGGACGCCGCGTCGTCGTGCGTCAGACGGTGTGTGATATAGTAGATATCCGTGGAAGATTTGGCGGTGATGCAGCCGATGAACTGCTGATTTGCCGCAAGCAGGAAGATCCTCTGCGCGTCTGCGCAGAAGGGTTCACGGGACTGCAGCGCGTCCACGATCACGCAGGTATCGATCAGCGCTCTCATATCCTGTCCAGTCTCTCCTTCCGTGATTCCTCAAGCGTTATTTCATCGGGGAGCACACCGAAGAGAGACTTGGCGATATCGACCCGTTCCTGGAACGGGTTCGTCAGCTTGGATACGACTTTCCCGTTGCGGGTGATGAAAATATCTTCCGTCGCGGAGAGAAGAAGATACTTCCCCAGATTACTCTTCAATTCAGTCGCGGTGATGGACATACCCTATCCCCCCCTTTATCTTTGTACTGTTATTATACCACAATCGTACGATATTGTCAATGAAATCGTTCGATAATTCTCGGCGTGGTGAGTGGAAAAAACTGCAGCGACATGACTGAGATGGTCGAGGTTAAAACAATTTGCTTTGCTATTGTGATCTGCGTTTCATTTTCTATGAGAAATTTTTCAGAAAAAAGTTGGCTCAAAACGAAAAATGTGTGCAATAAGAAGTAGAGAGATATCTGCGAATTACCAAATAATGGTTCCTTTCAACGGGCAGAAAATAATTATGGACTTTTTTCTCCGAAAAACCCGAAATATACCGGTAAAATTGCCTCGAAAAAGATGATTAGTGAGGAAGTATCCTAAAAGCCCGGAGACCATCCGAAACGGTCTCAAAAGCGTTAAAAAAAAAATTCACGACTTTTTTCGAGGAAAAGTCCGAAATATACTGTCAAAACGGCCTCGAAAAAGATGATTAGTGAGGGGGTATTAAAAAGCCCGGGAATCACACAAAAAAACAGGCACGAAAGCTTAAAAAAATAACGAGACTTTTTTCGGGGGAAAAGCGAAAATATACTCCTAAAATGGCCTTCGAAAAGATGATTAGTGAGGGGGTATTATAAAAGCCCGGAAATCACCAAATAACGCTTCAAAAGCGTTCACAAAAAGTTTACAAGGCTTTTTTCGGGGAAAAGCTCGAAAAATACTGGTAAAATGGCCCTTCAAACTACGTTTAGTGAGGGGATATCAAAAAACAGGCCTCCCGTGCTCATTGACAACTGAATACACCTCGGGCAAGTACGTTGCCGTTATTGCCTGTATAGCCGGTGAGCAACGCTTCCCAGGCGAGGCCCCAAAAGGCGGGGCTTTCCCTCGTGGGAAGGATTCCGGAGCTGTTCTCCGGAAGAGCGATGACAGATAACGGTGATAATGATACTTCCGCAGCGAAAGCGCGGTCGGCGGAGTACCCGGCGATGGTGAAAGTCCAATGAGATCAGTTCACAGCTGATCGCTTGTTGATTGCCCGCGGTTCGGGGGATAGGATCGAATGGAACCGAGGATATTGTAAAAACAAAGAAAAACTGTAAACACGGGAGACCTATGCCCAAAAGAGCGGGGGATCCCCGCTGGGAGAATCGAGCAGGGACATAGCGAACCCGAAAAAGTGTCCTTTTTGTAAACAATAAGGGGAACTTCGCTCAAAACCGATTTTTTCTCCAAACCGTTAGTGAGAGGCATGTGAAAAACAAAAGGCATGCTGTTCTCCTGAAAAGTGTCAATCGAACAAAAAGAATGTGTATATGACAATTATGATTCCTTACCGTCGTTCTTCGACAGGTTCGGCTTGGGGTACACGGCACAGATCTGCATCTCCCGCATCAGGGATTGGATCAGCTTGCGGCCAACCTGGTAACCTTCTCGTTGCAGGGCTTTGGCGATCTTCCGCGATCCCATGGCCGGCAGCATCGTATGCCAGTAATCGATCCTTGCCATGATCTCTTCCCGAAGGAGCCGCTGCTCTTCGCTTGGTTCTTTTGGCTCATAGTACACCGACGAGCGGTGGATATCCAGCAACTCGCACTGACGACGGACGGACAGAACACTGTTCTTCCGAATCAAGTTCGGGGACGGGGAGCCCTGACTGGCGAAAGCAGTCCTGAAGAAAGTCTCGTTCCAGCTTCAGCTGGCCGATTGTTTTCAGCATTCTGTCTGTCTCCTTCTTCAGGGCAGCCTCCTTTCTGCGGGCGTCTTTCTCCGCTTTCTTTGGGTTTTCAAACACGACGCCGGCGTTTTCGATGAACTCCGCCTTCCAGGTCCGGACCATATTGGGGTTGAGGTTGTAGTGGGCGGCGATCTCACTGAGGCTTTTCTCTCCCTCCAGTACTTCGATCACCACTTTTGCTTTGAACTCCGCTGTGTAGTTCTTGTACGCCATGGTTATGCGCTCCTTTCAATTTCTATCGGCATTATACCATGTTCACGCATTCTCTTCAACCCGTGGTCCGATTTCTGGGGTCCATTATATATTATACCTATTATGGGTACAATATACAGCACAAATACAACTATATCGGGTGCCAATAAAAGTTTTAAAAAATATTTTTTTGCACTTTTTTGGTTGCATTTTGGACAGCGCTATGATATAATGGTAGTGAAAATGAGGTTTTATAATGAGTAAGATAACAATAGATGACAGTAAAAAAGGAGTTCCAGCCCGCTTTATTGAAAAACCCGAAGATTATGAGAATCAGCCAGAGCTGACGGAAAAGGAACTGCTTCAGAGCGAAGAGAGAGCATATAGGCTCGACCAAGATTTGGACGAAAAAGAAAAGCGCCTGCAGGAATGGGAGCAGAAAGGAGAGGAGAATCTCCGTCAACTAAGGCAGCGACAAGACGATGCGATGTGCTCGAACAAAAAAAACAATTACATTGGCGAGCGAATTGCTTTTATACGAAAGATGCGGAATGTTATCATTTTATTATCTATACGACAGCGATGGAATGGGCCGGCAGAGATCCGGTCCGATTCCGTGGTTTAAAACAGCAGATGCTTGATAAAGGAGATTCATATGATCACCATGGGAAAAAAAGCAGTATCGATGATTCTTTCTTTTATTCTTGTAGCTTCTTTGATGCCGGCTTCTTCTTTGGCCGCTGGTGAGATCGGTGATGAAAACGTGAGAAACACGGCCGTATCCGCTGCGTTTATTGATGGCGATTCCACCTACGGTTTTTACGACGTGAAGGCGGATACCTACACGCTGACCGCGCCCGGCGAGAAGTATTACTTCGCCGGCTGGTTTTCCGGGCTGAGCGCCGACGGCGAGAAGATCGTGCTCGAAGACGGCCGCTATGTACTGAAGAGCGGTGGTGTCAGTGATGAGACGGAATTTATCTTTTCCGAGTTCCGCCCGAAATATGAGGACGAACCGGAGAGTGATGCGTATCATGCCCTCTGGATCTGTGAGAATGATACGCTTCCTACTGTCATGGCCCTGGAGGTCTATCCTGAAAGTATCATCTACCGCAAGGTAAGCTATAGTGATCCCGATGAACAGATCATTTCCAACAACGAGGTGCTGCGTATCGCCTGGCGCAATGTGGACGGCGGCAATCATGGCCGTGTGAAACTGCTGAAGGATATGATCGTTGACGATTTTGCTTATAAGGGAAGAGGCGGAAATAACGACGGCTATTTCAGTGCCGGTCTTTGGCTGGATCTGAACGGCTGCACCATCACCGACACTTTTGCACCCGGCGTGACCTCCTGGTATTCCGGCGGCTCCGTCGTTTATCTCCGCAATAGTAACAGCGCCGTAGACAGCAGCCACGGCCAGGGGAAACTGGTGCTGGATACCTCTCAAAAGAGCGGCTACACTTCCCGCAGGGCACTCGACCTCAACGGCACATCCCAACATTCGGTCAAGTGGGTGCGTGACGTGGATCTGGTCGTAAACTGCCCTAACAGTTATCCCACAGCTCTTCATCTGGGTGCGACGACGCTGGAACTGATGGACAATGTGAACATTACACAGAACTGCCAGGAAGGCGACCGCTTCTACGCATTGAATACCTCTGATACGGCCACGCGTCAGACTCATATCGAAACAGTGAGAAACTGCACTGTAGTTACCAACGGTACCATCTGGAGGCAGGATTTCCCGGGCGCCTATGTGAATCAGATCGAGAACTGCACGTTCAGTTCCACCGCTTCCAGCGACACCGGCTTTGAGATCGCCGGAAGCATGACGTTTGGTGAGGGCAACCGCATTGTCACTGATGCCCCGATGCTCTTTGCACGAGCGGATAACGCTGCCGGCAGTTTGGCATTCACGGCCGCCGGCACATACAGTGCGGCGGAAGGCGGCGATGCCTACGACGATGAAGTGATCATCCTCCAGACGCCCGCTCCGGGCACCGTTGCACACAACAACAACGGCACGCTGGAGTTTGTCGGGGGATTCACCCTGACCTATATGAATCACGACGGCACAGAACTCCTGTGGAAAGACAGCTATGTTACGGGAGAAACGCCTG
>JAEEGF011165564.1_pt1 | contig 10075 bp, 10 predicted proteins | sample 9134171 | NCBI WGS metagenome assembly JAEEGF01 (sample SAMN16246542, study PRJNA631951) | gut metagenome | biome: gut microbiome; feature: rumen; material: AP-attached | host: Bos | place: Iran: Karaj | collected 2018-10 | reverse complement strand
GATGTTTGGCACAATTTGCCGAATAATCGCGTAACTTACGACCTAACTGACCATTAGCTCCAAAAACTACTATCTTCATCTTTTTTATTTTATATTCAACAATTCTTTAAGCAGTTGTTTTTCATCTGCTTGTAAAAAATTTTCTTCATTCCATTTTTGCAATTCCTGCTGCAAGGAAATATTCTTATATTGCTGATATTGTTGTGTTTTTTCAAAAAAAGCTAACAAAAACGGCAATACATCATATTTTTTCATGCTGTTAACCAACGACAAACATACTTCACTAATCGTTCCAACACATTCAAAAGGTTTGGTCGGTTTCATGCCGCACAATTCCTTTAGCGTTTCCAAGAGAGACTCATTTTCAAACAAATCGCTTCCATAAATTGTCTTCAAAGTTGAAATATCAATAAAGGGCGATAAAATAGTGAAAGTAAACAAACATTTTGCACAATTTCCACACCAAACATTTGTCTTGCTACCGACATTACAACTTTTAAATGAAGGAAAATAAGACGGATTTTTAGCAAACAAATAAGCAATCTGCAATTCCGTCAAAGGACGTAAAAAACTATAATAATTCAACTTATCGTTGATATATTTAGCAATATAATTTCTAAAATCGCTTTCAAATTCCAGAGATTTAGAATATTGATGATTTACATCAGAACCAATCACGGTGGCTTCATTAGCGGAATTTTCATTGGACAAAGCCACATTTTTTCTGCCGCTCAAACATGCCAGCAACATAGTATAAAATGCCAACATAGCAGAAAACGGCGTATGCCCGTTTAAATATCCTTGTGCATTCAATGTCAACAGATTCGGACAAATAGTACGTTTAATTTCCATAAAATTGTTGTCAAAGCCTGCTGTTTTGGCACAATCAACTGTTGCCCCACGCGGATTGATAATCATTGGCATAACATCTTTTTTATTGCATAATGCCTCCAAAGTGACTACAGAATCCTTTCCTCCTCCTATCGGCACTATCGTTTTGTCGTATAAATCCACATCTATCAAAGGCACTTCTCTATCTTCTGCCTCTATTTCCACAAAATGATCTATTGTAGTATGAATATTATTGACAAAGAAAAACTCACCTAAGCCATTGAAATATAACTTCTTCCAAAAATCAATAGATGCTTTCGGCAAGGAATTGGCTTTTATAAGTATTTTCGGCGAACAAACCGATTTCCAATAACTAATCAATTCTATCATGCCGATATGAAAGAACAAAGTATCCAAATCCGATAATGAATGATGAGCAAAGAAATTAGCAAAATCGGGATGATATTTGATAATAGATTGCGGTTCAAACACAATATCATCTCCAACCAAAAAACGAAATTGCAAATAGATATCTTGCCCCACCTGTTTGTATTGATAACTATCGTAGGTAAAAATAGGATAACGCTGCCTAAAATGTTCAAATTTTTCTCTATTATCTTGCATGCCTTTGAAATAATTTGCAAGTTTACCACAAAATTTAGACAATTGCCACTCTTTTAGCATTCTTTTTTCAACAATCTTTTATTCACTTTTTTTTGCCGAATTGAATGTTTTTTATAATTACTTTTGCAAAATAAGCAATTTATATTATTGATTATCATAAAAATAAATTTTATTTAGGTAAAAAAAATGACATGTAAGTTTTTTAATACAAAAATTATATGTATTTTTGCAAACCTAAATGCGACAAATGATGTATTGTAGTCCTCACAAAAAATCGGACAGATTAAAAATAGACAAAAATCCTATTTTTATAACACTCAAGGGAGGTGATATTGTCAAGAAATTGCAGTGATGGCTCAAGAATTCGATAACAAACCAAACAAATCAAAGGAAGAATAATGAAAAAGTTATTACTAATTTGTATATTGATTTCAAGCACTTATGTGTTATTTTCACAATATGTGTACTTTGGTTATCCCAATAGCAATGTATCATTAAGAAAAGGAGACATTATTGTTGTAAATATACCATCGTTTTATTTGACAGGATATCATTTTGTACAGGGAACTCAATTGGACAATCTTGCACAATTTTTGAAAAATAATGACTCATTGTCATTTCGTATTGATATATATTTTTGTTTAGGAAGATATAATGACACATTATGGTGTATGGATATATCTGATAAACTAAAAGAACATCTGTGTATAGAACTGCAAAATAGAATTCCTAACCACAATAATTACAATATTACAAGCAGAGGTCTTGAAAATCCTATTTATAATAAAAATAAAGATTCTGAAAAAAGTCGAGAGGAAATAATAAAATATGAATACTATAATACTCGTTTAGAAATTATTGTTGAATAAATTTGCATTTGTGACTTGAACGTGGCAAAATAAAAAAAACTCAAGAAAATGAAAAATAGAATTACACCTGAAAGAATCAGTCATTTAAATGCCAATGAAATATTTGTTTTTGGCAGTAACCTTTCCGGCAGCCATGGTGGCGGAGCCGCCAGAACTGCAGTGGAGAAATTTGGTGCAATATGGGGACAAGGTGTCGGCCTACAAGGTCAGTGTTATGCCATACCCACTATGCAAGGCGGCGTAGAAACTATCAAACCCTATGTGGACGAATTTATTGCATTCGCACAACAACATCAAGAATTTGATTTTTTAGTCACTCGCATCGGCTGTGGCATTGCCGGATTTCAAGATGCGGAAATCGCACCGCTTTTTGCCGATTGTGTTAATTTAGGAAACGTAGCCTTACCTAATTCTTTTTGGAAAATATTGAAATAAAACACCTTATAAAACGAACTATGAACGATAAAATCTTATTAAATCATCAGAGAAAAGCTTTAGGAATTTTATGTGCCTTGTTGGCACCTTTATGTCTCGGGTTTGGTTTATTCGGTTTAAATACCAACGCAGAACATTGGTGGTATTCCATTAGTGCCACCTACTATGCCAATAGCAAAATGTTTTTAATCGGCTTGTTATTCACTATCTTTATATATTTTTTAAGTTACAAAGGTTACGATTTATTGGACAGAATTTCGACAATAGTAGCTGCTATCGCTTCAATCATGATAGTTGCATTTCCTTGCGAATGTCCGGGAGCAGGCGAATTGGTAGGTATTTTCAATATTCCTGTAAACATTAGTGCTATCGTCCATAACATAAGTGCTGCTATTTTATTTACCGATTTTGCATTTATGATATGTTTTGCATTTACCAAGACAAACGGAGAAATGACAAAAGAAAAGAAAACTCGTAATACCATTTACTATGTTTGCGCAGGCATTATTGTCTTGTTTGAAATCTGGCAACTCATTACAGCATTGATCGACTTTTTTGAAGGATATTGGACTATTATCAACGAATTTATTATGCTGTTGGCATTTAGTTTTGCATGGCTAACCAAAGGTGGTATGTTTAAAAAATTGAATGACAAAGATGAACAAACAACAACTATATCAATATAAATATCCGCATCCGGCAGTTACTACCGATTGTGTTTTATTTTGTTATAAAAACAAACAATTGCAAGTTTTGCTGATAAAACGTGGAAATAATCCTTACAAAGGTTGGTGGGCATTTCCGGGTGGATTTATGGATATTGACGAATCGATAGAAGAATGTGCCAAAAGAGAATTAAAGGAAGAAACCCACTTGGAAAACATCTATATGCAACAATTTCATTGCTTTGGTTCTGTAAACAGAGATCCACGAGAACGTGTTGTTACCATTGCTTTCATGGCTTTTATCCGTTCTGATGATTACAAGGTAATCGCCGATGATGATGCAAATGATGCTCGTTGGTTTTCTATTGACGAACTGCCGCCTCTTGCCTTTGACCACAAAGAAATGCTGACAATAGCACTGCAAAAGTTAAGAGAAAGAATTCACTTTGAGCCAATTGTTTTTCATTTGTTAAATGAAGAATTTTCTATGAGTGAATTGCAAAATGTATATGAATGCATTCTTGACACGCACTTCAATCAAGAATATTTTGCCAAAAAGATACTATCTTCCAATATTCTAATAGAAATTCCTTCACCAAGTCATGACATGAAATATGCTTTTAACAAAGAATCATATCAACAACTCAAAGAAAAGGAAAAAGATAAAATTATAATATAAAAAATTGTTTGTCAAAATAACTGATTATTGAACCATTAAAACAAACGTGATGAAAAAGGTGTTGACATTATTACTTTCTTTATCCATGTTAACAACAATGGCTCAATCAGCTTTAATCACATTTACCGCTCCTATTGTTAAAGACACCATTCATGCTTTATCTTTTGAGGTTTATGTACAATACCATGGCAACGATTCATTAGTTTGCATGCCTGAAATGGCTTTCAAAGCCGATATTGGTGACACCAGCATTTACGATACCCTTACCATGGTCTATGACAACTACAATATTTGGAAGGTTTCGTCTCCTCAATATTATTACGGAGCAACTGTCACCTATAGCATTACCATACATCATTCGGATAGTAGTATCACATTGACAGACTCCACATTTTTGATGCCCGGAACAGACATGGATACTATCAATTTGATAGGTAATCATTCCAATTACTATTCTCCTTGCAATTTATCACATAATTATAATTGGAGCCGGCAAATTTATCTCTCCCGCGAACTCCAAACCTATTCCAAAGGAGGATTGATAACAAAAATAGCTTGGCGATATACTGATACCAACTCACACATATCTCACAATCAAGCATGCTACATGATGGCAACTGATGATTCGGTAGTTACAAAAGACTATATCAACCCTATCAACAATAATTCTATACAACAAGTATGGTCAGGAGATATCGCTTGGAACAATGGCTGGTGTGAGATTACTTTAGACTCAGCATTTTTCTTACCTGCCGATAAAAATCTAATGATTTTTTGGGAAAATCGACATGGCGAAAATTATGGTTATAACTACAAATTTTATCATCATTCCACTCCCAACAATAGTGCTGCATATAATTATAGTGATGTTAGTTTTCCCCTATCGTCCGGCAATATTACAAATTATCGTCCTGACATTCAGCTAACTATCTGCTCACAATTTGCCGCCTACCACGGCACTGATATTGGTATTGTAAAAATATTAGAACCTATCACCGAAGCATCTAACTTATGCACACCTCAATATACATCTGTAAAGGCTTGCTTAGTCAATATGGGCGACAATATCTACCATTATGATTCCAACAATGTAACTTTCAATTTGGAAGTAAGTTCTCCTATCCATTTCGTTGCAACTAAAACCCTCCGTCTCGGCACCTTGAAATCCGGCGAAATGGATACTATCGAAATTACAAGCTTATTGCCCAATCATCGTGCCGGTGCTTACAGTATGAAAATTTGGCTGCAAGACAACCAAGATTTGTATGATTTTGACGACACCATATACCATAGTTATATATCAGGGAAAATGGAACTTCCTATTGACATAGATTTTTCCAATGGCATGTCGTCTTTTTTTAAATATATGGACAACAAAGGCACTACTGATGGATGGGTAACTATCAACGATTCTAATAGGTTTGACAAGGTAAGGCCGCTTACCGGTAACGCCATGATAAAATTTGATGGTTCAAGAGGTTCATTCACACAATTATATTCTTGCCAATTAAATTTAAACAAAACTTCAAATCCGACATTAGATTTTTGGTATTGGCATGACACCTCATCCAACACTTCTCCTTTAGATTATACCGATGTTCGTTTAACTTTAGATGGCGGACAAACCTTCACTACTTTATTTTCCATCAAGAAAAACAATGGCAAAGACATGGGATGGACACAATATACTTGCCATTTAGACAATTTTGTCAATCATTCTTGTGTGATTCTATTATTTGAATCTATGCGAATGTCATTGCCACAATTCGATGGCGAACAATATATAGACAGAATAAAATTGAACGCTGACCAAGATTTAGCCATAAACCCCATTCCTTTCCCTGATATCTCCTCTTGCCATTTTACAGAACAAAAACTGAATTTGATATTAAGCAGCCTGACTGCACAAAATATTAATTTTGCCGATTATCCAACATCTCTGCAAGTAGATATCAGCGGAGCCACTACAAAAAATTATACCATTCCTTTAAGAAGTGGAACTGTTTTGGGTCTAAACGACTACATAGTAGTAATAGACAGTAATTTTGACTTTTATCCGGGCATCTACTACATTTATGCCAAAATATTGACACCCGTAGATCAAATAAGTGCTAATGACATTTTATACGATACTCTCATCATTCATCCGGCTATGGATGTAACTATTTCTCAAATTACAAATAGCCATCTTTTTACAGATTGCATTGTGATAGGTACTCATGTAAACCAGACAGTCTCCGTCAAAAACAATGGAAACATCAATATGGATAGCACCATTCTTACATTAAATTTATATGACATTACAGGTAAAAAAATTGATTGTTTTTTCGATAGCATCTACTCTACCATCACCGCTGACGATAGTTTAATTTATACTTTTGCAAAACCATACCTTGTCCCCAATGATGAGATATATTCAGTAGAAGTAATTGCAAGTCAATCTTGTAATCCATCATTTAATTATTCGGATGTTATATCAGAATGTGTTGACCAAAACGATGTGGCTGTTACAGATATCCTATACCCGTTAAACGACAATGCATGCCACAATGTTGGCGAAAATATAAAAGCAAAAGTAAGAGTTCTCAACCGTCATCCTTATGAAAATGCACAAGGTATAGTATTGCATGTAGTTACAAAAACGGAAAATAGTACTATTACCCATTGGACAGAAACTTTAAATGACATTGCCTCCAACTCTTATTTAGACTTTGAAGTACCCCAAAGTTTCAAAATTCCCAACAACGCATATTTTACTATCACCGCCTTTATCAACACGATAGATGCCAATCCTGACAATGACACACTATCTTTGACCAAATGCATCGACTTGGACATTGACGAAGACAATTGTCCTATACTTTCATTAAGTCAAAATATTCCCAATCCTGCCTATTCGCAAACGAAAGTTGACTACAATGTTCCTGAAAGCGGAACAGTTGTTTTCACCATTACCAATATTACAGGACAAATTCTTTATCAAACATCACAAGAGGCAATCGCCGGAAAAAATTGCATATTCTTAAATATTGAAAACTTATCTGCCGGCATATATTTTTATACAATGCTCTTCAATGGGCAACAAATCACTAAGAAAATGACTATAAAAAATAACAATCATGATACCAGATTATTTTAAACATCAAGAAGGTTCCATCACCATTTGTAATAAAGATGGCATAATTATTTACATGAATGACAAATCAATAGCGACTTTTGGCAACAAGATTGGACAAAGTTTGTTTCCTTGCCATTCAGAAAAATCTATAGAAAAAATTCATGCCTTACTTCAAGGAGGTAGCAACGCCTACACGATTGAAAAAAACGGCTTAAAGAAAATCATCTATCAAACTCCATGGAAAGATGACAATGGTGAAATCGGTGGTTTGATAGAATATTCTTTTGTAATTCCTTTTGACATGCCACACCATATCAGATAATGAAACGCACAATTTTTCTGCTATCTATTATTTTTTTGAATTTATATTCTTGCAGACCGCCAAAGCCTGAAGAAAAATTTTGTGCCACACCCTATCAGTTGGAGATACCTCGCTATTTTCCGACTTTGCTCAATCAACCTGATGACAACCCGCTTACCATAGAAGGTGTGAAGTTGGGTAGATATTTATTCTACGATAGCAGACTTCGCGGATATGCCGGCAACAATCCTGATTCAATGATGTGTTGTGCATCTTGCCATATACAAGCCAACGCTTTTGAATGCGGCCTCAATCATCCGAAATACATTGACGGAAAAACATTCGGCATCAACGGAAAACCTACACCGCATGCCATGATGCCATTGTGTAATTTGATTTTCAACAATAATGGTTATTTTTGGAACGGCATGATTTACAATACAAATCCCAACCCTCTTTATTGCAATTTGGAAGACATTGTCAGAATGGGTATTGAAGCAGAACATGAAATGAATTCCTCTATGGATCGATGTATCGCCACCTTGAAAACTATTGATATGTATCCACCACTATTCAAAGCGGCTTTTGGAACAGATGATATCACTGCCGAAAGGGTGGAAAAAGCCATTGCTCAATTTATCCGCACTTTGATTTCTTCTAATTCTCGTTTTGACCAATATATTAGAGGCGAGATACAGCTAACTGACGATGAATTAGCTGGATATGTACTATTTTGCACAGAAGAAGGTGCCGATTGTTTCCATTGTCATGGAAGTGAAGGCAATCTGCTGATGACTACCAACCAATACTACAACAATGGTTTAGACAGTATTTTCACCGACAATCGAGATAGATATGCCGTAACAGGAAAAGAATCAGACAAAGGTGCTTATAGGGCACCTTCCTTAAGAAACATTGAATTGACAGCACCCTACATGCACGATGGTCGCTACAAAACCTTAGACGAAGTAATAGATTTTTATAGCGAAGGTTTACATTATTCACCATACGTACATCCTTTGATGCATCATTTAAACGATGGCGGAATTTTGTTGACTCCAAAAGAAAAAAGTCAGTTGAAAGCATTTTTGCTTACTCTAACTGACACATCTTTTATCAACAATCCTGCTTTTTCTAAACCTCACAATTTGCCCTAGCCTTCAGCAAATAAATGCCAATACCACAATGCAGGCAATTCTTTTTATTGCAATAATTTTGATATAATTCTATCAAAGCCTGAGAATGCAAAGCATTCTTGACATGAGAATGAATGGCTTGATATTTTCTTACTATCGTATTCTCTTCTGCCGGCATACTTTCCAACAATTCCAAAACTTTGTTCTTTTTATCCACTTGCTCCATCCAAGTGGCATAAGCATAAACAAAAGGAAGTATTGTATTGATGATAAGTGAATAAATTGCCTGCTTGCCCAATTTTTTCTCTTGTTTTTTAGCAACTACGTCAAATTGATAATGTGTATCCCAATATGAAGATGCTTTAACAGAAAGAATATCCACCAATTCTTTCACATGATTTGCTTCCATCACTTCGGAAAACAAATTATGCGATTGGCACATCAAATTAGCCAATTGCGACAATCTAATTGTCGGAAAACCTGACGGATACATTTTTGCAAACTTCCATGTTGCCACCGTGCAAGGTGCTGACAGATTATATTTTCGCTTTAGAAAGTTATACTCTTTTTGCAACATTTTTGGATATTCGTCATTATAATCAGGTTCCAACAAACCTGCTTGTCCGAAAAACATTGCCTCAATTTGCAGACAACTATCATGTTGTTTGGCAATGACACTTAATGGCAAAGATTGAGCTATCATTTGCATCGGCAAGGCATTGATTTTAAAGCCAAAAGCCTTCGCCAACAATTCATAAAAAACTTGTTCTTTATTGTTTACTGTTTGTTCTAAATATCTATTGATATATTCCGTTCGCCTGTCTAATCGATTTACCACCATTCTATCCAGCCAAGTTACTAAACGAAATTGATCAATATCAGCTAAACTTTTTTCACATATAATAGGACAACCTTTTTCTATATATCTTCTATAATCACTTTCCAACGATTTGTTTATCAGCGCATTCAATTCAAATACACGCAAAACTTCTCCTTTGGAATTTTTTACATCTACATCATGTTCATAAACAACATGCAGCACTACATTATCGTAGGCCGAATCTCCCGAATGCCCGTGCTTAAGCCAATCGGAAGATTTTTTATGAATTTCTATGCTGCCAATCCATAAAACATTGTTGATTTTTATTTTTGCATTGAAAAAATCCGGACCGCTATCCAAGTTTTCTTCTCCCACTGATACAATTTCCAACTTTTCACCTGTCACCAAGTGATAGTCAGTCAATGGAAAAACTCTGTTTTTCCAAATATATTGTAGCAGTTTTTCTTCCATTGCTTACAATTGCTTGTAGAAATTAGTCGAATTGGCTTGTGAAGTGCATGTAATCACTAAATCGTTGATACATACATGCTTTGGCATAGATACCAAATATCCCACCACATCTGCAATATCTTCTGC
>JAEEGF010360053.1_pt1 | contig 10075 bp, 8 predicted proteins | sample 9134171 | NCBI WGS metagenome assembly JAEEGF01 (sample SAMN16246542, study PRJNA631951) | gut metagenome | biome: gut microbiome; feature: rumen; material: AP-attached | host: Bos | place: Iran: Karaj | collected 2018-10 | reverse complement strand
ACCATGCTTCCGACAGTCTTCCAATATCTGCCAGTTGCAGTAGTCATGTTCTTCGCTACAAAACTCGGCAATAAGTTCGGACGCAAAGAAGTGTGTTCGTTAGGAATGCTGATAGCAGCAGTCTTCTATATCATTCTCTTCCTCCTCTCACTTATTGGAGTGACAAGCGTATGGCTCTACCTGATTGCTAATCTCATGGCCGGCATCGGAACCGCATTCCTTTTTCTTCTTGTCTGGGTCCTTGCCACGGATGCCATCGATTACAACCGTGTGACATACGGGCTCAGGGATGAGGCCACCAGTTACGCGTTCTACTCGTTCATGAGAAAGCTCGGACAGACAGTTGCAACTGTGCTGATAAATGTGCCTCTGCTAAGGATCGGCTACAACGGAAGCGAATTAAAAACTGAGGGCCTCAGTGCTTCGGCCCTCAAGACAATGTATAATTATTCTGTTATGATCCCGGCTGTGTTGTTCCTGCTTGTATTTATACTCTTAAAGTTTGTGTATCCTCTTGACAAAAAGCGTATAGATAAACTCCAGGAAGAAAAAGAGGCCAGCCTTGCAAATTAAAGGCCGCCCTCATCTATAAATTTCTGAATAACCAGAAGTCCCGCCGCTGCATCTTCGAGTTTGAGGTTGCAGCGGCTCTTTTCTACACTTACATCATGACCGCTGTCGACGCCTTCCCGCATTTCAGCTATAAAATGATCCAGGAAATAAGCATTCTCGAACAAATGACCATAGAGCACTATCTTTTCCGGGTCAATAATATATATTACGGATTTTAGAGCTTGCGCGAGTGCGGTAACAGCTCTGCCTACTATTGATGCTGTTGTGCTGTCCCCTCCTGCAGCAGAATCCAGAACATCCTGAAGGCGCATCTCATCAATGCTTCTGCCAATCATACGTTTATACAGCAGCGGTGTATTGTCCTCAGAAAATGCTGCTTTAGCTTCTTCAAGGATAGCATTTGGAGAGGCCACGGTCTCAAGACACCCGCTCTTACCGCAGGAACAGGGCTTTCCGCCTTTTCTTATTACTGGGATATGCCCTATCTCGCTGCATTGTGCGCTTCCTCCGTGCCAGATTCTGAAATCGACTGAAAGAGCGGCACCTATGCCGTATTCACATCTGAGAAAAAATTGAGAACTGATTTCTTTATCCTTGGAGAAAAACAAGTGGGCAGAGAAAAGGGATCTGACATTGTTATCGGAAATCACCTTTAAACCGATTAGTTTCTCGACTTCATCTGCTATCGGATAATTATACTCGTTAAGAGCACCGAAACTGTTTTTGAGTATCCTCCCGTTATCGGATACCTGCCCTCTCAAAGCAAGACCTGTACCTATGATCTTATCCCGCGGGATACCATTCTGATCGCTGAGATCAAGAAGCATATTACAGAGCGTGGTTATGGCCTCGTTTGCAGGAGCATTGGAGGGAAGAACCGCATTTTCGGAAAACATAACGGTTCCTTCCAGGTTTACAGCAGAAAGGACAGCGAGCCCCTTATTTATGAAAATACCGAGTGCAAAGCGGGAAAAAGGGTCGGTCTTCAGGAGTATCTCACGCCTGCCGGCACCACCGCTGAAAACAGCTTCTCCTTCACGCAGAAGACCTTCTTCTATCATCTCACCGGTTATTTTAGTTATGGCTGCCGGAGTAAGGCCTATGTATGCTGCCAGCTTTTTTCGCGAAACAGCGCCGTTTTCATGCAGAACACGCAGAACCGCACTCCTGTTGGCGCGTTTCACATCTGTCATATTGTCGCCCTGTTTAGCCATTTGGCAGCACCTCCGGTGAAAAGTATTTTAAGAGTTTTTGTTGATTCTGTCTCTGAGTACTATAACGGAAGCTCCGAGGAGCACTGTTGCAATACCTGCAATTTTGATGGGCGTCATCTCTTCTCCAAGGAAAAAGATGCCTATAAAAAGACTTACAACAGGCATCAGCAGCAGATAAAGCTTGACCTGCCAGACCTCATGTATTTTCAGGTTCCTATAGTAGAAGAAATATATTCCGGTCTGGCCGAGACCTCCGAGAATGACAAGGGGCCAGAAATAATGGATATTTACAGTTTTCAGGGCTTCAAAATCACCCAGTACTGCTGAAACAATGCAAAACAGCACCAGCACGGTGAAATTGTTATAGTAAGAGATCATGTCTGTACTTGCGCCGTATTTTTCCTGTGCGGACTTGATTATGAATGCATTGGCAGAAACACAGACTGCACTTAAGATAAAAAACAGATCGGTAATGTTGAACTTAATACTGCCGAAGCTGATCCCGAGTACAAGCAGGACTCCGAACAGCATAATAAATGTGCCGATCCAGTCGCTCAAATAGAGCTTTTTCTTGTATATGATGACACTTGCAAGGTTGACCATAAGGACATCTGTTTTCAGCAACGCGGTTCCGGTACTGAGAGAGCCTTTTGCATATCCAAGGTTTGCAAACATATCGAGGAGGAAACCGAATACGCCTATAAGAAGAAGAATATGTGCTGTTTTGCCCTGTCTGAATATTTCCTTCAGATTTTTATCTGCAGCAAGCTGCAGAGTCAGAAAGACCAGAGCAGATGCCCGGAGCAGGAAGCCTGCCAGAAAAGCAGAACCTGTTGCCCCGACCACTACTTTAGAAACAGCATAGTATATTGACCATGAGATCACCATCCCGGCGATCATCAGGGCATTTTTAGTATTTGCACTCATCTGAGCGCGTCAAACATCTCTTTCAGTTCAGCAACAGACAGTTTAACGGGATTGTTGTTCATCAGAGGATGAACAGAGCAAGCCTCGGCAAGAAGTCCGGTGTCGACATTTTCTCCGAGATCGGAAATCCTGGATCTGAGCCCTGCTAGAGCTTTAAGTTCTCTGATCTTCGCGGCAAGCTCTTCGGTATCTCTGAGCCCGACTGCATGGGCAAGTTCCTCAAGGCGATCATCAGCATTGATCTTGACAAAGCTGTCGAGAGTAAAAGCACATGCCTCACCGTGGGGCAAATGATACACCTCGGAGAGAGGATAACTGCAGGCATGGCAGGCGGCAGTCTTCGGCAGCGCGAAAGACATGCCTCCGAGAAGAGCGGCATAAGCCATTGCAGATCTGGCCTCCATATCGCTTCCGTCTTTATATGCCTTTTCAAGATTTTCAAGAACGAGTTTGACTGCAGCCTTTGCTATGATATCCGTAATCGGCTGGTGATTTATGCTCCAATACCCTTCAAGGGCGTGCGCCATGGCGTCAAGGCCAGTGTTCATTGTTGTGCGGGGAGGAACAGTAGATGAGAGAACCGGGTCTACAATAGCAGCTCTCGGCATAAAAGCCGGATTGTTGATGGTTTTCTTCTCAGTCTCGTGGCTTACGACAGATACCTGCGTGACCTCGCTTCCGGTCCCGGCAGTTGTCGGGACCGCGATTACTGCAAGACGGCTGTGGGCGTTAAATGCTCTGTCGCCTCTGTAATAATCAATGGCTTTTCCCTCATTTGGAGCTACAGCTGCCGCGAATTTCGCCGTATCGAGCGAACTGCCGCCGCCTATTCCGACAATGCAGTCAGCACCCGTTTCGCGTGCAAGCGCGGTTACCGTTTCAACTCCGGACAGCCTGGGATTTTGCTCAACACCCGAGAAAACTCCAACAAATCGGGGATCCGAATCTTTCATCGCTTCCGCTTCAGGTCCGAAATGGCGTCCGCATACGAGTACCGCCCTCTGCAGACCCTGCTCTTCGAGGATCGCTCCAAGATTTTTAAAGCTTTCCGCTCCGAAGTAGATTTTGACAGGCTGGGAATAGACAAATGAATCAACCATAGATCTTTTCCTCTATTGCATCGACCTGAGCAGCGAACTTATGCATGTTCTCAGCTCTCCAATCCTCCAGATCCTGACACCAGTCGGTAGTCAGGAAGGTCTTGACCATCTCTATCGCCATCTCAGGGCCGACTATCCAGCCGCCCATGCAGAGGATATTAGCGTTATTTATAGCTCTGGCCATCTTTGCGGAATATACACCTTCACATGCGACTGCATAGACACCTTTATACTTATTTGAAACAACGCTCATTCCGGCACCTGTTCCGCATATCAGAACAGCCTTTTCATATGTGCCGTCCTGAACCTTGGGTGCCACTTCTGACGCAACTCTGTAGTAGGGATGTACGTCATTGAGATCAGTTGTTCCGAGATCATCGAATTCGATACCCGCCTCTGTAAGATATGCTTTTATGGCTTCCTTGGCAGCGAAGCCTGATTTGTCGCTTCCTATTGCTATTTTCATATATAATTCCTTTCTTATCTGAATCTGCCTTCTCACAGAATTGGGGAAGGCAGATAATATATTTGTATTTTGTATAAGATGTTTACTTTAGCGATACTGCTTTTTTTGCCGTCTCTATGACGTTTTCTTTGGTAAGCCCCAATGCCTTGGTGAGATAGGGGAGTTTCCCGACTTCACCAAACCTGTCCTGAATGCCTACCGCGAGAGCAGGTATTTTTTCAGCTTCGAGAGCCTCAAGAACTGCGCTGTGAAGTCCTCCTATAACATTGTGGTTTTCAACTGTAAGTACAGCTCCGGTCTTTCTTGCGGAGGCTGTTACCGTCTCTCTGTCAATCGGCTTGATGGTGTGGATATTTATAACTTCAGCGTCGATGCCTTCCGCAAGAAGCTCGTTTTTTGCAGCTTCCAGAACTTCCGCTGTCTGAAGACCGGAGACAAAGATCGAAAGATCTTTGCCCTCTTTAAGCAAGTCAGCCTTAAAGAGGTCGAACTTATAGCTTTCTTCAAATACCTGCGGACGCTCTTTGCGGAAAAGACGTATATAGACAACGCCGTTGTAATCGTTGATAACGGGCAAAGCTGCTCTGAGCTGTACCTCGTCGACCGGTTCAAAAATAACCATGCCGGGAATCGAACGCATGACGCCGATATCTTCCATGCTCATATGGGTGGCTCCGTTGAGCTCTGCAGAGATGCCGGGGTCTGTTCCGACTATCTTGACATTGTTTTTCGCATAGGCAATAGAGATGGCGACCTGATCGCAGATGCGTCTGGTAGCAAAAGGAGTGAAGCTCTCTATGTACGGTTTGAAGCCGTAGCTTGCAAGCCCTGCAGCGATCGAGGCCATATTCTGTTCCGCGACTCCGCAGTCGAACATCTGGTTCGGGAAGCTCTCATACAGATTCCGTGTGCCGCTTGCTTTCGCAAGGTCTGCGTCAAGGATAACTACATGACTGTCTTTTGTCATAAGCTCGGACATGACTTCGGCATATGCTTTTCTCATTTCCATATATCAGTTCCCCCTTATCTCTGCTATAGCAGCTGCAGCCTGTTCTTCGGTAACATTTGTATTGTGGTTGCCGGTTCCCAAGTCTTCGATCCATTTGACGCCGCAGCCTTTCTTCGTATTCAGAATGATCATTGTCGGCTTTCCGCTGCCCCGATTTGATTTTGCCTTGTCAACTGCAGCCTTTACCTGATAAACATCATTGCCGTTTTCAACATTTATGACATTCCAGCCGAACGCTTCCCACTTTTTGTCGAGAGGCGCGATTCCGTTGACCTCTTCAACTGTTCCGTCTATCTGGAGCTTATTGTAGTCGGTGGCAGCGATAAGATTATCGAGTTTTTTGGACGCAGCAAACATTGCAGCTTCCCAGACCTGCCCCTCCTGGCTCTCGCCGTCTCCGACGATGGCATATATTGTTGCGCCGTCATTTTCTATCTTGGAGCCGAGGGCGGCGCCTACTGCGCAGGAAATGCCCTGGCCGAGTGAACCTGCCGTCATATCTATTCCGGTCGTAAGATTCATATCACAGTGGCTGGGAAGATGGGTTCCGCCTTGGTTTAAAGTCAGGAGATCCTCCTTGGGGAAATAGCCGCGCTCCGCAAGAGTTGCGTAAACGGCGGGGCCGGCATGACCTTTGGAGCAGACGAACCTGTCCCTGCCCTGCATTCTGGGATTTTCAGGGTCAATGTTCATCTCGTCGAAATAGAGAACGGCGAGGTACTCTACTATTGAGAGGCAGCCGCCTATGTGGCCTACTCCGAGATGTCCGATCGCGGTCAGGATTCCGCAGCGGATATCTTTGCATACTTCTTTGAGATCAGTATTCAAGGTTATAAATTCCTCCTTTAATTAAAAGGTTTAATCAAATGCATATTAGTCTTTTGCAAAGCTGTTGTCAAGTGCCTGAAGCAAGAAAAATAAGGAATTTATACTGAATGTTAAATAAATATACAGTTGACAGTTTGAATGCAAAAGACTATTATGAAGCCTGTATTGGTTAAATCCATTAAATAATTAAAAAAGAGGCAAAGAGATGAACGGATTTCAGTGTGTTTATGTTCCTGTAGGAGTCGGTACATACCATATGGAGACGGCACAGGACCAGTTTGAGAGAAGCGTACAGACATTAAAATCGGCGGATGAAGGCATTGTCTGTCCCGAGAAGATACTGCTCTCCGTCGAAGAACTGAGAGAATATCTTAAAGACAAGGCCCCGGATCTTGTTATTTTTCAGAACATAACGTTTGCCAACGGAGCATACATGTCTGAAGTGCTGAGAACCTTTGACGCTCCGATGCTGCTTTGGACCCTCAGAGAACCGGTAATTGACGGCGGCAGACTCAGGTCCAATTCGCTTACAGGCGCATACAGTGCGGCAAATGCCCTGAGAGCTTTCAATGACAGGCCTTTTATGTGGTGCTTCGGAGCGCCCGAGGAAGACAGCGTTATTTCAGTAATCAGGGCGTACCTTTCGGCAGCAAAGCTCAAGAAGGCTATGAAATCGCTCAGAATGGCAGCAATAGGCCTTACTCCCCAGGGCTTCGGATTCGGCAGGGCGCTTGACAGCGAACTTATGAACACTTTCGGTGTAGAGCTCGAGTCTGTTGAGGCAAGAGAACTTATAGATATGGCAAAATCCTATACAGACGAAGAATGTAAAGAATTCACGGATAAGACGGCATCGGTTACCTGCGGTCTTGAAAAGACACCCGCTAAGAATGTGGCAGATCACTCAAAACTTATGAGAGCATATACTGAATTCGTGAAAAGCCATGGTATAGGAGCACTTGCATCCAGATGCTGGCCGGATTTCTTTACAGCCTATGGAACACCGGTCTGCACGGTTCTGAGCATGCTTAATGATCAGGGAGTTGCTGCTGCCTGCGAAGCTGACATATATGGAGCTCTCTCCATGTGGATAGGAATGCAGCTGTCCGGAGAACCGGTATTCTTCGGAGATCCGGTCTCCCTCGACGAGAAAGAGAGCAGCATAACGTATTGGCATTGCGGAGCCGGAGCCTGCAGTCTTGCAAGAAAAGATACCGGAGCCGTTGTCGGAGTTCATCCGAACCGTAAAATAGGCCCGGCCATGGACTTCGGCTGCGAGGCCTTCCCTGAGGCTACGATCTTCCGCATCGGCAGACAGCCCGACGGGACATTCCGCTTCTTCATTGCTGAGGGTGAAGCTCTCGACAAACCGAAGCAGTTTATCGGAACATCAATCGTTGTGAAAACGGAAAATCCGAGCCGCGATATAGTTGAAGACAGCATACTGAACGGGTTTGAGCCCCACTTCGTCGTAATGAAAGGGCATTTTGCGAAAGAACTTGAGGCCCTGGCTCTTATGATGGGGTTTGAAGTATACGGTTATTGATGATCGATGAAGGGAAAAGGCCTGAAAATATATGAAGCTGCGACCAGAGTGATCGATCTGCTCTGGGCGGGGATCCTCTGGATCCTCCTCTGCCTGCCTGTTATAACGGCGGGGGCTTCGTGCTGTGCCTTTTACTACACCGTCGTCAAATGCATAAGGCACGAAAGGGGAAGAACAACAAAGAGCTTCTTCTCCTCTTTTGCTTCCAATTTTAAGCAGGCGACGGCATGTCATTTGTGTATTCTTTTATATGTCGCGTTAGGAATCGCCAATGCTTTTACCCTTGGCCAGATGCAGGGAAGCAGCGAACCGTCTGCTGCGGTGGCGATAATATTTGCTATTCCCGCTCTTTTCCTTTTGCCCTGGCTGTTTCCTTTAATCTCGAGAATTGCGCTGAGGTTTGGGCAGATATGGAAAACAGCTCTGTATATGAGCATAAGACATATAGGTCAGACAATAGTCTGTATTCTTTTGGCAGCTCTTACGGCGTCTATCGCATTTCTTGTGCCATATCTGCTGCCGATACTGCCGGGACCTGTCTGCATTATCATCAGCTTCCTTATAGAGCCCGGGCTTAAGGAACTAACGGATATCATTGATGATACAAATGACGACAAATGGTATAACGAATAAGGAAGAATAATAATTATGGACATATCTGAAATCAGATATTACATCGGAAGAGGAAAAGAAAACATTTCAATGTATCGGGGAAATTTCAATATCTCCGATAAAATACTGTTTCGCAAAGAAGCCGGTAATGATGATATAAGTGTTGCTGTATCAGAAGATAAAGGACTCACAAGAATCAGTCTTTCATGCAGGGATAAGAGCATAAACAGAATATGGATACGGATACCGGCAGAACCTTCAGAACATGTTACCGGAGGCGGGGAGCAGTTTTCCTGCCTCGATCTCAGAGGAAGGCTCTTTCCGATATGGACCCGCGAGCAGGGCGTCGGACGCAATCCCTTAACCGAGATCACACGCCTTTCAAATGAATCCGACGGAGGGGGAGGGGATTACCACACCACGTTCTTCCCCCAGCCAACCTTTGTCTCTTCCGGGAAATACTTCTTCCACCTGATGAACTCCGAATACTCCGAGCTCGACTTCAGAAGCAGCGATCACCATGAGGTATGTGTCTGGGCAAACAGAGCCGAGTTCGTCTTCGGCTTTGCGGATTCGTACAGGAAGCTGCTTATTTCTCTCACCGGGCTTCTCGGACGCCAGCCCCGGCTTCCCGATTGGGCAATGGAAGGCGTCTGGCTCGGAGTTCAGGGGGGAACGGAAAGAGTAACAAAACTCCTTCAAAATTGCAGGAGCGAAGGAATGGACGTTTCGGCCGTGTGGATCCAGGACTGGGAAGGAAAGCGGGTCACTTCCTTCGGGAAACGTCTCCAGTGGGACTGGAAATGGAACAAAGAAATGTACCCCGGCCTTGACGCTCTTATAGCCTCGGATCCCGCCACAAGATGGCTAGGCTATATAAATCCCTATCTTGTCGAAGGCGGAGCACTTTTCAATGAGGCAAAGAAAAACGGATATTTTGTAAAAAACGCCGCCGGGGAAGACTATCTTTTTGATTTCGGCGAGTTCGATTGCGGAGTGGTTGATCTCTGCTCCGAAGAGGCCTTCGCATGGTATAAAAATGTCATAAAAGAAAACCTTGCAGGCATGGGATTCAAGGGCTGGATGGCGGATTTCGGCGAGTATCTGCCTGCGGATGCAGTCTGCGCCGGGGGAAGGACAGGTCTTGAGGTCCACAACCTGTGGCCGTTTCTCTGGGCAAAATGCAACAGGGAGGCGGTGGAGGAAGCCGGACTCCTGGGTGACTGCGTGTTCTTTATGCGCTCCGGCTTTTCCGGCAGCGGAAAGTATTCGACATTTCTTTGGGCGGGAGACCAGTGCGTCGACTGGAGCGACGACGACGGTCTGCCCTCGGTGATCACCGCAGCCCTTACGGCGGGAATGAGCGGCTTCGGCCTTCACGGCTCCGACGCGGGCGGCTACACCTCGCTTTTCGGCCTCCGACGCTCGAAAGAACTCCTTCTGAGGTGGCTCGAGTTCGCAGCCTTTACCCCTATCATGCGCACCCATGAAGGCAACCGTCCCGAGAGCAATTTCCAGGTCTACAGCGATGAAGATACTATGAAAAAGGCAGGCAGGCTTTCAAAGCTTCATACCGCGCTGCTGCCATACATTCGGGAATGCGTAATGATAAACTCCGAACTGGGGGTCCCCGTCATGCGCCCGCTCTTCTTCGCTTCGGAGGACAGCAGAGCCTGGGAGAGGGACAATTACTCCTATCTGCTCGGAGACGATATGCTTGTCGCGCCTGTCGTAAGGGAGGGAGCGAATGAGAGAACACTATGGCTTCCGGAAGGGGAATGGGTGTATCTCTGGAGCGGA
>JAEEGF011470177.1_pt1 | contig 10076 bp, 7 predicted proteins | sample 9134171 | NCBI WGS metagenome assembly JAEEGF01 (sample SAMN16246542, study PRJNA631951) | gut metagenome | biome: gut microbiome; feature: rumen; material: AP-attached | host: Bos | place: Iran: Karaj | collected 2018-10 | reverse complement strand
ATTTAGAAGAGTCATACCAACTGACAACATCAGAGCCGTTGCGTAGAACTGCCTTCTTGCAGTATATACAAGCTCGTGAAGGAGAACTTCCTTCATCTCTTTTTCCGCGACCGCTATCTCTCCAATGGAACCTTTACCATTAAAAAGGTCATAATACTTTCGGTATTTAGGATAAAAGTGAACCTCAACCGAAGCCACGAAATTGATGTTAGTAATAAGAATCGTCATAAAAGCAAAAAGTGCCGGGATATCATGCTGGGGCGCTCCATAATACTGCCCCTGAATATGTATTCCAATCTTTGAAAACCATGCAATTACAAGATGTGAATAAAGTCCAATACTTGAAAAAAGACCTATGACAACCAGTGACTTATATTCGTCTATCCAGTGAAGGAAGGTAAAATAAGCTTTACCCTTCACAGGGAAATACTGATACAAAAGCAAAATGTCAACGCACATCATGACGCCATATCCTATGCAGACAAATACAAGCAGAAGCTCAATAGATACAGATATGAATAGGCACGCCACAAAAGCTCCGCCAAGGGATACGATGATTGATACAACATATCCAATAAGTATACCCTTGTAATTCTTGATAGCTGTAAGGTAGTTCATCATCATCCATACGCTAAGAAGCTCAGCAAGCATAGCCAGATTCAGAAGCATCCTAACAATGCCAACCCCTGTCGTTATCTGAACTATCCCATAGATAAGACAGCCAATAGGAAGAATGATAAAAAGCGAGCCTGAAAGAGAACCTATTACCTCATCTTCTCTTTCCTGATAGAGCATATCTGAAATGTATCTTGTAACGACCATTCCAAGTATGCCTGTAAGAAGCAGGGATATTAGAAGGTTATAGGTTATCATGCTGGTAAGAAGCTGCCTGCTGTGCTCATCAAGGCCAAAGTAATTGCCGATGATACCGATTCCCATGAGGTAAAAAATACCAAGCAGCATCGGGCCTGCAGTTATCATGCCCGTGTAGCCATAGGCACGAAGAACTCCAAGTACACCGGTAGCTCTGAATAATTTTTTAAGCTCAAAACCTATTCCAGCCATAAACTGCCTTTCACAAAACGCTCTTATAAAGCTCGTTATATCGCCTTACCATGTTTTCCTGTCTGTAATATGCATCTACTCTTCTCTGGCCTGCTTCGCCCATCTTCTCACGCTCTTTCCTTGACTTGCACATCTTGTCCATAGCGTGGGCTATTCCTTCTCTGTGCATAGGAGGAGCCAGGATTCCTGCAACACCAAACTGGTCACCATCCGTTCCTTCAAGAAGATCTCTGCAGCATCCAACATCAGTTGTAACGCAGGGCCTTCTTGCCGCAAGTGACTCAAGAACAGACAGAGGCTGACCTTCAGAGATAGATGTTAAAATTGTAAAATCTATTTTTTTCAAATACTCAATGATGTTGACCTGACCTGTAAAAAGAATGTCCTCCTTAAGGCTAAGGGTATCCACAAGATTCAAACACTCTTCGTAGTATTCGTCTTCATCAACGCCGCCAAGGATGTGGAGTCTTACATTATCCCTCTTACTTCTAAGCTCATGGAAAGCGTAGATTAAACTCTTAATATCCTTAATCTGAGCGATCCTGACAACAGCAGCAATGTCGATCATGCCGTCTTCAGCTTTGAGCGGAATATTGCAAAAGTTCTCATAACGGATTCCATTTGGAATCACAGTGCACTTTGAAGGGTCAGCCCCAAGCTCTATCTGAGTCTTCATAGCTCTGTCAAAAAGGGATGAGATCTTATCTGCCCTTGTATAGATAGCATCCGAAAGCATATAGAAGAACTTGATCCACTGCCTCTTGAAAGCAGGCTGAACCCACTGGGCTCTTATGATCTCTTCTTCCCTTTCACGGGAATAAATGCCATGTTCTGCAAGTAGAACCGGTTTACCAGTTTTGTATCCGCCTGTAACTGCAAGTATTCCTGCATATCCCGTACAGATGGTGTGATACAGATCAGCCTCAGGTACGTCCTGCATCATCATATAAAGGACTGGCAGAAGCATTGACCTCATTGTGTGGAAAGTACTTGCAAATGGCACGTAAGGGTACTTTTCATCGCAAAGCTTTTTAAGGACATCAAGGAAGTCCTTACTCATAAGAAAGCTTGAAGGATTCACATGCTTATCCTGGAAAAGACGCAGTAGCACCTCCCAGTTTGGACGGTCGCAGTCCAGGAACTGTTCTAGAGCTTCTTTTTCCTCATCATTAAGAGGCGGGAGTTTCTTCTTGTCTGGTTTGATTCTCAGTGCATCGTCCAGAAATACTTCTTTGATCTCAACAACATTTTCAGGAAGTTCGTAGTAGTATTTGCCCTTGTCATGAGCGCGCGGACCTATAACCCAGAGTACGAACTCGTACTCTTTCATCGCATTTATCATCTGATGTGTCCATGACGATACGCCGCCATGTGTGTAAGGGTAACTACCCTCTAGTATCAGACAGATTCTCACAACCAATGTCCCTTCCTAAAAACAATTTCAGTTCAGATTCGAAAATAGTTCATGTAGCTTTACTAATTTCATTGTTTATATTCAATTTCCACAGTTTCGCTTGTTATCTCCAGTAGATACAGATCACCCTTAAGATGGGTAAGGGTTCCGCCTGTAACCTCTCCAAGCTCGCCGCGGTTAACTCTCACTATGCAGTAAGCACTGTCAATAAGGCCCTGAGTCTTTACGGTTATACCGTCATCTTTTTGCTCGATATCCAAAACGATATTTGAAAATCTCTGAACAGCCCCGGCCATTCCGCTTCCTGTAAGGTGCCTCATAGGAGGAGCCGATTCATTGATCCAGTTCATGTACTCTTCTACAACCCCCTTTATGGATTTCCAGCCAAGTTCTGCGCCTCTGTCTTCGTCCAAAAGGTCGTCAGGATGCATGAATTGGGATTCCTCAAGGTGGAAGTTCAGCTCTGAAAAAGCTGCAAACCTCATGTAATTATCCTTAACACCACCTGACACTATTCTTGGCGTATTGATCATTCCGCTTTCATCAACGTCAAATTCCTGAACGAAGGTGTCGCCCTGAGGCAGGTATATCGATGCGATAGTCGTGATACTTGGAAATTCCTCATCGATGATCTCTCTACCCTCTTCAGATATAACATTGGACGGCGGTACATAAACCTGAAGCTGAGTATTTGGGAAAAGACCTTCCGAAAAATCTATAAGCTCAGTCATAGCATCTCTTATCTTGTCATTACTTTCCCAAAGGTTATATCCAAGTTCTACCTGATATACAAAATCCTGATTACATAGCGGCTGGTGGTTGTAGCCGTGGTAGCCAAGCTCGCCGCCAGAATTAAGGAGCATATTGCCATAGTAATAATAATCAGCTACGTCAGTGTTGGATTTAAGCTCGCCGCTAACCTGATCTTCGTAGGTCTCAATGATAAGACCTGTATACTTAAAGTCATACTTGGAGCCAAGGGACAATAACTCAGGCCACCAGACATTGGTATAAAACTCAGCTATATCCATTCCATAGTCACGCCTTATATAGGTACCATCGCCCTTTGGAACAGGTGATGGGAAGTCGTCAAGATAGAAGGTCGCACCATTGATGACAGGATAAATGCAGACATCATCAAGAAGGGTAAAGGCAGAACTATAGATGCCTCTATATGCTTTTTCACAATATCCGAAGTTACATACTACAAAGTATCCCTCGCCGTACTTCCTGCGCCAGATAAGGGGTGTAGTACCGCAGTCTGCAAAAACTTCGCTCTGGTTATCAACGTTGACCTGCATGGATGCATTATAATAATCAACCAGTGAATAGGGCACATTAGTTGTCCCAAGCATAAAGTCATCTTTTGGATTAAAAAGATCGACTTCAGCAAAGTTATAGCTGTTATCAGTTATTCCAAGCTTGCTTGCGATAATATCAAGGGTAACTTCTCTCTCCAGTGGAAGCCAGAAAAGAAGCTTTCCGCCCTCTTCTACAAAATCAGTATAGTCAAGGATCTTTTCACCAAATGCGGTCAGATGTCTTACGCCTACAACAACCTTGTCATAGGCACTTGGATCAGGTATCTCCTGCGCGATATCCGCAACTTCATATGGGACCCTCATGTCTATAAGTATCTGCTCAAGATCATCTCTGGCATTTACAGCATTTGCATCACTTGAATCTGTTATGAAAAGACAGTTCTTTTTACTGGAAGATTCCTTGTAATGAGTTATCTTGTCCGGTTCAACGATGAGGGAATTGCTCTCCGATGCCTTATAAGGGATGCCGGCTCTTTCTATAAAGAGGATTATTACGATGGCTGCAAAGCCTATCATTATTCGCAGTAAGATAAATATGTTCTTCTTCATGCCCGTACTTCCTCCTCTCTAGTGCCATTCCAGAAGGAAAGTAGTCTTCGAAGTTCAACGGATTTATATACATCCCTGCTTTCGTATTCGTTTATAAGCTTTGTAAGCTGAGCGCCCTGGCGGGTCTCGTAGAAGTAGCGAACGCGAAGGGTGAAGGCTTCTTCATCAGATGGATATTTATCAAAAAGATATGTGGTAAGTTCATCTGCAAGTCCCAGCTGTCCTGAATCCATATAACTTTCTGCAAGCGCCATATAGCGTTCTTTGGTCGGACGGATCCTTACAAGCTGTCTTAGAAGCTGCTGATAGGTAGTTGTCTGAATATCAAGAAGCTGACCTGTGCAAAGACCGCTCCTTATGTAGTTAGCAAGATAATCTGCATATCCGCTTATAAGAACTTCATTATTAGGATCATTTGCATACTGGGTGGCATACTGCTGAAGACGAAGTTCGTATTCCTTTGAAAACTCCGCCATTGCTGTTGTTGCATAATGAACTACTTCTACGTCGTCGTTAAGACGGGCCTTACTTATGGCGTCCACATACTGGTGATTGTTTTCCATAAGGACGTCCAGCATGACAGACCTTCTGGTAGCAGGGTCGTCAAGGATAAGGGCATCTTCAAGAGGAATGTCATTGGCTGATTCTATAGGTCTTGAAGGCTCTTCTTCATCACTTATCTGGGATGCTTTCATGTTTTCAAGTTCTGCATATTTGGAGCCAGCCTTGCCGCTAACATAATAGGAGTGGATTATAAGAGCGCACAAAGGCCCAAAGACAGGCACCCAGAGGATGACTGCCAGGAAAGGAAGTGGCATCTTTATAAAGTTAAAGACTACCAGTACACCTATGGCAGCAACAACAAGAAGGTGTACCAGAATGAATGATAATAGGAGCACTCTTTAACCTTCCCTGCTTTCTTCTTTCTTACTTTCTTCTTTCTTACTTTCTTCTTTCTTACTCTCTATCTCTTTGGTTCCATCTATTGGATACATATCTTCAATCTTCTCGCACTTAAGGCCGGCTTTTTCAAATCTTCCAAGGATGATCTCTTCACCCTTTTCATCAACCTGAGTTGCGAGAATGTAGATATTACCGTCATTACCAAGACATACAGAATCGTTGTATCTGGTCTTGCCGCGCAGAAGTTCTTCCCATTCGTTAGCACTCTTGCCCTGGCCGTCCAGCTTGAACAGTCTGAAGTCTGTGATCTCGTTATCTGACATGTCACGCTGTATCTTAAGCTGCATACGGAAGTAATCTTCGTACATGATTCCGCCGCCGTTGTAGAATTCACGCTGTCTTACTGCGCTCTGATACTGCCAAGCCTTAACAATGAAGTTTTCAAGAAGTCCCGCAAGAACCCTGATAAGGTTAGCGTAGTAAGCGCTCATCTGTGAAAAGGCGACGTTGTAAATTGCTATAAGAACCGTTACATGATCATCAGAGAGAACGCCTGCAACGTAGCAGGGCTGCCCTTCCTGAGGCTCTTTATTGATCCAGAGTTCTCCCTTTAACAGAGTATCTATGATATCGGTATACTCAGAAAGATCCAGTGATTTCTTGATACGCTTTGAAAGGCTTGCTGATGCAACTTCAAGTCTTGCAAATCTTGCAGCTGAATCGTAGATCGTATAAATAGCTACAGAATGGTTATCAAGAATATCCTCAATTACAGGAATTGACTCAGCAAAGATAAGCTCTGATCTTGACTGATTAAGCTTGGTTACAACGTCAAAGATTCGGCCAAAGCCCTGTTTTGACAAAGTAAGATTCTGTTTATATTCATTCTTGTACTGAAGCGCTTCCTGATAGAGATCTGATACAAACTCGTTTTCAGTCTCAAGCTTCTTGTTCTCATCACGGACAAAGCCCGCCTCATCCTCTTTTCTCTGACGGGTATAACCACAGATGGCTGCCGTGATGTAGAAGAGGATAAAAGGAACCCAGTTGCCGGGATCATAGAACAGCATCACCCACTCAGTGCCGTTTCGATAATAGGCATTGGCAAGGGACAATATCATAAGGGTCGCTGAGAAAAAACCTGCGGTGGAGCCCCAGATAGTGGACATGATAACTATGAAAAGAAGCCTGTAATCTATAAGTCTGAACTGAACATTGGATCTTGAGATAGTTACTGCAAGCTCGACGATGATTGTACCTATAGCAAGTTCAGCAATCATCAAGAGCTTTTGTGGCAGGCGAACTTTGGCACGCAGCCTTTCAAAAAAGCCCATCTTATGACTTTCTTTTTCCAAAAATTCTTTGTAAAGCTCAGGGACCATATCAGATGTCCTGGTGAGGGCAATCCAGCCGTAGCGCTCTCTTGCTATCTTTTCATCAGGATCCATATAGCTGTCAGGAGATCCGTCAGCAGGATTTATATCAGCATCAGGAACAAGACTCTTAACGACTGAAATAAGATCGTCAATAGTCTCATAGCCTGAAGGAAGAAGATGTATTGATTCATTTTCATCTCTAAAGTCATCAAGAAGTCTGAACATAAAAGTAGAGAAATCTTCATGGCTTATGAACATGAGTCTGGAACCGGCAGTTTTGTTAAGATTAACCTTTCTGCCATTTCTTATATCGGTGAATAATCCCGTGAAAAAGCCGCCCTTGTGAAGGTGACCGACTATACCGGGAGAATATATGATCTTGAGAGTAAAGCCATAGACATCGCGGTAATACTTAAGGAGGTTTTTGCAGCTTTCAAGCAGTATACCTTTGTCGCTGTCTTCCTCTTCTTCTGAAAGATAGGGGGCTATAAAGATAAATTGACGAAGTTTGATATGCCTTGTAAGTGACAAAAGAGCATTTAACCTGTAAATCTCATCTGTCGGCTCGAAGCCTGGTTCTGTATAGCGCGACCAAAAGATAACCCTTTCAAAACCATATGTCAGAAAGAGTCTTTTAAAATTATCATCCAGAGGTGAAATGGGGATCCATCTGATATGTCTCTCTTTTCTGGGTGTGACAGAAGGATCGGCAATGATCACGGTGTCATCCCCGAATATCTTTTCAATACTTTCATCCGAAATTGCATTAGCATTCCCAGTAAGTAAAGTATCCATTTTATACCTTTCCCGAGGCATACCTATATGAAAAAAAGCCTCCTAATAGTATTCTCTATTATTTCGGCTTCTTTGGAGGTTTTGTTTAGATGGGATTGTGCGGGCAGGAATATGGCAGATAAGATCATAGGCCTTACGTCATTATATCGTGACCAACGTTGTGAACGTTACCATCGTCCCACTCATCAAAAATCTCAATCTTTGGATTGGATAAAAGATTTTTGTAGTACTCACTGTAATAGAAAGCTTCTATAGCAGCCTGGTCACGTTTAGGACCGCCAGGGATGGTGGTGTATATGCTCAGGTTTATGCGCTTAAAGTATTTAAGTGCGATTTCGATATCTTTCTTTAACTGGTCTATGGTCTGGCAATCCATGCCGAACATGATGTTGACCCACTGGAAATACTGGGATAGCTGCTCGGGGGTTACTCCTGGGAGGCCTTTTCGAAGGGTCTTTTCCCTGATGTTCTCATCAAAGGTCTCGACGCCGCATCTAAAGAGGACTTCTATGCCACGTGAACCGAAGAATTCGGTATAAAGGTGGTTGGTGTCTCTATAAATGTAATGGCCTTCGAGGATTACGGTTTTGATACCTTTGTCTTCGCAGGTCTGTCTGATGTAGTTCATGGTAGTGAAGGGGAGCTCTGTGTATGAAGCGGAGCAGGTTACATCAAGGCATGAATTTCCTATCTCCTGACCTCGTACCTGGGACAGGACTTTCTTGTTAAGTGTGTCACAGGCGAGGACTGATGAGGATTTATCATCCTGGTAATCGCAAAAAGCACATTTCCCCCATGAGCATCCAAGAGATACTAAAAGCACGTGCTCTCGTGGGAGGGTGCTGCTGCCATCGTATTGGTATCTTACAAGATCGTGTATCATGCTGTAACCTCATTAGCTTCATCTGAAGATTCTTTCTTATCGTTTTCATCTTCGATAAGGATTCCTGTTCTTCCAACGACTTTCTTGGAAAGGTATAAGAATGGTGTATCGAAAAGGGCTATAACTATCTCAATAAGTGAACCTGCTACTGCAATCTGGAGGCAGTAGAGAAGGCTGTAAGTTCCTACAAATGCAAGAACTGAAAATGCAAAGTTTTCAAGGCAGTTACATAAGATAGTGGAAATGTTGTTTCTAAGCCACATATGCTTATCGCCTGTCTTTTCCTTGATCTTCTGGTAAAGAAGAACGTCGCACCAGTTAGATACGAGGAACATAAGTCCTGATGCGGCTGTAATTCTGATGGACATTGCGAAAATGATCTGCATGCCGGGATCTACAGCATCGTAACTATTAGGGATAAAAATCCTTGTGAACTGAGCAAAGACTATGTAAGCGATAAGTGCGCCTGCAGCGATCTTTACTGCATTTTTGCTGGCTTTATCGCTATATTTTTCATTGAGGATGTCTGTTACAAGATAGGTTGATGCAAACATAACACTGCCAAGTGCTGTGGATACGCCGGCGATATCAACCTGCTTGGAAATCTGTATGTTGGCGAATACTACTGCAAGGGCCATCCATGTATAAAGGCCCCATTTGCCAAAGAACTTGTCCATGAGTAGTACTCCGGAGAAACATACGATCAGCTCAAAAAAACCAATTATTAGATTCATCATTATTTCTTAACCTCTCTCTATCTACTCAGGGATGGTTAGAAATAACGAATAAGCGAATAAAAAAGCTCTGCGTTTTTTACGCAGAGCAATTAGAAGCATAGAGTATTCCTAATCAGCCCTGGTTTTGTTTAACGACAGGATGGTGCAAACGAACTGTCGGTGTCATTTTTGTGAATGACTTTCGTAATACTACACGACTTAGGCAAAGATGTCAAGACTACGTCATCTACCTTATCTTTTTCTCAAATCGTCTCCACAGAACATAAATCCAGATCCCCGAAACGATAATAGTTATAACCATAAATGCAGGAGTTCCCTCTACCACTGTCATGCCTGTCCAGAAGGATGGCAAAAAAGCCAGACAATATCTATAAGGAATCGGAATAAAATACGGTGCAATCGCTCCAAGCATTATCAACGAAGACATCTTGGTAAGCGCCATGCCTTCCAGTTTATTGGAAGATAACGCCACAACAAGAAGGGTGATGATAATACCTTGCAATGTTCCTGCTACTGACAGGAATATCATCATGATCGCCTTTATCTCTGAAAGCCTGAAAAAAGGAAGCAGCGCCACTGTTACAATAAATGCCGCAATTCCCGGAATCACAAGGCGGGATGCAAAGTAACCGCTTTTCCCAAGTCCTGTGACAAACAGATACCTGTCGATATGCTCATCATGCTCTTCAAGCATTACCATAGCAGCTACAAAACAGAACATGACCGGAGTAATAGCCGCATAAAAGATATCGAAAAGGCTATAATAGGGCGTCATAACACAAGAAAGCCCTGTTATGTGGATAAGTTCCTTCTCAATTGCAGGAATGCCAAAGTGCATCGCTACCCCGATCAAAAATGGCGAAAGCCCCGCCGCAAGAAGCATCATGTCCTGCCTGACAAACCTGAGCATATGCATAAAACTAACATTTATAGAACTCAACTTCCTCATATCTTGGCTCCTCCCTGTTCCTGCCACATTTTACGTACACACCTGCATGCGATCACAAACAGAATGCAGATCAGCACTACTGT
>JAEEGF010529716.1_pt1 | contig 10076 bp, 10 predicted proteins | sample 9134171 | NCBI WGS metagenome assembly JAEEGF01 (sample SAMN16246542, study PRJNA631951) | gut metagenome | biome: gut microbiome; feature: rumen; material: AP-attached | host: Bos | place: Iran: Karaj | collected 2018-10 | reverse complement strand
TCATGCTGCGAAGCACCTATTCGAATCTCAACTACGTATACTAGCCAGTACAAGACTATCCGCATGCGCGGAAGACGGGTATTAAGGAATTAGAGAGTTGCAGGCAGACACGGAAAGATGTTGTTGTACCATTTGTGCATGTGGGAGCAGCGTATCGTGCACTGGACAGTTTACAGCAGGCAGAAACGGCATTAGACTCTGCATACACACATATTGTTCAGTCTGGAAACATTTCCCGGTATCAAAAGCCACTTACCTTTGTGATGTATCACTATGCTTTCATGGGCAAGAAACAAAAGACAAAAGACTGTGCCAATCTAATAACAGGCAATCCTTTGGATGATTTTGACGCCACTTCCTGTATGGCATTTGCCTTGCATTATGAGTCTTTAGGGAAGTACGACTCCGCTAGCATTTACTTCAAGCGAGTTCTTGACGAAGGAACAGATGTCGTAAATATGTATGATGCAGCAGCACATCTTTTCAGGATATACAGCGAGGCAGGCGACGAACACAATGCCACTCTCTATGCGAAAACCTATTTAGAGTTGAGCGACTCGCTGGACTTCGGGAAGCGTCAGGAGTTGGCGGCGACGGTCAACAATCAATATCAGTATCACCTTGACCAGAAGAAGGAGCAGGAGTTGAAGGACGAAAAGGAGCGGTACAAGAACATGTTTGTCGTGGTCTGTTTTGCGGCTTTGTTATTGGTTTGTCTCGGCATCATCTATTATATATGGAAGAGGAACAGACATCTGAAGGAAGTCGTTGCACTTTTGGAAGAGAACAGAGCGAAAGAGCAGCAACTGGCAGAGCGGGAAGAACAAAACAAGGCAATCATCAAGCTGATGCACCAGACGGATTTGGAAGGAACGGCAGAGGAAGTCATCGATGCTATCCGAAAGTCCTCAACGGGTAAGAAAGAAATGACACCTGATGATTGGAAGCAGCTCTATCATGCTGTTGATGAGCTTTACCCATCGTTCAAGGATAAGCTGGTGAAAGAGTTAGGCAGTTATACGGAACAGCAGCAGCAAGTCTGCTACCTCATGTGCATCGGCCTGACCAATTCGCAAATCCACAACATGACAAACCTTTCCCGCGCCACCGTCTGGCGCTGGGTGAAAAATTACGATTGGGTACTGGAAATGGAAGATGTTTAAGAATAACGCAACTTTTTTCATTAACCCCCTCATTTTCACCCGTAAAGTTACAAAAAAAATCACAAAAAACTCGGCAAAGCCCGGAAATCGGGTGCCGAGGGTGTATTTTTGAAAAAATATAGAGATCAGGTGACGGTTCTCTGATCTGTTTTAAAGATAAAACCAGGAAACGGAAGTCCGCGCGGCTTCCGTTTTTTCGTCTGGTTTGCTGTCCACCTTAATCCTATTTTCCCCAAACCTCTGTTCCATTCCGTTGTTCTGTTAGTAAAGAAAAACGGATAGTGTTTACCTATCTGCTATATTTTAATAATATATCCATGTTATTGGGGGAAATAAAAAAGTGATCAGCCCGTTTGTCTATTGGACATAGCCAATTATAACGAAAATGCCTTTCGTTTCCCATTTTGAAAGAAAAAATGCCAAAGAAAAGGCGTTATTTATGAAAATACTGTATCTTTGCAGTAGAAACCAAGTAAAACAACAGGTATGGACTATAAGATTCTCTATTTTGTAATCTTCTGCGTAGGCAGTGTGGCCGATGCTTTGAAGATGAATGCAAGAGATGTTTACCAGAGCATGACGAAGGGTGGAATTATCTCTGATTACATAGTTCCATGCTATGATGTGCTACACACATTTTCGCGCGAATATATTGTAGAAGACCTCGTAGATTTAATGAACAAAAAGGTGTTCTGAAAGCAGTATGATATACTACCACACTTCTAATATCGTTGTTGGACACCGTTGACCGTTATCTCAAGTTTGTTGAATCCGTAACATTATATATATGCCTGCCCCTCCTTATTCATAACTGATACGGAAATAATCGAGTGCTGCTTTATATTGATCCTGTGCAGTCAAGCAGGTATCAGTCAGATAACCATCAATGTGTCCCCATTCGCGCAAGCCGCGATAGTAGAACATCTTGAGCTCGTCTGTAATAATGAAGGGCACGATGCCACTGGCGAGACACTCCTTGAACATCACAAGACGTCCCACACGGCCATTGCCGTCTTGGAAGGGGTGAATCTTCTCGAAGCGGACATGAAAGTCAAGGATGTCCTCCAATGTGTGCTGACCCTTAGCGTTGTAACCATCAATAAGTCGCTGCATACTGTCATGAACCAGTTCGGGTTCGCACGTCTGCTCACCACCAACCTCGTTGGGCAGACGCTTATAGTCGCCTACGGCAAACCAATCCTTGCGACTGTCAGACGTACCCGTTTTCAGAATGCCGTGAAGCATCTTTATCAACTCTTCAGAAAGGGGCTCCTGGGCACGGTCTATAATGATGTCTATACAACGGAAGTGGTTCACCGTCTCGACAATATCGTTCACATTGATACTTTCGTCAGCAGTCACACCAATGGTGTTAGTCTCAAAGATGTAGCGAGTCTGATCGTGTGTCAGACGACTACCCTCAATATGATTAGAATTGTAGGTCAGGTCTATCTGGGTTTTATGATAGATATTGCCCTTCATCTTCAATTCTTTCTGCTCGCGAAGTGCTGTGAGCAACGGTGTTATCGTGTTCATCGTCATGCTGTTTTTAGGGTTTCCCATGCTTTTTGTATCTCATCCATCAGTACGTTGGCCTCTTGGTTCAGTTTTGCCAGTTCTGCATGAATCTCGTTCATGCGCTCATGGAAATCGACGCCATCATCCTCCTGCTCAGCTACGCCAACGTAAGCATAACGCAGGAATAGCAAGGCCAGCACAGGCATGCAATACTGGTTGCTGGTCAGCTTACTTCCCTGACGCAGTAAATCAGCTGATTCCCACAACTCTGCTTCGAGTTTTCGTATATTGATCATTGTTTATATGTTTTCTTTCGATACGCATTATGTACATATACATGCGCATACTCACGTTACGGCTACAAAAATACGATTAAGTGAGCACAATACAAAATAAATCCAATTTATTTTTATTGTCGAGCGTGAGTATTTTAGAGACAAAAGTCTCAAATATACAAAGAAATGGGAAAAGTGGGGTAAGAAAATGGAAAAATTTTGCTTGCGAAAGGGAAAATAAAGGCGTAATTGTTTGCCGAGCAAACAGGCTTGACTTACGAGGAGGCTTTGGACTTCTTTTATAATTCCAAGACTTTTGAACTAATAAGCGAGGGTGTTGCAGATATGCATTGCCTAAGCGACGAATACTTGGCTGAGGAATTATTGTTAGAAAGGAGTAAACAGCATTAAAAGGCACAAACACTATTTGCGAAGCTAAGCCCCAAAATTTACAAATGACAATTTACAATTACAAAAGACACCCCCTCCGGAAAGGGGATTTCCATCTTATAATGTATTATAGATATTAATATCTATATATAGATTTAATTATAGGTATTATCCCTCCCCCCATCTCTTTTGTAAATGTAAATTGTAAATTGTAAATTTACGCATGAAGGCTAAAATAGTGCCCAAGAAAATTTTCAAATATTTGAAAAATAATGAGCGAATTATTTTGACATTTCAAAATTTTGCCGTACCTTTGCATTGTCAAACAAAGATGGAAATATGCGCGCTAACTTAAGAAAATTTCCTCCCGAGTTGGACAGCAAAAATATTAACATTATTAACATCTAAAACTAAACCTTAATTATGGCACTAAAAGTAAAAGCAACTGAACAGAAAATCAAGATTGGCAAGTACGCGGACACCTACCGTTACGTGATGGCTCCCGAGCTGTACACCAGCCTGAACCAAAACAAGGTAATCAAGGAAGCAGCTCTGAGAAGCGGAGTAAGTCGCGGCGTGATGCAGGCATGCTGGGATGCAGCTGGCGAGGTAATCAAGGCTTGGGCCACCGAAGGCCACAGCGTAGCCATCCCCGGACTGGGTACCATGCGATTCGGCCTCCGCGCCAAGAGTGTAGCTACCGTGAATGAGGTAAAGGCAGGCCTAATCACCAGCCGACGTATCATCTTCACTCCTGATGTGGACCTCAAGAATGAGTTGGCAGACACCGCTATCCAGATTACCTGCTACGACCGCAACGGTCAAGAAGTGAAGCGTGTGACCAGCGCTGACGAGGGTGTTGTGGAGGACCCCGAGAACGAGAACAACAGCCTCACCCCTGACCCCTCTCCCAATGGCGAGGGGAACGAGAACGGAGGCGGTAACGATGGTGGCGGTGACAACACCAACGTAAATCCAAACCCTAACGAGGGTGGGGAGGATGAAGACTAAAAGTAGCCCCCCTCCCGACCTCCCCCCGAGGAGGGAGGGGCTCAGCTCTTCAAATTATTACCATTACACGTGTATAACTATCGGCTTTAACTTCTCAGGCCGCAAGGCCGATAACTCCTTTAACTTCTTTAACTTCTCAAGAAAAATCTATTAACCTATTAAACTACTAAGCTAAGATGAAAAAAGAAACTTGGAAATTTATTATTCAGACTATTGTGGCTATCTTAACGGCCATTGCTACCAGCCTTGGTGTTACCAGTTGTATTATGAATTGAGAATTGAGGCGGCTTTGATTAGGCGGCTAATTATTGCTGTCCGATAAAATGTGTACCTTTGTTCATGTTATTGATGTTTTGTCGCAAAAACAAAGGTAACAAAAAAGGTCGAGTTCCAAGCAAGGGACTCGGCCTTAATTCATAGGACACTCACAAACTTTTAGCGGACAGCAATATTTCTTTTTCCCGATTACAATTATGAGAATATACATTAAAGGCCCTTTTGGTAGGATTTTCTTTGATATATTTGGAAAATCTTTCTGTTAATCATACCTTTGTCGCGAAAATGACGAAGAAGGTTATTGTAATAGGAGCTGGAGTGGCAGGATTATCAGCTGCCATCTATTCACGTCGCGCTGGCTATAGTGTAACAGTGTATGAAAAGGGTAATTGCCCTGGTGGTGTTTCCACCAGTTGGGTTCGTCAAGGTTATACCTTCGACGGCGGCATTCATTGGTTAGTAGGCAGTTCTTCGCGGTTTCAGCCTTTTCACAAAAGATGGCAGGAAACAGGAGCACTTCAGGAAAACAACCCTGTGATATATTCCGACCCTTTTTTTGTATTCAAGTCAGGTGACGTTTCTCTACGTCTCTGGCGCGACATAGACCAATTGATTAAGGAACTCGTATCCTTTGCTCCTGAAGACAAAAAGACTTTAAACACCCTTAAGCGTCATGTCCAGATTATAGGTACTTATATGCCTGCTCCCCAGGGACCTTGGGATTTGGTTAAGATGGTAATAAGACTTCCCCTCTTTGTTTCACTGTTGATTTATCTACTGCGCACTTCGACAAGAAAATATACAGAGCGTTTCAGTAACCCAACCGTTAGAGAAATGCTTTCTGCCATACTGAACCCAGATCAAAATGCACTTTCTATTATCGCTACTTTGACAGGGTACACGATGGGAGACAATGGATTTCCTTTAGGGGGCTCGCGTCGTTTGGCTGATAACATGGAGCAGACCGCATTGAACGCCGGATGTCAGTTTTTCTATCGAAGCAAAGTGGAGAAAATATGCATAGAAGATGGAAGTGTAAAAGGTGTATGGGTGAATAACACTTTACAAAAAGCAGAGCATGTGATTGTAGCAATGGACACCTGCACAGCCCTGCAGACACTTCTTGACAAACCACTTCACGAGAGATGGGCGAGAAAACTACAAAAAGGCACGGACTCTGAACATTGCTCGTTGCTTTCATTAGGCATCAAGAAGGACCTCAGCTATTTGCCTTCCGTTATGCGTATCCACCTAAAAGAATCCGTGAAGATGGCCGGACACGAATACAGCACTCTATGGGTTTATCATTACAGTAGTCAGGAAGGATATGCCCCAAAGGGATGTTCTTCGCTGACAGTTCTATTCCAAGGTGATACATACGACTACTGGAAGAAAGCCAAAGAAGACGACACATACGTAGCTAAGAAAAAAACTTTTACACAGAAGGCAACACAATTGCTTGAGAACTATCTGCCTGAAATTGTAGGTAATATCGCTGTAACCGACCTTGCAACGCCTATTACGTATGAACGATATTGTGGCTGCTATAGAGGTGGATATATGGGTATTTGGCATGCCAAGACGCTCCCACCACGCGTTCCCGCCAAAAGTAGCACCATACGCGGCCTTCATTTTGCCGGAATGAGAACCTTTATGTCTGGTGGCCTGCCTATAGCCGTGCAGAGCGGCTATTATGCTGCAAAATCAATCTGATTAAAATAATAAAGGATAATTGAAAATGGATAATTGAAAAAGGAAAAAAGGAAAAGAGGGTGTGTCAAAATAGACACATCCTCTGTTTTTATTCACCCTAATTAGGCTTTGCAACACAAACTCAAAAAAAACAGGAAATGTATATAATACATGTTCACAGTTTTACTGCTCCCAAAAACTGCTGTCACTTTTTCATTAGAGAAGTGACAGCAGTTCTACGAAAGCTATAGCTCGCTTAAAGTCGATAATTACCAACCCTTGGATTCATATTGTGGCTTATTATTTATGGGGGTTACAGTATAAACCCATGTGTAGTAATCTGGGGTTTCATCATTGTCTTCATCCGGGCCGTCTGTCGTACTAGTAAGCTCTACCGAGAAGCCGTTTTCGGCAAGATCATTCACTTCATTCGAATATTCGGGATAATAATTATTCCAACCCACAAGTCCCCGATAATCAGGATCGCTGGCAATAACACTAAGAGTGTATGTTTCACCAGTTGTTTTCAGTTTTAAATCTCCATAATCCGCCCATATTGCGCTATTGTTACCTCTACAGTCTATGGTATAGTTGCTGGCGAGAGAAATGGTAAGATTCATGTCACCATAAATAAATGGATCTGTACCTGAATAAACAGCTGTTCCATCCCCGCCAAGAGTAATTATCGCATCGACAGTACTTGTGGAGAAACAATAACCAGAGCTATTGCCAGAGATGGTGAATTCAACAGGGTCTGGATCCGATGAGATATCAAAAGAATACTTCCCTTGCTCTGGTTCAATATCTTCTCCACCATCAGTACGTGTAACCGTAGGCTTTATATCCAGATACCTCCAGAGCATGGTCATTTCTCCGTAGTAGTATTTGCCATTCTCGAAACCGTTTGTCGGAACGTCCTTTGCGCACTGATAAACATTGCCTTCAGCATCATAGGCGGTCAAAATCAGTTGGTCTCCTTCTGCAGAATTATCAGAATAGTCGAATGTCAAAGCCAGAAAAACATCTCCGTCAACAATTTCCGGATTATCGATTATAAAGCCATCCTGCGTAAAAAACCTAAATTCAGGTTCCTCCGTTGGGTAACTGTACAGAACAAGCGTATTTTTACTTGTTTTAACAAATAAACGCGTAATGGTTGCAGGATTAACCGTTTCACTGCCTTTTTTAAAGGTAAGATGCTGGCGGAACATAGACTGCAGGTTATTGAACATGACGGTATTTGGAACCGTAAGTTTGTTATCGGCCAAAGTCATGGTTATGCCCGTTGCCTCTGCAAAATCAAATTGGGAAACACTCTCGGCGCTACCTTTCTGAAAGGTGTAAACATAAACGGGACCACCGTCTTCATTAGGATAATTCGGCCTATTCATCTGATAGAACAGACTGTACGTGTCCGTAGCATCTGCCTCGACAACTTCCCATTCATCTGTTGCATTCAACTTATAAAATGACAAATCACCTTCCAAAGTACAGCCTCGACCAGAAGCGGAAATTCTGCTAGGTTGCAGGGCTGTGGCCACATAAGCCTTTTCGTCTTCATCCCAATGTCTGGCAAGAGCCCCCTTTGTCTCGTTGTAAACATAGACTTTGTCAGACGACTCGAACAGAGTACTGATAACTGATTCGTCATTGTTGTCGAATGTGACACCTCTCGTTTGAGCATCAAGTGATGCCTGAAGGCTCATGTGATAAACAACAGGTGACTTTGGAGTTTCATTAAGGATTTCCTCCGTATTATTGCAAGCGCAGAGCCCCAAAACAATAAAAGCTAAATAAAATAATCGTTTCATACTTATGAGATTAAAAAATTAAAATTACCATTCTTCTGATATATATTGCTGTCTGTTTTCTATGACTACCTCATTTTCAGGAATCTCGTGGACGAGACGTATTGCTGCGCCACTCCTTTTGGACATTGTATATGTTGTAGAAAATATGTTACCTTGTCCGAAATACAAGTAGTAAGTACTATTGTTATCATAAGTCGTACCAGAACCACTCTGAGTGCCATTCGTATCACTAAACCAATAATAGCCACGTGCCGGGCTGAGGTTACTAACTGTATTTGTGTTCTGAGAGCGGTAACCGGTCCCTGGTAGGAATACCACGCCTGCTGCTTCAAGGTTATTCCAATTACTGAGTGAGATATAACAATTAGTACTATTATAATTACCACTATTATCGTCAACAGTAGAGGGTATATCTCCCATCGTTGTTGCATTCCACGAGAAATTATCGGGGAAAAGAAGTAAGCCATATACTCCACACACACTAACTTTTGCAAACTTTGGAGCAGTTCGGGTATTTATTAGGTACTCCCATTCACTTTTTTCCATCGTGTACCAGAAATTGGCATCGTAATCGGCAATATTATTCTCTGCCCAATCTTTAAAAGCACCTCTGGTTGGACTATCAGCATAATAATTATCCCTTTTTGATTTGATAATACCATAGTAATTGTTGGCATTATCAGTACTATAGCCAAAAAGGTCAACAGTACCATTTGCTGATACTGTTCCTGTTCCTGTAATAGTAGTATTGGCTGTAGAATTTTTGATGGCTGTATATTGGGTAGGAGCAAACTTCCAAGTCCAATTGCTCCCCAAATCTGATGTGGTAGCCTGCAGGTTGCCAAGGGAGAAGATTACCTTCTTGCTTTCACCGACAGAGAAGGATACCATCGTTGTCGTAAGCTTTCTGGCATGAGCACGGGCTGCAGTGTATCCACCTGCTTTGATATGGCGGAGCGCTACTACTTTTGTTGCACAACCCAGCGGAGTAATATACACATCTTCATATTCACCTGTAGGCAATGGGATATTAATGGTCGCTTCTGTCGTTCCAGTTGCAAACGTAACGGTGATACGGTCCTCACCATCGGCAGGTGCTCCTGTCAATATGGTGGATGTGCCAGGCGTAACAGGTGATTCTATAGAGAAGTTCCCATTTACTTTCTTGCCAGGGAACTGAATAACCATACCAGTTGCTTTAGCAGGAATGCTTTTCACCGTTAGACGTAATAGACCGCAGAGCTGCCTAAATTCCAATGTTTCTTTAGTATTGTCGGCAATCATCGGACAGGGAGTCGTGTTGCCGCCCACCTCAGCCAGCGTGTAGCTGTCGGGCAGGGTCACGTCAAGGGCCGCACTACTCTGACCATAGTTTGCTGTCGACTCTGTCACGATAGAGGCTGGATAGACGGCAAAGGCATCGCGCTCCTCACCCTCGGGATAGCTGACGGTGAAGTCGGCACTTTTATTACCGCCCTCGTCCTCGGGAAGTGCCTCAGTCATATAGTATTTACCATCACTCACATGGACAGCAATCTGGTCGTCCTTACTCCAAGTGAATGAGGCATTGGCATCAACATCCGCACGAGTTGTGCCGTTTGCGTCGCCGTTGGTAGCTGTAATAGTCTCTGTAATCATCTTAACTTCACCCGTGCCGTTGTTTTCGTCACCGGGCAAGAATGGATTGTCTTCATTGCTGCAAGCTGAGGCCAACATGGCCAGCGCAGTCATATAAATGAGTTTCTCTTTCATCTTTGTTTCTGTTCTATGTTAAACAATCCATTCTTCAATCTTCGTCCCAAGTGAAATCCTCACCCTCGGCGTTCTGTTGACTGGCAGCGAGGATGTTACACCCTTGTTGCAACCTAACGATTTCCATCGCAGGTTCCTGATACTCTTTTCTTTTCATTTTTTTGGTTGTTTTGAAACTTGAGTCTTGT
>JAEEGF010170689.1_pt1 | contig 10076 bp, 10 predicted proteins | sample 9134171 | NCBI WGS metagenome assembly JAEEGF01 (sample SAMN16246542, study PRJNA631951) | gut metagenome | biome: gut microbiome; feature: rumen; material: AP-attached | host: Bos | place: Iran: Karaj | collected 2018-10 | reverse complement strand
GATTGCCGAAGGTGATATTCATGAGTGGCTTGGACAGGCTAAAGACTTTAAAGAGGTGTATAACTTCGGACTCTATGGTGTTTGGATTGCCAGCGAGGATGGCAAGTCTGGCCGTTATGTTCCTGAATCGGAATATACAGATGAGATACGGGAGCAGATGGAACTGGCTAGAAAGCGCAATAGGGAGTCTGCGCAGGAATCATTAAAGATGTAAATACGTATTGACGTATTGAAGGTAATACATATTAAGGAGAATACATATTGAACTATGGAAATTTCAGGATACAAGAGTGAAGAGGAACTGATTGAACTTCTTGATGCAGGAAAGATTACTATTCTGACTTTTGTCACGCATCAGTCTAAGGAACTGACAAAGGAGTTTGAGGACTATTGTTCAGACAGGGATTTATGCCAGAATGAGGAAAGTGCAGAACAGTTTGTCGATATGCGGCAGCAGATGTTCAATGAAGCCTTTGAGAACGGTAATGTGTAGGTCTTAACGGAAAACAGAAATGAAAGATTCAAAAGAAATGTGGGCAGTTTCCAGTGATCTGACCTACGGTAAGGTTAATGCGCTTTATGATATAGAAGATAACAAAGCCACTCACTATGCGTTTGATGGAAGTACTGCATATAGCGAGGTCGATGAAAGATCGGTCAAGCTGTTCAATACAGAAGCTGAAGCGAAAAACTATATCGAAGAGCATATAGAATATCTGAAGTCCAAAGACCAGGAGATTTACAACCTGCTTCGGGAAATGGAATATATTAAAAACAACAACTGCGAGCGGGAAATCCAATTCAGTATTTTCAGTCGCCTGGAACTGTTTTACAGGAACGCCCAAAAAGACAAATGGGAAGAGAAGTACTATCATTTGGATGGCAAGTACGTGCGTCTTCTGCAAATACTCATAACAGGTTACTTAAATATTGGGGGACAGACATTCAAGAAAGAGGATGTTCGTCGGATTGAATGGTGTATGTATGGAGAAAACCGAAAACGGTATATGAACTTGATCCTCAAAGATGACAAGGTCATAAAAGTTGAGGAAGAAGAGGATATTGATTTGTTGAGGGTTGTCTTCGGTGAAAATAAAAGTGGGAAAGTTTATGTCAATAACGACAATAACTACAGTGGGTACTGCTAGGAACCAGGAAGATTATTATCATTATATATAAACCTTGGTTGCCACCGTCGCGAGACGCTGGCAATTCTTTTAAGAGTTATTTTTAAGACTACCATGATACATTCTTTTTCGCCTGATTTTATATGTTATGGAGTAAAAAAGGCCTTCAATTTGCATATTTTTGGCTGAAGGTGAATTGTATGTGAGTTTTTTTTCGTACCTTTACGCCGCAAAACCGAAAGCTCCCGTTGTAAGGGAAGTGAGGATTGCTGTATATACGATTGGTGTTTACGAATGCTGATTTGACCTCCTCCAAACTTAACAAATTTGGATAGAGTCTCTGACCGTAAGACAGAATCTTCTGGTTAAAAGGCAAGAGTGAATACTTCATCTAATATGATACTGCTTAATCACGCCGTTATTTTTATATAATGTCCGTGTCTCGTTATCATATGGGCGTAGGTGTTCGCATTGCTTTTATTCTGACCAAGAGGTAAAGCGAAGGTCTGGAGGGAAGGAATGAAGCGATGTATGAAGCCCACGCTGTTTGTATATATACTACTAATAATTGAGAACTAATTCGCTAGTTTGGGCATCGCTGGCATGAAGAGTTGTGGCTTGATGTTCAAAACAGAAGAAATAGCTCTACATGATTATTTTTATAGCGACGGACAGATTTTGTCCGGCTCCATAACTATTTTTGTCCCAAAATTGTGATAATATGGAAGAATACAAGATTAGAATTGATCAAGAGGAAGCCCAGTTGATGCAAGAGTTGTCTGAGGTTCATTCTGAAATGAAAAAACTCGACCCCGACTTAGTTCACAAACAGATGTTAGAGGCTTTGGAGAAAGAGGCTCTTAATTCCATTTCTGTAGCTTTGGATATTTCAGATCTTATGGAAGATAGACCTGAACAAAACTCCATATATCATAAGGATGCGTCTATTCTCAGAGACAACAAGCAACACTTGAACCAACGTAGGGAGAATTATGATCGTACAAGGATGACAGGTCAAGAGTTTATGGCAGGAGTAAAACGTATTGAAACAGGAGCCAGAAAACCTGATGGAACTGCTATTCACGTTGACTGTTATACTGGTGAACCACTAACTGTGGGAGTTGTCGATGATAAGTACGATCATGAGCATGTCATATCTGCTAAAGAACTAAGCGATTCATTCTTCACGGGTTTGTTTTTGAGTGAAGAAGAAATTCGTGATTTTGCAAATTCTGACAAAAACTTGAAGGTCACGAAAGCTGGTATAAATCGTTCAAAAGGAGATTCTGACTTGAAAGAATGGTTGAAAAAGGAACACCCAGGGAAACCTGGCGTAACAAATCAAGAGTTTTACAATATTGATCCCGATATTGCAAATAAGACGTATGATGAAGCCCACCATGAACTTCGTAAAAGAATCGCTATTAAAGCAGGAGAAAGAGCTGCTTCTGTTGCAAAATCTACAGCAATCAATGTTGGAGGATATGCGTTGAAAAAATCTTTAGGGGAGTTGCTAAAAGTCACCATTATTGAATTGATAAAGGAGTTTAAGGAAAAATGTACTGATCCACTGAAAGAAAGATTTTATCGTGTAGTTAAGAATATAAAAGCGAAATTGTCTGGTTTAGTCAAAACATTCAAAGAGGCGGCTATGAATAACTTTGTTGCCACCATAATGGATGCTGTTTTGAATGTTTTCTTGGACACAACAAAAAAACTATTTAAGATAGTACGAATGCTTTGGAAACCTATTCTCAACGCTATAAAAACTATCGTGAGTCCGTCACCTCAGTATTCTTTCACGGACAAACTTCTTGCTGCAAGCAAAATAATAGGAGCTGCTTTGATGGGCGTATTAGGGGTATTTCTTGATGAGTTGATAAATTCAGCCCTTTGTGCTATTCCTGGTGTCGCGATAGTTGCACCATATGTATCTCCTATTTTATCCGCGTTAATCGTTGGAATGACATCGGCTATTATCCTCCAAGGTTATGATGCCTATAAAAAAGGTATGCAGTTGGTTGAATACAAAAATAAAGAAGGTAAGATATTCTATCAATTAGAAAAGCTTTCAGAGAAAAGAACATTAATAGCAGAATATGATTGCAAAATAGTGCAATTAAACACTTTGTCCGTTTTTGCTGGTACTCTTAATCTATATTCAGAATGCAATAATTATATAGAAGAATCCCAAAAAACTATTGCTCTGAATTCTGCAAGTGCAAAAAAGCATATTACCGACTCTCGTCAGACATTAAATGAAATTGATGTATTATTAAATATGTGCAAGTAATGAAAAAAAATCTCCCTAAGAAATCAAAAAATATAGATTTGGATCTTTTACAAATAGATCCCAAATCGCTGAAGAGAGATCTTCAAGAATTACATTCTATTATTGACAATTTTGAAGATACTAATGACAATCTAGGTTATAAACTTGGGGATATGATTGAAAGCCTATCTAAGAAGAAAGGCAAAATCTTTTGGATTGAGGTTGAAAAAGACCCTAAACCCAAAGAGCTTCTAGATATTAGCCGAGAAATTGTAAAACAGACAAATATTAATTTTATTGGTATTGATAATAAAATCACTGACCTTCATAATACTGATAAAGAAATATTTAAGTTGCTATGTATTCTTGCAGGCCTTTCTGGAATGACATATACAAGGATTAAGGATGCTTTTGAGGTCATAGACGATGCTCAAAAAATCATCGATGAAAATTGTGATGTCACTTCTGAGCAAGGAAAACGTATAATGCAAATCGCACAAATGCATCTTCAAAGGATTATTGAAGATAAGAAGCGATATGAAGAGATCGATGCCTTCCTAACAAAGTACTCAGAAGTTCTTGATTCTTTAGTACAACAGTTTGGCTCCCTAGATCAGCATATAAAGACAAAACAATCCGAAATTGACGTACATATTTCCGATGAGAACAAACGTTTGGAAGTATTTGTGAAAGAGTTGCAAGAACTTGTCAATACAGAGATAGAGAAACAAAAAAACGAAGCGATAAGTCGTCTTGAAGATATATCTGCCAATGTTGAGAAACAGCTATCAAATGTACAGAAGTATTCTGCAGAAGTTATACAGGAGAGTGAAAAGATAAAAGACCAACTAACTTCAATCTCTAGTAATTCCGAACAACGAATAAAAACAAAAGAAGAGGAAATAGTTCAGCGTATTTCAGACGCTAACAACCAATTAAATTTGAATATAAAGAATCTTCTAGATCGTGCTACTACTGATTTGACTCAAACCAAATCTAGTTATTTACAGGAACTCGAAAAGTTATATTCTGATGGTAAATCACAGTTGTCAGAAGCTAAAGAGTTTTCTAATGAGATATTGCAAGAATCTGGGAAACTAAGAAATCAGATGGCCAATGTTACACAAGGCATCAAAGAGCAAGAAAATAAATTTTCTCAATCTTTATCTCAGAGGCAAGAAGAATTCAATTCTGATATTGAGAAGCATACTGCTAATTTTGTGAACTTATGTACACAAAACAAAGAAGAAATAGATAGAGATTTTTTGGCATTTAAAAATGCCTTAGAGAAATCATATCAAAAGAAATTTATTATAGTAACGGCATTAGCTATAACTCTTTCGGGGATAATTTCTCTTGCTATAAAGTTCCTTCTCTGAATTATTATCACTAATTGAAAATGAACTAGGATGTCACAGCTAAAAAAATGCTTATATATCATTGACCTACTCAGACGCAGAGGATCGATGACTCTTAACGAGATCAACCAAGCGTTCAGAAATTCGCCATTGTATGATAAGAACATAGAGCCTCGTACGTTTGCCCGATACAAGGACTTTATCGCTATCAACTTTCCCTATTATGTAGAGTTCAACAACAGGACTAAGAAGTATGAACTGTTTCGTGATGAACCCCTTTATGGAGAAGACAACTCCCTCTATGACTACCTATTGTCTGCCTATCATATACAGAGTATAACAGAGTTGGCTATAAAGCACCAAGATAAGATTATTACAACTGAGGCTCCAACAGGTGTGGAGAATGTGCATATCATCCTGGAGGCAATAGACAAAGTGCGCGGTTTGGAGTGTTCCTACTACTCTTTCACCAAAGAATCTGCTAAGGAACAAACGATAATTCCCTGTTTCCTTAAAACCTGGGAAGGTCGTTGGTATCTGGTTGCCGAACCAGCAAACCATCAGCATGAACCTGCTGTTTATGCCCTTGAACGTATGGACAATATCAGGTTAACTGACAAAATAATGCGTCCATCTAAGGAAATTACTCCCGAGAAATATTTTGATGGCAGCTTCGGTATCAACCATTCAGATATCCAAAAGCCAGATAAGATAAGGCTAAAGGTTTATGGTTCTCAGGTCTCGTATATAAGGACTCTACCTATCCACGAATCTCAGAAAGAAGTCGAGACAACAGAGGAATGGAGCATCTTTGAGTATAGATTAGTTCCATGCTTCAACTTGTATCAGGAACTGTTGTGGCATCGTGAGAAAATTGAAGTTTTGGAACCTCTATATGTCAGGGAAGAAATGAAAAAAATAGTAGATACTTTGCATAGTATTTATAAATAATCAATATGTTTTAGTTCATTTTTTCTTCTATTTGCAAATTTATTATTCGAGTCGGACATCTTTTGTCTGCCACTAGGCCTAACTTTGCCATCGAAATTAGTAAATAGAAGAAAAAGTTATGAATCAAGACAAAGATCTCGCGTTTCTTGCAACGTGTAAAAATGAAGATTTACGCACTTTGTGCGACATACTCACTTATAATAAAAATGGTGAGTTACGAATGAGCGAGCAGCTTACGAACTCAGATGCTTATATCAACTGCTATCCCGACAAAATGAATCTTATGTCAAGGCAGATAGGTGAAGAGCTTCGTAAGTTTGGCAGCAATACTGTTAAGACATTTTGGCGTCAGGGTGAAGCCGACAGCTATGAGACCATTGTCCGCCGTGTATGTAAGCGAATGAAGGTCAATGTTAGTAGCAGCAATGACACTCAAACAATGGAACGTGAGTTGCTGACAACCATCTGTGAACAATCTGCCAGCAAGCTATCTGATGAAGAATTAAGAGTATTAGCAGACAAGGCAGGTATTCCTCATAAGTCTCTCAATAAACAGATGTTGGCATACGTTATTATGATAGCAATTCGCCGTAACGCCTTTCTCATGGCAGAAATGCTCTACTATATCACATCTAGTATTGCAGAGATGCTTCTTGGTCGTTGGATAGCAATGATGGGCATGAGTACTGTTGGACGCTATCTTGGTATGGCAGCAGGGCCTATAGGTTGGGCTGCTTTAGCTGGATGGACTATAAGCGACATTGCATCTCCAGCGTATCGTGTAATGATACCTGCCGTGATAATGGTTGCGTCTATGCGCTTCCGTCAGACGGCATTATTAACTCAAAAGATCTAGAGACTATGAAAGCTAGAGACATAATGCACCCAGAAGATGCGAAAGCAATCCAGATGCTAAAACACATAAAGGGTTTTGATGCCTTCGTACGTGCTTCTATGGAATATGGTTACGAGAAAATCTTCCGTGGCGAGAATCTTGGATGTATGATAAAAGTTAATGAACAGAATTATCCCGACCTATACACGGCTTTCAAAGGTGTTGTAAAAAAGGTTGGGATCAATGAACCAGAACTTTACATCTACAATGATCCTGTGATGAATGCTTATACCTACGGAGAGACAAATACTTTCATTGCTCTCAGTAATTCACTTGTTGAGCGCTTGAATATCGACGAGGTTAGAAGTGTTATAGCCCATGAATGTGGTCATATCCTCTGCAAGCACACCTTCTATAACACTCTTTTACGGACAATAGAAGAACTTGGAATCTGGTTTCAGTTCATATCATATACTGCTTTTGCGCCGATTCTAATGGGATTGCAATACTGGAGCAGGAAAAGCGAATATTCAGCAGATCGCTGTGCAGCTGCAGTAGTAGGTGAACGTACATTTCAAACTTCTATGCTGAAACTCACAACTGGAATGGCTGAATATCAGGGAAGTCCCTATCAACTTGTGGAACAGGCTAAAGAGTACCACCGTTTTGTTAACGATTCTTGGTGGAATCGTATTCAGCAGAATTGCCGTGTGGCCTTTAATAGCCACCCTCAAATGTGTGAACGTGCCTACGAGATAGATCGTTGGAAGAACTCATGGGCGTATCGTAAATTGTATAATGGCTAAAACGAGTTTATAATTAATAGAACAATAATGATTCGACTATGAAATCAAAGAAAAATAAGGATAAAGAAGTACTTATCAAGTCTCTTTGTAAGACGTATAATCAACTGCGTAAACAAGAGGAATCAGAAACAAAATGCTTCGAAACACTAAAAAGTATTGAGGCTCTGCTAAAGCGGAGTATTACACATAATCCATCTTTATGCTATAATTTAGGCTTAGCATATTATGAAGGATGGAAAGGTGTCAAGGATCCAGATATGGCCTTACATTATTTTCAGAAAGCGGCGAAAGGAAATTATCCACCGGCAGACTTTTATATTGGAATTATATTTATGGAGCAAAAAGAATACAAGAAAAGTGTTCCTTATTTCAAAAAGTCTTTGACAGTAAACCCTCTTGCTAGTTATAATTTAGGTGTGTATTATGAAGATGGGATGGGTGTCAAAAGAGACCTCAAAGAAGCTGTAAAATATTATAAGTTGGCCGTTAAAGGTGATTATCCCTTGGCATTCCATAATCTCGCAACATTCTATCGCCGTGGAATGGGAGGCTTGAAACAAGATTACAAGAAGGCTATGTCTCTTTATAAGAAAACAATTAAGATGCAGGATGATCCTCTCTCTTACCATGCTTTAGCACAAATGTATTTCAATGGCTTTGGTGTCAAACAGAATAAGAAACGAGCATTGGAGTTATTACGGACAGCGATAGAAAAAGGTGGGCGTGAAGCCAAACACTTTCTTGGTTTATACTACTATAATAAGTGGGTGTATGGAGGAAATACCTATATCAGCGATAAGGAGAAAGGACTCCAGCTTATCCATGAATCAGCATATGGCGGATACATTCCTGCAGTGTTGTGGATGGCATTTCGGAATGTGTTGTATGGATTAAAAGCCAATGTGTCTATCGAGAATGAAGTTAAACAGATAGAAGAGGGACTATATATTAGCGAACCAAGGCCTGAATCATATATTTATTTAGGCTATTTGTATCAGCATGGGTATGGGGTAGTAAAAGACATTAAAAAGGCAAAAACAATGCTTCTTTCAGGGATTCATTATGAATATAACTGCGGAGCAATTGAGGATCCAGAAGTTTTCTTATATCTATCTAAACAGTTTTCGGGGAATGGAATCTTTCAAAAGAACCCTCAACGGGAAGAAGAATACAGATGCCGTTGGCTGGACTACTATAGAGGATCTGATTACATCGGTAGATCGAGATTCCATGAGCCAATAATAAAGAATGAATTTGTTTAAAAATGCAAGTAAAATAACTTATGGTAAAGAATTGGATTATATTAGGTGATGAAGCATTTGATGGGTCAGATTCATATGGAAGAATCGGAATCACTAAGGAACAGCAAAGCAATTGGCAAAACATTGTAATGGAACAACTCAATGCTTCTATTCAGAAGAGTTACAGGGTGAGAGAAATGATAGAAAACAGTAACGTCATTCAGATTGATTTCCATTTCTTCGTGAAGCCCAAGGTTGCAGTGCGGGATGTTGTTGAGTTTATAAAAACTTTAGAGGAACGTTTCCTGAACAAGAAAATAGTTTATAATATATCTCATAATAGGGAATTTTCTTCGATATTCATTGACTTTTGGAAGGTCGATTTCGATTCTGAGGATGATAATCTTACAACAGAAGAAAAGAAAAAAGTGAAGAAATATACAAATCTGATAATGGACTACAAGCCTGGGAGAGTTTATAAAATCAAGGAGCCTGTGTTTTTCCCTCGTTTCCTAAAGAAACTGGCATTCCAAATTTCAGAACCTATGATGATAGTTTCGCATAGTATCAGCAAAAAAACTATGGCGAAGAGCCTTTCTAATATATGCTCCCTAAAAGAGCTTATAATGCTGGGGAAATTGCCAATTTTCTTTGATGACACACCTGATATGGATTTTTACAGAATGATAAAGCGTATTCAATCTATGAGAATAGAGAACGATATTAGTTGGCTTGTTATAAGGTCATCTGATAGATTCTTAAAAGAGAAAGAACAAGAACTAATGTCATTGGCAAAGGACTTTCAGTTGATAGTTGTTGCCATTGGATATTGTTAGTAACTATTATTATTATCATTCAGAACATACATTATTATCTTATAAACCCTGAGTTGCCATCGTCGCGAGATGCTGGCAATTTTTGATATATGACATATAAGCCAACAAAAACTGCACACAACCAATTCTGTTATGTGCAGCAAAGTAAATGACATAGAGGGGTCATACATACCATTCTCCGTAGCATTCGCCATCCCAGTCCATCAGCCTGATAGCAAATACTCCACTCACGTCATCATAGGCGAATTGCATGTAGAAGTCCTGGTCCACCGCATAAAAAGCACGGTGAACCTTGGCACTTGCCGACTGAGGAGCTGCACTTAAAGCAAAGACTGCAACCATTGCTAAAACGAATTTCCTAATTCTCTTCATAATCGTTGTTTTTTTAATTGTTGTATCTGATAGCGCAAAAACGATTTTTCATTATGACCTGCCACGATGCATGGGCAATTCCTTTGCGGCCATTTCCTGAATGGGCTCTTTCTCATCCTCACCCTGCTTCTTGTCAGCAATGGCATCAGAGATGGCAAGGTCAGTAATGCCGTCACCATTGACATCGACGGAAACGGTCTGGATCTCCCTGACATCAAGGCGCATCTCCTCAATCTTACCACTGATAAAGCCAGAGGCACGTTTGACATCATCAAGCG
>JAEEGF011406215.1_pt1 | contig 10077 bp, 5 predicted proteins | sample 9134171 | NCBI WGS metagenome assembly JAEEGF01 (sample SAMN16246542, study PRJNA631951) | gut metagenome | biome: gut microbiome; feature: rumen; material: AP-attached | host: Bos | place: Iran: Karaj | collected 2018-10 | reverse complement strand
TGGCCTTGGCTATATCGAGCTTGGACAGAATGCTCTTACCCTCAGCGGCGGTGAGGCTCAGCGCGTAAAGCTTGCAAACGAACTTGCCCGCACATCAACAGGTAAGACACTATATATAATGGATGAACCTACAACAGGACTTCATTTCGCTGATGTTAAGCAGCTCATGAGCGTAATTCAGCGCCTTGTAGATCAGGGGAACTCTGTTGTTATGATTGAACACAACCTGGACGTAATCTGCCAGGCAGACTATATAATTGACCTTGGACCAGAAGGCGGATTCCGCGGCGGTAACATTATTGCCACCGGAACTCCGGAAGAAGTTGCCAAAGAGCAAAAGAGCTACACAGGCCAGTTTATAAAAGAACAACTTAAGCAGAATAGCTGAAGGTTTTGAGAGGATTTAGATGCCGCAACGAATTTTACGTTCTTTTTTTGCATCAGTAATAGTTCTTCTCATAATCTTTCCAGGCTTTGCGGAAGAATCTTCTTCTGAACCTGAAGTTACTGTAATCACAATCAATAATGCCCGCCAGTCTTCTTACAAAAAAAGTGAAGAAACCGGGAATGACTGTATTGTACTCGAAGGTTCTGTTTCGCTTACAGTTCAAAAAGGATCTACAACTAACGAAATAAAAGCAGATAAAATTCTTTATGACCGTAAAACCGAAATGCTTTATGCAGATGGAAATGTTGAAATCCTTATGAAGACAGGAAGTGGAAAGAATTCTGCAACAGCCAGCTCCCTGATTATGAATACCTCTACGCTGGAAGGTGTCTTTGATAACGGTAAAATCATTCAGCAGCAGTCAGATGCTGTAAATCTTCCTTCCGGCTCAACCCTGATTGTATTTTCCGAAATATTTGGAAAGGGGAATCAGAATGTTATTACCTTTAAAAAATCAAGCCTGACTTTCTGTGATGAAGATCCTCCTCACTGGCATATTGATGCAACCAGAACCTGGCTTCTTCCTGGTGGTGAGTTTGCCTTTTTCAATGCCTTGCTTTATGTAGGCGTTATTCCGGTTTTATATTTCCCTGCTTTTTATTATCCAAAAGACGAACTGATGTTTAATCCTGTTTTTAATTATACAAAACGCAACGGCTATTCCATTCAGACAACAACTTATCTGTGGGGCCGTAAGCCTCTGGAATCTAAGAGTTCCAGTTCTTCATCTTCAAGCGATTCTTCTAAAGATAGTACTTCTGCAGAATCTTTAAGGGCTGTTTATAATTTTATTAAACCAAGCACATTGAAGGAACAGGTTCGTGAGGGTATTGTTCTTCATAATCTTGATGAAGATTACAATGGAGATTCTTCTCATTATGTAAAGTTTCTGGCAGACTGGTATTCTAATCTGGGATATATGGTTGGTGTAGACGGAGTGTTAAACCCTTTGCCTACATATATTTCAAAACTCAATTTTAATACCTACCTTGGATTCAGTAATACAGTATTTAAGGGAAGTGGAACTGAACTTACATATCATCCTTATTCTTCAAACGGAATTACATATAAAGATGAATCTTCATTTTTAAGCCTTAAGCTTCCTTTCCGCTATGCAGTAAATTTTGAATTACAGGTTTCAAAGCCTTTTCAGTTTAGTGTTTCATTCCCGGTTTATTCAGATCCATATTTCTCAAGTGATTTCTTACTGGACCGTCACGAAACTATGGACTGGATTTCATATCTTCTTGATAGTGCAAACAGAGATTCTGAGGATTCGACTACTGAAACAACAACTTCTTCAAGTACAGTATCTTCTTTCCAATGGAAATCTTCGGCCTCTTATTCGCCATCTATTCCATCTTTTATGAAGCCATATCTTTCTTCCATGTCTTTCTCTATGACAAACAATGTAAACATTGCTTCTAAGGATACAAAGTTCAAAGATGGTGATACAAAATACTATGATACTAATTTATACGAGGAAGAGTGGATAACATATACTCCAATGCGTCGTTTTTATTATCCGTCTCTTGTAACTCCTATTCAGACAAATATATCTGCGAGTGGTACAATTTTTACCTGGCCGCCTAAAAAAGAATCATCAACCAGTTCTCCAAAATTTGTAGTTTCACTAAATAAGCCGGATGAATTAAAGACAGAAAAACAACTGGAAGAAGATCGCATAAAAAAAGAAGAGGAAGAAAAGAAAGCCGAAGAACAGGCAGAAGATAAAAAGACAGAAGATAAGAAAGAAAATCCTGAAGAAAAAAAAGATGAAGAAAAAACTGAGGAAGGGATTTTTAAATACTATCTTCCAGAACTTGAATATTCCTCAAGTAAAGAATCATTTGATGATGGAATTTCGTATAAACTTACCTACAGTGCGGGCCTGAATCTTACAACACAAATGTCTTATTCAGACACTAATCTGAAAAAAGCTGATGACTTTGACTGGAAAAATATACGCTCTTCTATGTATAACATGAAGATTCCACTTTCTGTTTCCAGCCTTTTTAATTACGGCGGAAGCTTTTTCTCTGTAGAAAATAAGTTTGCCTTTGCTCCTGTATTCCAGGACCATCCTTATATTTCTCAGAATGAAGATTACGGTTATACAAGTGAACTTGAAATCAAAAAAATCAAACTTGCTGATATAAAAACAGAATCTCGCGATGTTACAAATACAAATACGGTAACCCTTAAGCCGCTTTTGTTCTATCCGGTTTTCAGTGATACAAGTCTTGCATGGAATTCTTCTATCAGATTGTACCGACGCTCTTATATTGGAGATGCGGATACTCCAGACTGGGAAGAACATTATGCAGACTGGACAGATGAAGACAGCGTTACTGTAAACTCACTTTCGGCTGATATTCGTGCTAAGGAATTAAACAATAAGCTTACTCAGTCTCTGCGTCTTGAAATGATCATGCCGCCGCAGAAGAAAAAGTATACAACAACTCTATCACTGGGAGTTCCTTATGCCAGTGCTTCTGTTAGTACCGGTTTCGAAGAAATCCGTGATAAAGACTATCAGAAAATGAGCGAAAAAGATAAGGAAAAGTATGAAAATGTGAAGTGGAAAAAAACTCCGCTTACACAAAACTTTAGCCTGAATCTTTTTAATTCAAAACTTAAGCTTACAGAATCTTTCACATATAACATGGAAGATGATAATCCGGATAACCTTAAACTTTCAGCTTCAATGTTTGGGCTTCAGGTTTCGTATGTTCAGTCTTATGTTTTAGGCTATGAGTTTGATCCTGTAAAAGGCTGGTATATTCCGGATGATAAAAAGAAAAATGATGAAAAAGAATTCCTTCCATATTCATTCTCGCTTTCTTATTCACTTCCGGGGACTACTTATTACAAATGGTTTAACAGAGTTTCATATTCGTTTGGCCTGAATACAAGTATTGTTGCAGACCTTTTGCGTCCTACAAACAGCTATTTCCTGTTTACGCCATCAATTAAATTTAAGGTGTTTGAATTCTGTGAAATTACCTTCTCGGCTTCATCAAGAAACTCAATTCTTTACTGGTACTTCCATAATGAAGCGGGTGATATGTACAGCGACTGGGGCGGCTTCCCGGGCAATATTCTTAAAGACTTAATTGATTCTTTCAGATTTGATGATGAAGAAAAGCGCCAGAATTCAGGCTTCAAGCTGAAATCCTTTAATATGACAGTTTCCCATGACCTCCACGACTGGAAAGCAAATATGACAATGAAGATTGAGCCAAGAATCATCACAGAAAACGGCAAAAAAATGTACGACTTTAAGCCATATATCACTATCGGAGTTGTATGGAACCCAATGGAGAGTATGAAGACTACGATTATTGATGATTATGGTGAGTGGAAGTTAGAATAGGCTGTATGTACACCATAAAATTGCGGAGTAGAAAACACGCCCTTGTAACATTTGGTGCCGATACTGACAATCTGTCCTCGCGTATAATACAGAGCGAAGCGTCGAGGCACCTCGGTTACAAGGGATGTTTTCTACGGGAGCAATTTTATGGTGCAAACACAAAAAGTTTGTTCTAATTGACAATTAATAATGTATCATCAATAATAGTATATAGAGGTATTTTTGAACGAATATACAATAGTAGTTCCAGACAATGACGTGCTTTCTTGTGTTTGCGGAACTAATGATAAAAATTTACAGCTCATTGAAGAACATCTGGGGGTACCTGTATTTACTAAGGGCAACGAGCTTTCTGTGGAAAATGCAGCACCCGAAATCTGTCAGAAATTCCAGTTTATTGTAGACCGCATTGTAGATGAAGTTCAGTCTGGCGGAAAAAACAGTGATGATATTATTCTTACTGTTTTAAATACAAAACGAAAAATTAATGCAGATGAAATGGTTATAATGGTGCCTGGCGCGGTTCGTCGTGTTTATCCGCGTACTCAGGGACAGGCAGAATACGTAGATCTTCTTCAAAACCGCGACATGGTATTCTGTACAGGTTCAGCTGGTAGTGGAAAAACCTATCTTGCAGTTGCCGAAGCACTCCGTCTCATCCTCACACATAAAAAAACAAAGTTAATAATAACACGCCCTGTTGTAGAAGCCGGCGAAAGTCTTGGTTTTCTTCCGGGCGACTTGGAAGATAAAATAGACCCGTATCTGCGCCCGCTTCGTGATGCTATGGAAACAATTCTGCCTACAGAATCTGTAAAAAGACTTTTTGAGGCAGGAATTGTTGAGGTTGCGCCTCTTGCTTATATGCGCGGCCGTACACTTAATAACGCAGTTGTTATTCTTGATGAAGCTCAGAATACAACCTGTGCGCAGATGAAAATGTTCCTTACCCGTATGGGAGAAAACACTAAGGTCTTTGTTACAGGAGATCCGTCTCAGATAGATCTTCCTAAAAAGGTAACTTCGGGTCTTATGCATTCAATCAGCATTTTAAGAAAAATAGAAGATATTGGATTTATGGAGCTTACTGCAGAAGATGTTGTAAGAAATCCATTGGTTAAGAAAATTGTAAAGGCGTATGAAAATGAAGAAGAATAATTCTGAAAAAGAAAACAATAAGCCTGGAACCGCCAAATTTGTAATGAAGGGCGTAGGCGAGTACATGAGACACAACTATCCGTTTCTCATTCTCTTTTTCGCAGGATTACTTGCTGTTTCTGCATTGAACTTTGTAAAAATCAGTACCGCAGAAACAATCGCAAACTTTTCTCTCGAGGATTTTGAAATTGGTCAGATTGCAGACCGTACAATTATTGCAGACAGAAGCCTTCCTCCAGATAATATTGATCCTGTTTCTGTAACAAAAGGTGAAAAAATCATAAAGAAGGGATTTGCCATAACAGAAGAAGGTTTTGCAAAGCTCAAGAAAATGTCTGCTTCTCCGCTTTATATTGATTACCGTGCATTTGCAAACAGTGAGCTTTATCTTCTGCTTCTTTCTATTATGTGGTATCTTCTGTTTACGTTTATTTCTGTAAACAGAAAACTCTTGTTTAAAGAGCCGCTGCTGCAGGTAATTTTCTTTCTGGCAGTTTATGCGGTAACAGCGTTCTGTGGAAAGCTTTCTCTTTTCTCAAGTCCTTACAGCATCTGTATTGCAATTCCTTCTGCCTTGTTCATTATGATTGTAACAATCCTTTACGGAAATCTTTCTGCATTGCTGCTTTCAATCGTATTGTCTATCGGAGTTTTGTGTGCAACTAACTGGCAGATTCCAACCTTCCTTTTGACACTTGCATCTTCACTTACAGCAGCCGCAATTGTTCGTAAAATTGAACGCCGTCTGGACCTTGTTTTTGCAGGTCTTATGATTGCTGTTTTCAATATTGTTTACGTTCTTTTGTTCTCTGTAATCTTTAATGAAACTTTTGAAGAGCTTCCAAAGCTGATGATTGGTCTTGCCATCAACGGCTTCCTTTCTGGTATTCTGACTTTAGGTTTCCTGACACCGCTCGAAATCATTCTTAATACAGCTTCTGTTTTCCGTCTTATGGATTTGAGTGATACAAATACTCCAATCTTTAAGCAGATGCAGATTCAGGCAAACGGAACTTACAATCACTCTATGATGGTTGCTCAGCTTGCAGAAGCAGGTTGTCGTGAAATTGGCGCTAACTCACTTCTTGCCCGTGTTGGTGCTTACTATCATGATATTGGAAAGATGGATCAGAGCGAGTACTTCGTAGAAAATCAGGTAAACGGAATGGAAAATAAACATAACGACCTGAACCCGACTCTTTCTGCATCTGTAATTAAAAGCCATGTTCGTAAGGGAGTTGAAAAAGCACGCCAGCTTCATCTTCCACAGGCTGTAATTGATATTATCGCTGAACACCACGGAAACAGCATCATCACTTATTTCTATAATAATGCAAAGGAAAAAGATCCTTCTCTTGATGAAGATGATTTCAGATACCCGGGCATTCCACCTGTTACAAAAGAGTCTGCAGTTGTAATGCTTGCAGATACTGTTGAAGCTGCCTGCCATACTCTTGAAAATCCGACATCTCCACGCCTTGAGAAATTCATCACAATTCTTATTAATCAGAAAATGGAATTGAAACAGCTTGATAACTGTGATCTTACCTTCCATGATATTTCAAGAATTAAGGCTGCGTTTGTAAACCTTCTTACAGGTTACTATCACAATAGAATTAAATATCAGAATCAACAGGATCCTGATGAAGCTCCGGCAAAAACAGAAGAAGCTCCTGCCGCAGAAGCACCAAAGACTGCCGCAAAAGAGCCTGCAAAACCTGCTATAAAAGAAGCTCCAAAGGCTCCTGCAAAAGAAGCCGCTGCTCCAAAAGCCACTGCTGAGAAAAAGGCACCGGCTGCAGCAAAAACAGTAAAGGAAAAGAAATGAACAGAGTATATGTAGCAATGCAGGACGGGGTAGAAGAGCCCGACTGGTTAAACAATGTAGAACCTTTTGTTCAGAAGGCACTTTCTGAATTTAAGTTTGATGGTGAAGAAATCTCCATGCTTTTGTGCAACGACACATATATGCAGGAGCTAAATAAAACTTACCGCAACATTGACAGCACAACAGACGTGCTTTCTTTTGAAAATGATGAAGAATATGAGGATGAAGAAGGCAAGTGGAAATGTGTAGGTGATATTGTAATCAGCCTTGATACTCTGCCAGTAAATGCCGATTATTTTGAAGAGAGCAGAAACGATGAACTTAAACGTCTTATTGTTCACGGACTTCTGCACTTGAACGGAATGGACCACGGCGAAGAGCATATTGAAAAAGATGCTGAGCCGGTTTGTGAAATGCTCGTTCTTCAGGAAAAAGTTTTAAATAAATTAAAGGATGAAAAAATAATAAAATGAGTTTTTTTAAGAAAAAGAAAAAGAATGCTGCAGAAGAAGCTGAAAGTATACAACAGGAAATATTAAACGAAGAAAAAAAAGACATGATTCAGGGTGTAGAGGATTTGTCAAAAACTTCTGTAAAAGAAGTTATGATTCCCCGCATCGACGTAGATTTTATTTCAAGCGATACACCACAGGAAGAACTCTTTACTAAAATAGTTGCCAGCGGACATTCACGCTTTCCGCTTTATACAGATTCCATTGATAATGTAATTGGTGTTCTTTATGTAAAGGACATCATTAAATGTCTTGCCGAGAAAAAAGAAATCAATCTTACACAGATGGCCCGCAAGGCTTACTTTGTTCCAGAAAGCAAACGCATTGACTCGCTTCTTCGTGAGTTCCGCCGTCATCATCTTCATATTGCAATTGCAATTGATGAATACGGTGGAGTTTCTGGTATTGTAACAATGGAAGATATTATTGAGGAAATTGTCGGCGATATTCAGGACGAGTTCGATAAAGAGCAGGAAGACATCTTAAAGGTAAGCGACAACGTATGGCTTTGTGATGCCCGCGTTGACCTTGATGATTTGAATGAAAGCCTTGAATCAGAATTCCCTAACGAAGATTTTGATTCGCTCGGCGGTTTTGTATTTGATTTATTTGGTAAAGTTCCTGTAAAATATGAAAAGGTGAGCTGGAATGACTATGACTTTATTGTTCAGGACATGGAAGGTCACCGAATCAACATGGTTAAAATTATAAAAAATACAGATGACGGAAAGGATGATGAGTAAAAAATTAGCAGGGGTTTTATTATCGTTGATTTTTGGATTTGTGGCAGGAGGTCTTTCGCCTCTGGCTGCTGCAGAATCAAAAAATGTCCTCAAGCTTTATAATGAGGCAGTAGAACTTCAGAACGAAGAAAACTGGTATACTGCTTCTCAGTATTTTATTGAGGTTGTAAACTCAAACCCCGCTTTCAGTGATGCATGGTTCCGCCTTGCAGACTGTTCTTATCATCTTGGAGAATTTGACCTTGCGTTCCAGTATCTTGAGAGCGCAGAAAAATACGAAAAAGACAGAAGTGAAATTAAGAACCTTAAGGGAATGATTCTCTTAGCCCTTGGCCGGACAGATGAAGCCCGACAGATTTTCAACGAGGTTCTAAAAAAATACCCTAACGACATTGATGCACATTTTGGTCTTGCAGAAATTGAACTTTACGACGGAAAGTTTTCCGGAGCAGAAAATCAGTATGCAGAGGCTTTAAAGCGCCAGAATACTAACAGAAAAGCTTTGCTTTCGCTTGCTCTCGTGTGTGCAGAAACAAAACGCTATGCACAGTCAGAAAAATACTTGCGTCAGGCAATGCAGTATTATTCTGGAGAACCGGAAGTTCATTATCTTGCTGCAATCATTTATCTGATGCAGTCAAACTACAAATATGCAGAACAGCATGCAAGAATTGCGGTAGAACTTAGAGGAGATTATGAACAGGCTTACGAACTTCTGGCAACAATCCTCTATTCTCAAAACAGATATTCTGAAGTAATTGATTTATGTGATTTTCTTATTGGTAAAAACAGAAATAATTCTTCTGCCTGGTATTTAAAAGGTGTATCTGAAAATAGCCTTGGAAACGTTTCTGATGCTATCGAAACCTGGTCTACAGGATTAAACATCCAGCCTCAGGATGAACTTATGAGAATGATGCTGGAACTTACTATAAAAGATTCTCTGCCTCTGGATGATTCCCGTAGAAAGGAATGGGCAAATTACCATGTAATGAATGCCCGCCAGTATGATACCCGTTATGATAAAATGGGCTCTACTTATGAATATCAGAGAGCTTTGATGATAGATCCTTCAAATCTTGAAGCCCGTCTTGCTTATGCAAATATTCTTGAAATGAATGGAATGCATGAACTTTATCTGACTCAGCTTAATTTTATAAAAGAAAATTCAGAAAAAGAGCTTTCTTCATCATTAAAAGACACAATTGAAGCTTATGATTCGCTTCTGGAAAAAACTCTTGCAAAAAAATGGAAAGTAGATCCTTTCTATCTGGATAAAATTCGCTGGAATATTGCAGTTTTCTATACAGATACAACTTCAAGTTTTAATCATGCAGATTCAGAACGTTTGATAGCTCAGGCTTGTGCTGATGTTTTTTCTGGAGTTGCAATTACTTCTGTAAAAACTCAGGTTACACCAGTTTCCGGTTATGCTGAAGCTTTTAAGAATGCCCGTGCAAATAATTTTGATTATTTTGTAATTGTTTCTTTGAGTGAAGGACTTGATGATTTAACTTTGACTTCAAAAATGTATTCTGGAAGAACTGGAACTGTAACTTCAGAAGAAAAGTTTTATGCAACAGGAAATAACAGACTTTCTTCAGTTTTAAGAAGATTCAGAAATTCCGTACTGGAAAAACTAACAATTCGCGGAAAAATTCTTAACCGTAATGGAAAAACTGTTTTAATCGATCTTGGAAAATCAGAAAATATTGTTAAGGATGCCGAGTTTAAGATTATTCGTAAGGGTGGTCTTAAAACTGCCGACAGCGGAACAGGTCTTTTTTATAAAGACAGTGATTTAACAGGAACTCTGATTGTAACAGAAGCTGGTGAAGAAGTTTCTGAATGTAATATTACAAATCATGGTTTTTATGACCGTATTAATATTGGTGATGAAGTTTTACTTGTGAAAATGCCTGAAGAATCTGGGGAAACTGGAATGGATACAGTTCCAAATGCAGATGAAGAAGGAAATCAGGTTGTTAACACTGATGTAAAAGGCGATGAAC
>JAEEGF012245080.1_pt1 | contig 10078 bp, 8 predicted proteins | sample 9134171 | NCBI WGS metagenome assembly JAEEGF01 (sample SAMN16246542, study PRJNA631951) | gut metagenome | biome: gut microbiome; feature: rumen; material: AP-attached | host: Bos | place: Iran: Karaj | collected 2018-10 | reverse complement strand
TGTGCTGGACAGCGGAAACATACCGCTTCTGGTGGGAACAGCCGCGTTCATGATCGCTTCGATCCTCTCGTCGCAGCTGATCCAGGCCTCCCGTGAACTGATGATGGACCGTATCGAGATCAAGAGTTCGCTGGCTGTGGAGGCTGCCATGATGATGCGGGTCATGAATCTCCCGGCAAGCTTCTTCCGAAGGTATTCCTCGGGCGAGCTCTCCAGCCGCACCGGCGCGGTGAACCAGCTTTGCGAACTGCTGCTCGGCTCTGTCCTGTCCACCGGCGTCAGTTCACTGCTTTCCCTGCTTTATGTGCTTCAGATTTTTCACTATGCACCTGCGCTTGTACTGCCGGCACTGGTGATCATCCTTGTTACCATCGCGATCAGTGTGGTTTCCGGCCTGACACAGATGCGAATCAGCCGTCAGATCATGGAAAAAGGTGCCAAGGAGTCCGGACTGAGTTTCGCAATGATTTCGGGGGTCCAGAAGATCAAGCTTGCAGGAGCGGAGAAGAGGGCATTCGCCCGCTGGGGACGCGCCTACTCCGAGGTCGCCTCCCTTAGCTATGACCTGCCCGTGATCCTCAAGGCCAATTCAGCCATTACCTGTGCCGTTTCACTCATCGGAACGATCGTGCTGTATTATCTGGCCGTGGCCTCCTCGGTTTCGCCTTCGGAATATATCGCTTTCAACTCGGCTTTCGGAGCTGTGACGGCGTCCTTCGCATCCCTGACGGGAATCGCGCTTTCTGTGGCACGGATCAAACCGATCCTCGAAATGGCGGAGCCTATTCTGAAGACTGAACCGGAGTCAGCGGAGAACAAAGCCATGGTTACCCGCCTGAGCGGAAACATCGAACTCTCCAATGTGACTTTCCGCTATGATGCGAGCATGCCCTATGTGATCGACGGACTGAACCTGAAGATCCGCGCCGGTGAATATGTGGCGATTGTGGGAACGACCGGCTGCGGGAAGAGCACACTGGTACGCCTGCTCCTTGGATTTGAAAAGCCGGAAAGAGGCGCGGTCTATTATGACGGAAAAGATTTGGCAACCCTTGACCTGCGTTCACTGCGCAGGAAAATCGGCACGGTAACACAGGACGGAAGCCTTTTCCAGGGAGATATCTACTCCAACATCGTTATTTCCGCCCCGCAGCTTGGATTGAAGGAGGCATGGGAAGCGGCGGAACTGGCCGGAATCGCAGACGATATCCGCGCAATGCCCATGGGAATGCAGACCATGATTGCAGAAGGACAGGGAGGCATCTCGGGAGGACAGAAACAGCGCCTGATGATCGCTCGGGCGGTAGCACCGCGGCCGAGGATCCTCATTTTCGATGAAGCGACCTCAGCTCTGGACAATATTACGCAGAAGCAGGTCTCTGAAGCACTGGATAAACTCAGGTGCACCCGTATCGTGATTGCGCACCGTCTTTCCACTATCCGTAATTGTGACCGCATATTGGTGCTTGACGGCGGGAAGATTCTGGAAGAAGGTACCTATGACGAACTGATTGCCCGCAACGGATTTTTTGCTGAACTGGTGGAACGGCAGCGTCTGGACACATAAAACCGGACAAGACCGACGGAAAGGGGAAAACATATGGCACATCCATTCATAGACAAAACCTTTTACGAGGCGATCCTCCATTTTGAGGAGAGCGAGGAAGCGCAGGAAATCTATTACCGGATTATGGCCTCTTCGATTGAGAGAAACGGAAAGACCTATACTGTCCGTGATCAGATCCTGCGTGCGTATGCGATGCTCTTCTGCGACGATCTCGGCGCAGTAGCGGGGCAGCTCGCCACCGTGGAAGACGTTGAAGCAACGGCTGACCGACTGTATGTAGGGCAGATGGCTTTCGATCCGAAGCACTGGTACCGCATGCAGCATCATTTTCCGGTAATCGATGAGGACAATTACGACCGTTTTGCCGCACTGGTGATCGCAGATCTCAGTGCGGGGCCGCTGCATGAGTCTGTTCCAGGCGGAGAGGGAATGCTCCTCGTAGGTGAACTGAACCCGCTGACGATGAGCAAAGAGCAGCGGCAGCATCAGAAGCTGCGCACCGTGTATGCGGAAAGTCTTCCCGGGGAAGGAGAGAGAGCATGACGATCCTTACCGTGCTGGAAAACGAGCACCGGCAGACCGCCCTCGAGGAAATGCTGAAAACGACCGTTCCGGATGCGGAGATACTAAGTTTTCAGAGTGCCCTGTCCGCTCTGGCGGAAGCACGCAGGACCGAGATTGACACTGCTCTGCTTGAAGCGGATCTCCCGGAACTGAACGGGATAGACCTCGGGCAGTATCTGCAGGAGCTGTATCCCTTCATCAACCTGATCTATCTGGCGGAGAACACGGATCTGGCCTACGATGCCCTGCGGCTTCATGCAAGCGGATATCTTCTCCGGCCTGAGACCCGGGAAAAGATTCAGAACGAAATGGATGATCTGCGCCATCCCCTTTCACAGAAAACGCAGAAACGCCTTTTTGCTTTGACTTTTGGGAACTTTGAACTGTTCGTGGACGGAAAACCTGTGGTCTTTAAATATACGAAGACCAAGGAGATTGTCGCGCTCCTGATCAATAATCGCGGAGCTCAGACCACCAACGGGGAAATCATCGCCACACTGTGGGAAGATGACGGAGATCCTGAGAAAAAAGGTTCTTACCTCTCCAATCTGCGGCAGGATCTCCAGAATACTTTCACCCGTCTGAAACTCAATGGCGTGATACTCAAGCAGAGGGGAAGTCTTGCCATTGCGACTGACCGCATTGAATGTGATCTGTATGACTGGCTGGAAAAAGGTCAGGAATCCCGATACCACTATTTGGGCGACTATATGAACCAGTACAGCTGGCCCGAAGTGATGCATGCGGAACTCGATGAGATCAGCTGGTCGTGGGATGAAGAATGATTGAGAACGGCTGTGTGACACCCGCATGAGGCTGCCCGCAGTATCCTGGGATAGATATAAACAGACCACTTATTTTTTATAAGCTTTGACAAAAACAGGAGGACAAACCATGAAAAACAGATCTTTTATCTGCTTCATTCTAGCTGCGGTGATGCTGCTGTCGCTCTGCGCCTGCGGAGCACAGGCAGGCGAACCCGCGGCAGAAACACAGCCGGCGGATACCTCTGCGGAACCAGTTTCTGCTCCGGACGTATCTGCCCCGTCTGCTTCAGAGGAGATCGAAGTGGAGAGCGCGGAGCTCTCCGATGTCGATAAACAGCTGGAACTGCTTTCCGCTGCGGTGGAACAGCTGATCCAGCCGGTCGATGAACTCCCCTGGTATTACACGGTGGCCGATCTCGACCATGACGGAAACCTTGAGTTCATCGCGGCTTCCCAGCATCCGGAGGACCGCTCGACCAACCTGAAGATCTGGACGGTCCGCGATGATCGCACATCACTTAGTGAATGCAGTGTCGTGAAAGACCCTGAGGAATCCTTCCCGGATATCATGACCGACAGTGCCGACACATATTATGACCCGGCGACCGATACATGGTTCTATATGTTCTATGACAACGTTATCCTGTCTGATACAGAGGTCTATACCAGCAAGAGCGCCTTCAATCTGAAAAACGGCGCAATCTCCTACGAGGCGTTTGCCGTGGAGCATACTGTCGTGGAGAACAAGGCCAGAACCGTATCCTACACGGACTCCTTCGGCGACACGATTACTGCCGCGCAGTACAATGCTTCCGGTGTGACGAATTTCGCAAATGCCGAGCGGAGCAACACCAGTTTTGAGTGGCTCAAGGAAGCGGAAGTGAAGGATCACGCCCGCATAGTTGAAAGCTATTCTGTATTCATGGGTGTCCGGAAGGCTACAGAGACCTTCCCGGTCCCGATGCCTGCCGCATTCCTCTATCCGGAAGGCGGCGAAGCTCCCGCAACGACTCCTGCCCCGGCCCCGGTGCCCACTCCGACGCCGGCTCCTGCCCCTGTTTCTCTCTATATCACCAAGAACCCCACAAATGAAACGCGGAATATCGGTAAAACAGCGACCTTCGTTGCCTGTGCCAACACGTTTGAATCGCTTGCGTGGACTTTCGTCGCTCCGAACGGTACGACTTGCACTCCGCAGCAGTTCGCGGCTCTTGTTCCTAACTCAGTTGTCAGTGGGACCAACAGCACAACGATCACTGTCAGCAATGTGATCGCCGGGATGCATGGCTGGGGCGCCTACTGCACCTTCTACTACAGGGGCCAGACCGCCCGTACGAGTACGGCATATATCTATATCAAAGGAATCGATCCGTCTCCCACCCCGACTCCCGGACCCAAAACCGGCGACTATGTCGGCACGGTCATTGAGTTTGATAACAGCATGGTCACTGTAGAATGCCCGGGTATTGACTACTTCATGATATCCCGGAGCATCTGTGAGATTACCGGTGAACTGTATATCGGCGCGGATGCCAGAGTTTACTACACTTCCACAAATGCCCGCAAACCGACAGTCACCCGCTGCGAAATCACTGGGAAAGAACCCGATCAGCACGGAGACTTCGCTGGAACGGTCTTTGAATTCAATTATGACACCGTCACGATCGAATGTCCGGGAATCGATTATTTCACAGTTTCTAAGAGCATCTGTGAAATCAGCGGAGAACTGTATACCGGTGCGCCTGCCAGAGTGTACTATGACTCCAGATGGGCCCGCGGCGTGCATGTCTGCCGCTGCACGATCACCGGAAAAGAACCTGAACCGCAGCCGGTTTACGGCGCTATGAGCGGTACATCTTATCATGACACGGCCTTCACCGTGTATGTTGTGCTCGCAAACGGAAAAGGCCTGCACCTCAACGGAGGCCTGGTCACAATCGAAGGAGGCAATGATATAGAAGGAGCACCCTGCGTCGTATACTACAGCGGAGAGCCCACAGAGGAGACCATTTACAAGATTGTGATCCAGGGATTCGAACCGGCTCCCGCGCCTGAACCTGAGCCCGAACCGGAACCTGAACCGGCTGTCGGAACGATGAAAGGTGTCTCCCATCATGACACAGCCGCTACCATTGCTATCCGGCTGGAAAACGGAACGATGGTACATATCCGCGGTGAGCTGGTCACCATCAAAGGCGGCAGTGAGATCGAGGATGCGGAATGTGTGGTTTACTACAAAGGGACTCCGAACGAAGAGAACATATTCAAGGTAGAGATTTCCGGGTACGATCCCGTTCCGGAACCTGCTTCGGAACCACTTCCGCCGATCGAGGAAGCCCCTGCTGAAGAGACTGCTTCCGAGGAAGTTTCCGCTGATCAGGAGGTTTCGGAAGAGACTGGCGCAGAAGAGACCGCTTCTGAACCTGAAAACGGCTGAACGGAAGCCGGAACTGTGTGACAGTGGTGTGACAGCGTGGCTGTTATACTGCAGTCACAGTAAAAACAAATGGAGGAAAGAATAATGGCAAACGAAAAGATCAATCTGAACGATGAGCAGATGGACGAGATCACCGGAGGCACCATCCTCCCGTACCGTGTTGAAAAGAACGACACTCTTGAAAAGATCGCCCTGAGATATCATGTTTCTGTGGAACAGCTCATGAAGTGGAACAACATCTCGGACCCCGGCGTCCTTAAGGCCGGAATGCTGCTGAAAGTAAAGTTCTGATTTGGTTCTGCACAAAGAGGGAAACGTCCAGCGACGTTTCCCTCTTATTCTGTTCCGGATCCAGGGCTGCTGGACTTTTTCCCCTCAACATGATATAAAAAACATGATTCAGAAAGCCGTTTGTCGGAGAAGGAGACGCCATGGAGAAGCAGCTGAGAAAAAATCGAAGCAGACTGCGGATTTTCGGTGGAGGGGTGATTGCATTCACACTGTGGTCTCTGCTCAAACCGCTTTTACTGTCGCTGATGCTTGAACCGGATGAACCCGCTGCGCCGATTGAAGTGTCCGAACTCTCGAACAGTGTGCTTATCTTTGTCCTCGTGCTGATCCTGCTCGATGTGCTTTTGGCTGGTACGCGCATTTTCATCGGCCTTTCTGCGAGGGCTGAAGGCCGCGGAAAACCCAAAGGGAAGACGTATGTTGTGTTTGCTTTTCTGATCTTCAGCATACAGTTTCTGTTGTTAATATTTACAGTGGTGCAGCTGATCCGCGGAGAATCCGAAGACCAGACTGTACTTGATGCTGCAGGCGCGCTGATCGTGGAAGTCGGATCGGTCGTCACCATGGGGGAGACAGCTGTTACCGCGGTGCGGGTCAAAAAACTGGCCGCTGCAGTCAGAGAAGCGGGGTGATCCACGATGCAGGAAGATTTCCATTATTATGCTACCTATTGTGCCGCACTCCTCGCGGGATGGTCCTGGGAAGAAAGTGCGCAGATCAGCTATAGCGCGCAGCTTGTGGACTGGTGCTCACGGACATTTCTCAAGAAGCTCAAAGGCCCTCCTTCCGCAGCAACTACCCAGCTGCAGCTGGAACTGATGGATGCACGTACGGATCCGATCGGTTTGCAGGATATTACCCGCATTTGGGCATCGTTTCACTTCCTGCCCTATGATCTGAATGCCGTAGTCCGTTATGCAGGGCGGAAGTACAGGGAAAAATACCGGCTGCTGTGCCGTCCGAACGGAAGCCTTCTTGTCAGCACGGTGGAACTGGCAAAAGATCACGGGAATCAGGCGGTCGGCATCGCCATGCATGTGCTGGCGGATACGTGGGCGCATGCCTACTTTGCAGGGACACCATCCCTCGTGATTAATAATACGGATTTTTATTTTTACGAGATCCTGTACAACGGGGAGAAAGAAACCCAGCGGGCTGTCCGTTTCCGCCACAGTCCAGGAGCTCCGGATGACTTGGAGCAGGGTCTGTATTCCAACAGCCTTTATCAGTGGGATGAGAATTCGATCATGAACCTTGGTCACGGACGTGCAGGACATCTGCCGGACTACAGTTTCATCCGCTATAAGTACCTGCCTGCCTGGGCTGGATATGAGGAAATCATCAAGGACAATCCCGAAGAGTATTACCTTGCCTTTTGCCAGATGGTGCGGGCTCTGCGCTATCTGCACGGGGAGATCCCTTCTTTCAATATCAGAGAGTACGATACAGAACTTGTTCGTCCGTGGGAGAAGGAGATCCGTTCCAGCCTTGCAAAACGCCAGCTTGACGGCTGCGCAGACTGGAAAAAACTGGGTGAGAAGATTGCCGGATGCGAACTGGAGCCGTTTGATCTGGAGAAATACCAGGCTGAGTATCTCTCTGCTGCGGAAGCAGAAAGAGACAGAACCTTTCTTGGGTCTTTTTTCCTTGCAGCCATGGCGCAAAAAAGCATGGTGACGAACCGGATATTCCGCTCAGGAAATCGTCTTGCGGGTTTTTCTGTGGATTATAATGGAAAACGTCTCCGCGGGATTCGGGATTTCCGGAGGCTGCTGGGCAGGCAGAGGAAACAGAAGCGCTCTGAAGAGTAAAGGAGAAGACAGGATGCCGAAATCAGAAAACCAGAAGCAGCGGATATTGTATCTGCGCGATTTCCTGCTTGCACAGTCGGACGAAGGACATCCGGTTCATGTACAGCAGATGATCGATGATCTGAAAACGCATGGGATCCAAGCGGAGCGCAAGACGATCTACGATGATCTGCGCTGTCTTTCGGAATACGGGATGGACATCATACGCAGCGGACGGAATTGCTTCGTAGCCTCGCGCGACTTCTCGACAGAGGAAGTCCGCCTGCTGGTGGACATGGTGCAGTCATCCAACTTTATCACTCTCCGTAAGACGAATGAACTGATCGCCAAACTCGAGAAGCTCATGAGTGTGCACGAGGGAAAGCGGCTCGGTAAAGGTGTATATGTGCGCAACCGTGTGAAGACAATGAATGAGAGCGTCTATCGCAATGTTGACCGCATCTCCGAGGCCATCGGCAGGGACCGGGTCCTGCGCTTTCGCTATTTCCGCTATACCATGAATAAGGAAAAAGAACTGCGCAACGGCGGGAAGGTGCATATCGTCAGTCCTTTCGCACTGATCTGGACTGACCAGAACTATTATCTCCTTGGCTACAACCACGAAGCGGAGAAACTGCGGCACTTCCGCGTGGACCGCATGACGGATATCAGGATTTCCCCCGGACCGCGGAAAGGAAAAGATCTTTTCGATAAGACGGATATGTCTCTTTATACCACGCGCGTCTTCGCCATGTTCACCGGGGAGGAGACCGGTGTGACACTGCGTTTCACGAAAAACCTGACTGACGCAGTGATCGACCGTTTCGGAGAGGGTGTTCTGCTGATTCCGGAGGACGAAGAGCATTTCCACGTAACACTGGATGTAGTAGTGAGTCCGCAGTTTTTCGCATGGATCTCCGGGTTCGGGACGGATGCTGAGATCCTTGCACCGGAGCAGGTTCGGACGGCTCTGCTCAATCATCTCAGATCTATTACAGATCTTTATGGAAAAGAAGAGAAATAAACCAAACAGAAAATACTTGAAAAAATATTGAAAATTTTTTGTTACCATATTGACATATTTTAACTTATAGGCTATAATACGGCCATACTGGATGCTCAATAGGTGTCACTATGCATCGAAGTACACTGTGGAGGTATCATTTATGGCCAATTTTGAAGATTACCTGAACGATTTCGATCTGGACGAAAAGAAAGATAATGAACCGCTCGATCCGGTGGAGTTCAGCGAAACTTACGGGGATAATTCCGATGCCGGATATGAGGACGCTTTCAGCACCGATTTCAATTCGGATGATTATGCTGCATACTCTTCAGATGAATATGCGGATGAACCGGCTGATAAGGATGTCTATGCAAGTGTAGATGATGGTTTTTCCTCTGATTACGAAGATTATGAGGAACCGCAGCCGAAGAAGAAAACCTCCGTCAAGGCTCCGATCAGTCTTGGAAGCCTTTCCGGCATTGGGAAAGGGCGTTTCGCTTCCAACGGCGTGCTGTATCTGGTGGTAGCTGTCAGTATCGTGCTTTCCCTGATCGCGATTATTTCTTCCGCCGGAGTCAAAAAGTCAGTGAATGACGATATCCAGACGCTCTATTCCCAGATGTCCTCTGTGATCAGCACCAATTCCCAGGTGCTTGACAAGCTGGCTGTGATCGAAGATACTCTGAATCTTTCGGCGAAAGTATCGGCGGAGACCAACTCCCGTTATATTTCCATCACGAAACAGCCCACTTCGGTCGACACCACACTCGGCCGCGGTAGTGACGGCATCGTACCCGTATTTACGATCATCGCAAGCGGTAACGGAATTTCCGCCTCCTCCTTCAACTGGCAGAAGAAGACCGCTTCCGGTGAATGGGTGAATATAGACTTTGCAGTCGATAACAACAGCCGCAACGATACGCTTGGTCTTCAGCTGGAGAACAACAAGGATCAGGATTCCGGCGGATTTTATTCCAAGATCTGGGCCACCGGACTTACAGCAGAGGCATTCGGCTCCTATCGCTGTGTCATCACGGACTCCGCAGGGGAAAGAGCGTGGAGCGATGTGGTCGAGATAAACCGAAAGTAATCTGCAGACTGAATGAAGCAGGAAATGAACCGGGCTGCTGTTCAAGGGAACAGCAGCCCGGTTTTCATGCGCATGGATTGATTCACGATTGTTGTTTTTTCAACGATGTTTGACACAGAAATATCAGTCTTTGTGAAAAAGATGTCGGTATTTTCACCAAAAAAGAACAGGAAATTACTGGACTATCTTGGCTGTTTTTGATAAACTGGAGCATGGTTAAATTCGGATTCGAGGTGGTTTTTCTTATGATTCGAAGCTTTAAGGGCGGGGTCCATCCGCACTATCATAAAGCGCCGGAGATCCCCGTCAAGGTCATCAAAGCGCCTCCGCAGGTGGTGATTCCGATGATCCAGCAGATTGGAGCTCCGGCGATTCCGTGTGTGGAGGTCGGGGACTATGTCACAATGGGACAGGTTATCGGCACGAACCATGTTCCGATGTTTGCAGCGGTACATTCGTCCGTTTCGGGAAAGGTGGTCGCTGTGGAACCGCGTCCGCACCCGCTGGGCGATATGATCATGTCCGTCGTGATCGAAAACGATTATAAAGACACCCTCTGCACGGAC
>JAEEGF011828476.1_pt1 | contig 10079 bp, 7 predicted proteins | sample 9134171 | NCBI WGS metagenome assembly JAEEGF01 (sample SAMN16246542, study PRJNA631951) | gut metagenome | biome: gut microbiome; feature: rumen; material: AP-attached | host: Bos | place: Iran: Karaj | collected 2018-10 | reverse complement strand
ATAGTACATGCTGTCCGCTGCCTTCAGCCAGTCGGCCGGCTCCGTCTCCCGCAGGCCGATCTTTTCGGCCAGCGCGGTCAGCGTCTGCGGCCGCTCCGCCTGCAGGATCTCCACAGCCGCCGCCGCAGTCCGCAGGTTCTCCTCCGCGACGCTGTTGGTATAGACGTTGTTGTTGACCATGACGTTGTATTCGTCCGGCCCGGTCACGCAGTTGATGACGAAGCGCCCGCCCTTCTCGCTGCTGAAGAAGCCGAGGTCGTAATACAGCCTCGCCGTCTCGATCAGGATCTCGGCGCCGTTCTCCGCCAGAAAATCCAGGTCCCGGGTCGCCTGCCAGTACTCCCATACCGCGTGGGCAATATCGCCGTCGATGTGCACCTGCGCCGTCCCCGCCGGGAAGTAGGCGCTGCACTCCTCCCCGTCGATGGTCCGCCAGGGAAACAGGGCGCCGATGGGATGGCCCATGACCCGGGCCCGCTCCCGCGCCTTCGGCAGGATGGAAAAGCGGTTCTGCAGCAGCTTCTTTGCCAGCTCCGGCTCGGTATAGAGGAAGACGGGCAGGATGTAGGCCTCGGTATCCCAGAAGGTGTGCCCCTCATAGCCCTCGCCGGTCAGGCCTTTGGCCGCGATGTTCCGCCTGCCGTCGCGCCCGACGGACTGCAGCAGATGGAAGAGGTTGAAGCGCAGGCCCTGCAGCAGGGCATCGTCCCCTTCGATCTGGATCCCGGCGCGCTTCCAGAAGGCATCCAGATAGTCCCGCTGTTCGTCTGCCAGAATTTCAAAACGCGGCGCCCTGCGGCAGCCCTCCAGCGCCTCTCGCCAGGCGTCGGGCTCATCCTTTCCGGAGACCGTGTAGCAGATGCTCTTGTCCAGTATCGCAGAATCGCCGCTCTTCAGCCGCAGCTGGCCGTGCCACAGAACGCTGTCCTCCCCCTCCTCGACGGTGAAGGGAATCTCTCCGCGGTGCTCGACGGCACAGTTGACGGTAAAGCCCGTGTTCTTGGTCTTCTGCTGCATGGCGATAACACTGTCCTGCGCCTCTGTGCGGGTGCAGAGCAGACGGCGGTCCTTTCCCGCGGCGTTGCGCGGGTCGTTCGGATCGCCCTCGGCAATGACGGCCGGGCGGAGCGGACTGAGCAGCTCGAGGGTGCAGCCCCCGTCCAGACACTGCACCATCAGTCTTGTCGCCGCAAGGTTTGCATGGGTCAGGCTGACGAGGCGCCGCATGGTGATGATCAGCACGCAGCCGCCCGCCGTCGCCCACGCGAGCCGGCGGTCCAGCGTGCCTTCCCGCAGGTCCAGCACGCGCCGCTGCTCGGTCACGCGGCTCTTCCCCAGATCCAGGCGCTCGCCGTCGGCGATCAGGATCAGGCTTTTCGCGTCCATCACATTGCAGATGGTCTCATGGTTTTTGGCATAGCCGTAGGCCGATTCGCCGTAGACGATGGGCTCAGCGTCAAACACGCCGTTGAGAAAGCTGCCCTGAATGGTCTCGGCGCCTGTGGCCGTCTGTTCCTCGAGATTGCCCCGCATGCCGATAAAACCGTTGCCCAGGGCAAAGACCGATTCGCTCTCTCTCAGCCCCTCCGGCAGAAAGACCTTTTCGCTGACCTGCCAGGGCTCAACCGGGTATCGGGTTTCCAAACGATCTGTTTCGTGCTGCTGCATAATACTCCCCTGCCTTCTGTTGTTATTTGACAACGTCACATTTCGTAATGCCGTAGTAGCGGAACAGCTCCAGCGCCTGTTCGTCGATGCGCTCGCCGCAGACAAGGATGGGTACGGCGGGCGGGCAGCTGACGCTCGGCGATGCCAGGATCCGCCCCAGGCTCTTCTCTGCCGGTACGCTCTCGAAGGGCCGCATCAGGGCTTCGTGCGGGGTCAGCACCCGTTCCGGCTTCGCCGCGGCCGGCGGCAGCGCCGTGATCGCGCTGCGCCGCGGCAGACTCAGCAGCAGGCGGGACACCGTACGGAGTTCCTCCGCACTGTTTTCCGGGCTGACCATCATGACCAGATAATCTTCGTCAAAGAATTCACAGTAAATGCTGTTTTCCCTCAAAACTGCCGCCAGGTCTCCGCTCAGCCATCCGTATGACTTCGGTGCAAGCGTCAGCTTCAGCGGCTCGGTCCCGACAAGGCGCCAGCCCTTTCGAATCAGCGCCGTTTTCATTTTCCCGACCCGGTCTGCGGTCTCCAGAATCCTGGCCGGGTAATCCTCCGCCAGCAGGCGGTTCACTGCATCCAGCGAGGCAAGGATCTGATAGGAGGGACTTGTACTCGCAAACAGGGCCATGGCGCGCTCCCCCATCTCGGCAAGCGCCGGGGGACAGCCTTCCGAAAAGTGCAGATACGCTCCCCCGGTCAGCACCGGCAGGGTCTTGTGCGCCGAGTCGCAGCAGAGATCCGCCCCCCGGGTCAGGGGGTGCTCTCCCTCCGGCAGAAAGCGCAGATAGGCGCCATGGGCGTTGTCCGCCAGCAGCAGCGCCCCGTGCCGGTGACAGATCCCGGCGATCGGCTGCAGATCCGTCCGGTTTCCGAGATAGTCCGGCGTGGTGAGATATACCGCCGTCGGGGCTGTCTCGGGCGAGCGAAACAGGTCCTCCAGCGCATTCGGGTCCACCCGGCACTGCAGCAGCGAGCCGCTCTCCCCGATCCATTCCAGCTCCGGGTCCAGCAGCGCGGCTGCCTCCAGGAACACCCGGTGCGCATTGCGGCCGGCCGCGATGCGCGCCCGCCGCCCCTGCAGAGCGGCGTGCATCTGTGCCAGATACAGCATCGCCCGGATGCAGAGGGAAGAGCCTTCCGCCGAATACAGCGTACGCCGGCTCTGAAACAGTGCGGCCGCGTTTTCCTCGCTTTCGCGGATGATGCCCTCGGCGGCATAGAGCACGTCGGCGCCGGGAATCTCGGTGATGTCCGTCCCCTGCTTGTGGCCGGGCATGTGCAGGCGAATCGGACGGAGCGCCTCATAGCGCCGGACAAAGTCGCAGATCGGAGTGGTCATCCGGCTTCCCGGGCGTTCTGCTGACGGGCCGCCGCCAGCATGATCGCGCATTCCATGCGCTTGCGGAAAAGCTCACAGCCGGCCTCATAGATGCCGGTGATGCTGCCGGAGGCATGCCAGGCGTTGGCTGCGCAGCCGCCGGAGCAGTAGAGTCTGGCCCAGCATGCACGGCACTCGGGCTTGGCATAGACATTGCAGGCGCGGAACTCTTCCCTGACCGCCGGGTTATCCAGACCGTGAAAGACATCGCCGAGGCGGAAGCGCTCTTCCCCCACGAACTGGTGGCAGGGGTACAGGTCGCCCCAGGGCGTGACCGCCATGTATTCCGTTCCCGAGCCGCAGCCCGAAATGCGTTTGTAGATGCAGGGACCGCCGGCGAGGTCCAGCATGTAGTGGTAGAAGGTAAAGGGTCTCCCCTCCCTGTCCCGCCGGAGCATCAGGTCGGCCAGCTCTTCATACTGCTGCTTCACGATCTCGATGTCCGCGGGGGTCAGCGCCGAGGGGTCGCCCGGTGCGCAGACTACAGGCTCCATGCTCAGTTCGGTAAAGCCGAGGTCCAGCATCTGGCGGATGTCCTTTACAAAGTCCGGGTTATGGTGCGTAAAGGTCCCCCGCATGTAATAGTTTTTCCCGCCGCGGGCCCTGACCAGCCTCTGAAACTTCGGGACGATCCTCTCCCAGCTTCCGTTTCCGGCATAGTCCACGCGAAAGCGGTCGTGCACTTCCTTCCGTCCGTCCAGACTGAGCACCACGTTGCTCATCTCGCGGTTGGCAAAGTCGATGACATCATCGTCGATCAGCATGCCGTTGGTCGTCAGGGTGAAGCGGAAGTTCTTGCCGGTCTCCTTCTCGCGCTTACGCGCGTAGGCGACCAGCTCCTTCACCGTATCAAAATTCATCAGCGGCTCACCGCCGAAGAAATCGACCTCCAGGTTTCGCCGGGAGCCGGAATGCGCGATCAGAAAATCCAGCGCCTGTCTGCCGACCTCCGGGCTCATGACGGCGCGTTCGCCGTGATACCTGCCCTGGCTGGCAAAGCAGTAGCTGCAGTTCAGATTGCAGGTGTGCGCCACGTGCAGGCAGAGCGCCTTGATGACATCGCCGCTTTTCTCTTTAAAGCGTCCGGCCATCGGCTCAAAGCGGTCAGGCGTAAAGAGCTGGCCAAAGTCCTTCAGTGCCGTGATCTCGTCATAGCAGGCGTCGGCCTCGCTCTCCGTCAGGCCCTCCACGCGATATTTCGCCAGCATCTCCGCCGTGATCTCTTCCCGGCTTTTCGACTCGTAAAGGGCAATCATGTCATAGGCGAGCCCGTCCACCAGATGGACGGCGCCCGAGCACACGTCCAGCACGATGTGATATCCGTTCAGCTGATACTGATGAATCATTCCGATCCTCCCCGATTTAAGAAAAATGCCGCCTTCCGGCGGCATTCCTTCTTTTGAAAGCTTACTTCTCAGCTTCGGTGTTCTCGCACTTCTGGTTGGCGATGCCGCAGCTGGTCTTGCATGCGGACTGGCAGGAAGTCTGGCACTCGCCGCAGCCGCCGTTTTTCGCGCTTTCGCAGAGATTGCGCGTATTGAGCGTCACAATATGTTTGCGTTCCATGTTCAAATCCTCCCGATGAATTTAATCTTTTATACCATAGAAAGCGGATGAAGTCAAGGTCTCATTTCGAGCGCCTCAGGCTTTGGGGAGATAGACCGAAGCGCTCTGGCCGAGCATCAGGCTGTCGGCATCCACGGAGAGGTGCACCGTGTAATAGGCGGCGTTCTGCCGGGTCACGCCGAGGCCGGAGATCTCGGTGACGGTACCGGTCAGGATCTCGTTCTCTTTCGTGTCCAGGGTTACCGGCACCCGGTCACCCACCTTCAGGCCGTTCAGGTCCATCTCATCCACATCCGCCACGATCTCGAGGGAATCGGTCCGGCTGATGCGGGCCAGCAGCTGGCCCTTCCATACCTGCTGGCCGGATGCCGCAGCGACGGCGGAGATCACGCCTGCCGCCGGCGAGCTCACCTCCGGCACGGCGCCCAGGTCCGCATCCGGGCCCAGCAGTTCGAAGAGCGTATCGCCCTTTTTCACCGTCTCGCCGCGGCCGACCTTCAGCGCGGTCACCACGCCGGAGGCAGGCACGGTCACGTCGTCACGCCGATACACGATACCCTCGCCCACACGGCAGTCATAGCTGTAATCCTCGTCCTTGTACAGCCCGATCTTCCTGCCGATGTTGTAATCCCCGGTATGAATCTCCACCTCATAATACTCGTCCGCGGTGGAAATCACGATGCCGGTCCCCTCCTCGCTGCCGAATTTGAACCAGAGAGGCTGGCCGACATGGACATGCAGGCAGTCCTGGTTTTCGTACGCGGTGAGGTACGAGGCATGCATACGGGAGATATACTCCGGCTCGATCGCCAGCACGGTGCCGTAGGTGGCCATCGCCGCATCGGCGCTGTCCCCCTCCTCGACGAACAGAGCGCTCACGCTGCCGTTTACCGGAGCCGTAACGCGCGTGGTCATCATCTGAAACAGAACATCGCCTGCTTCCACCGTGTCCCCGGCGCTCCAGTCAAAGGGCAGCAGCGTGCCCGAGCAGGGAGCGGTCAGGTCCTCGAAGCGGGAGGCCTGGACGGTGCCGTTGGAGATGGAATACGCGGACAGGTCGGTCTCCGCGGATGCCGGAGCGGCCGGCAGGGATGCAAGCAGCACCGCACAGATCAGAATACTGAATACTCTTTTCATCGAATTGCTCCTTCTGTTACTCTACACTTTTCAGGGCCTCGACCATGTCGATGCCGCGTACCTTGCGCGTCAGCAGCCATTCCACGAACAGCGTGAAGAAAAAGGTGATCACACTTGCCATGCACACCGAGCGGATGCTGACATGGCTCACGAACACCATGGATTCATACTCGCAGGTCTTCAGAATGATTGTCACCAGCGCGATCCCCGGCGCGATGCCCAGCAGCACCCCCAGGATCGCGGTCAGGCTGCTCTCGCGCAGCATCAGCGAACGGATCTCACGCTGATGGTAGCCCAGCACCTTGAGCGTGGCATAGTCCCGCACCCGTTCGGTGAAGTTCATCAGACCCATGTTGTAGCAGATGACAAAGGCCAGACCCAGCGCCGCAGCGGTGAGAATCGAGAAGGCCGTCGCCGTCGCATCCAGAACCGTCATGCCGTCGAAGAACTGGTTTTCCAGATAGCGGACCCGGTCCGTCTCGTCCATCTCATCAATTTGATGCAGCGTCATCTCATCGGGCCGGAGCATCAGCAGCGACGTGACGGCAAAATCGCCCTTCCGCAGGCTGTTCCAGGCCTTCTCGCTCATGAACAGGCCCTGGCCGGCATTGGTTTCGGCAAAGCCGCGGATTTCGATCTTGATCGGTTCGGTCTCGCCGACCAGGAGCATGTCGACGGTGTCGCCGGGTTCGACGCCGATGACGGAGGCCAGCTTCCGGCTGATCACCGCGCCCCGGTCCGGCAGAGGCAGAACCGTCTGGTCCGCAGAAAGCCGGATGAGCGTCTGGTCCTCCTTCAGCACGGTAAGCAGGCAGGCGCGGTTGGCATGGCCGCCGCGGAGAGACACGCTCTTTTCCATGATGCCCTCCAGGACCTCGGCATGCAGACGGTTTCGGTAGCTTTCCAGCGTACCGGCCTGTGCATCCTTCAGGTCAGCACGCAGCTCGTAGGCCAGCGTCCCGCCGTAATACTGGCGCATGAACCAGGTGATGGATTCCTGCAGGCCGAAGGTTGCGATGATCAGCATGTTGCAGCAGATGATGCCTACCAGCAGGATGAAGGTACGGCCCTTGTTCCGCAGAAGGTTGCGGATGATCATCTTGCTGTTGAAGGAAAAGCGCCGCCAGAGGGCCGGCCAGCGCTCGAGCAGCATGCGGGTGCCGCCCCGCGGCGGCTTGGGCCGCATGAGCTCGGCCGTCTGCTCGGAAAGCGAGCTGCGCAGCGTCCGCATGCAGATCAGCACCGACAGCGCCACCGACAGAACGGTCATGATATAGGAGGGCAGACTCACCGGCGGACGCAGCATGTAAGGATAGCGTGAGTTGTGGACCATCATGGTCCAGAGCACATCCGGCAGCGTGTACCAGCCGACATACAGGCCGATGAAGGAGCCCACCGACGAGGGCAGCAGCGCATACCAGAGGTAATGCCGCCGGATCTGGCGGTTGGTATAGCCCAAAGCCTTCAGCGTGCCGATCTCCAGGCGCTCCTTGTCGATCATGCGCCCGAGCGTGGACACCACGATCAATGCCGCCACCGAGAACGCAACCACGGGGAACACATAGGTCATCCCCTGGAACATGACGGCATAGCTCCGTGCAGAGGAGATGCTGCGGTGCGAGGCAGCCGACACGACCAGCGCACCGGGCACGGCCTTTTCCAGCGCAGCCTCGACCGCGCCGGCATCCGCCCCGGGTTCCATTTTGACGAGCGCGTTCGTGTACGGCAGCATCGGCACGGCGGCATGCGAGAGTATGATAAAGCCGTAATGCTCCGGGTCCGGCGTGGCGTCCCTGCTCGTGACGGTATACTCCGCCGAGAGCACCGTACCACGTATGAGAAAGCGCAGCCGCTGGCCGCCCAGCTTCAGCGTGACAGAATCCCCGGGTGCGAGGCCATGGGCTGCGGCAAACTGCTCCTCCATCAGGCAGCCCTTCGTGTCGCCGGGCGTGAGCAGAGATCCGGCGCGCAGACAGGGCCGGTTGATGAGAAAATCCCCTTCGTAGATTTCCAGGGCGGCCTCGACGTCCTCCCCCAGATCCTCCACATCCACAAGCATGGAGGTACGGGGCTGGACCTGCGCCACCCCGTCCACGTGCGCGATCCGCTCAAGATCCAGCCGGGAAAGGGAGGCGGCGTTGACCCAGAAGTCCGCCAGCCGGCATTCTTCAAAATAGGTCTCGACCGTCAGATCCATCAGGCGCCAGGTGCCGTCCAGGCCGGAAAAGACCCAGGTACCCAGGAAGCAGAGCAGGATCATGGCAAGAAACTGCATGGCGTTTTCGCGCATGTCCCGCAGCAGCTTTCTGAAAAGCGGCGATCCGGTCACCATTGGATTTCCTCAACGCGGATGGGATGTTCGTTGACGGTCACCTCCTGCACCGTGCCGTTTTTCAGCCGGATGATCCGGTTTCCGAGCGGTGCAATGGCGGCGTTGTGCGTGATAATGACCACCGTCGTGCTGTAATCCCGGCAGAGGCGCGTCAGGAGCTCGAGCACCTGCTCGCCGGTTTTGCTGTCCAGCGCGCCGGTGGGCTCGTCACAGAGCAGCAGAGCGGGGTTCTTGCACAGGGCCCGGGCGATGGATACACGCTGCTGCTCGCCGCCGGAGAGCTGCGCCGGAAAGTTGTTCATCCGGTCGCCCAGGCCGACCTGCCGCATGACCTCGGCGGGATTCAGCGCATTCGGGCAGACCTGCTGTGCGAGCTCCACATTCTCCAGGGCGGTCAGGTTGTGCATCAGGTTATAAAACTGGAACACAAAGCCAACGTCCAGCCGGCGGTACTCGGTGAGCCGGCGGTCGTTCATGTCTGTGACGACCCGGTCCCCGACTGTAATCCGGCCGGAGCTGGCCCTGTCCATGCCTCCAAGCAGGTTCAGCACGGTGGTTTTGCCTGCGCCGCTGTGCCCCAGGATGACGCACAGCTCGCCCTTTTCGATGCCGCAGGAGACATGATCCGCCGCGTGCACGACGGAATCGCCGGCGGGATAATCCTTGCAGACATTCTCAAATGTAATATAGCTCATAGCATCCTCTCCGGAATCCTGTGACGGCATTTTCCTCTCAGCCACAGAGTACCATGCTCTTTCTTTCCCGTCAAGCAGAAAGCCCTCTCTGCAAAGAGAAGGCTTTCCACTCTTAACTTCCGGCTTTCCGCTTTTCGATGCGCGGTAGCCAGTAATCCCTGCCGTACACCAGGCATTCGGCGACGAAGCACATGGGAAGCGCCCAGAAAACATCCAGGGCGGAATGCTGTTTGATAAAGCAGACGGACAGGCAGATCATCAGCACGAAAAAGCTCAGCAGCGCCTTCCGGCCCTTTCCCAGTTCCCGGTCCTTGAGGGCGACCGAGAGAATGCCCAGGGAATAGCCCACATGCAGAGAGGGGCAGACGCCGGTATTGGTGTCAAAGGAATAGATAAAGGCCACGAGGGCAGTCAGAATGTTGTCTCTTTCAAAAACCGCGGGACGCAGGTCCTGCCGGCTGGGGTAGACGATGTAGCAGGTCATGGCAATGACCTGGGTGATGATGATGAAGGTCTGGAGCTTTCGGAATTTCGGCGGATCGTAGAACAGCGTATAGGCCAGCGAGCCAAATACGAGGAGGTACCAGCCGACGTAAAATATGACAAAAAACTCGTTAAAGGGGATGAGATCGTCAAGGGCACAGTGGATGGGATGGCATTTCTCCGGCGGGATCAGGTTCTCCGTTATGAAATACATGGCGAAGTAAAAGATCCAGCCGCCGAGAAGCTTGATATGGGAAAACCGCGGCTCGTTGAGCCTGCTCAGGGAAAAGCCGCTGTAATCATACGGTTTTTTCTTCATGCGAAAATACCTCTAAGGGGATATTCTTGGGGTAATCCTTTTTGGGGATGTTGGGATAGGGCACGACGGTGTGCTCGGGCAGGGATACGGCCATGCGCGTGATGTCGTCCATCAGGGCATTGCAGATGCGTGCGCGCTCGCTGCGGATGTCGGCGCCGGGGTTGAAGCGGACCGGCGTGCCGAAATACAGGCAGCTCAGATACGGAGCAACATAGAGCGGCACGAACAGAAGGGCCTTGCCGGATTTCTTGTAATAAAAGCGGGCAAGATCGATAAACTTGTCCTGAAAGGCATGCACGATGTTGTTGTGCTCATCATAGCATTCCGGAAAGATCACCATGCTGCTGCCCTCGTCCAGCCGCTCCATCGAGCGGCGGAAGGTCGAAATGAGCCGCGTGTCGTGATAAACCCCCACGGTATGGGCGCTGTTGAAAATCAGAACGCACAGCGGGGCAACCGCGTAACTGAAGATTTTATACAGCCAGCGGACCGTCTTGGGTTTTC
>JAEEGF010003588.1_pt1 | contig 10079 bp, 6 predicted proteins | sample 9134171 | NCBI WGS metagenome assembly JAEEGF01 (sample SAMN16246542, study PRJNA631951) | gut metagenome | biome: gut microbiome; feature: rumen; material: AP-attached | host: Bos | place: Iran: Karaj | collected 2018-10 | reverse complement strand
TCGAGCGGTTCCGCGACAAGGCGGCAAAGGCTGCGATGGTGCAGTCGAAAATCAAGGCGGCGGCAAAGCTTGCAACGGGCGAGCGCCTCACGCACGAACGCAATTTGGATTTTAGTTTTAAGGAAGCGGAGTTTCCGGGCAAGCGCATGTTGCAGATTCACAGTCTCCATTTTGCGTACTCGATCCGTGACGAGAATGGCGGCGGGGCTGCGCAAAAGTTTGGCCCGGAGCTGATTACCGACCTCGAAATGGAAGTATTCAAAGGCGACCGCATTGCGATTATCGGTCCGAACGGTCGCGGTAAAACGACGCTCTTGAACTTGATTGCGAAAGAATTTGAACCGACTCAAGGGTCAATCAATTATAACCCAAACCTCAAGATAAATTACTTTGGACAGACGAACATCAATCGCCTGAATCTTGAGAATACAGTCGAAGAAGAAATTGCGACGGCGATTGCGGATGTGTCGCAGAAGAGCCGTGCCCGTAGCCTCGCTGGGCTTATGATGTTCAGCGGCGATAACGCAATGAAGAAGGTCAAGGTGCTTTCGGGTGGCGAACGCAGCCGCGTGCTGCTCGGCAAGATTTTGGCGAACGAAAGCAATATGCTGTTGCTCGACGAACCGACGAACCACTTGGACATGGAATCTATCGAGAGCTTGATTGACGCACTTGAAGATTACGAAGGTACGGCTCTCGTCGTGACGCATGACGAAGAACTTTTGCACGCGTTTGCAAACCGCCTGATTGTGTTTGATGGCGGCAAGTGCCGCGTGTTCGAAGGCTCTTATGCCGACTTCCTCGAAAAGGTGGGCTGGGCATCGGAAAAGAAGCCGGGTGGCGCGAATTCCGCAAATATCAAGGTTTCGAATATCGATGTCACAGACGATAAACCGGCAAGTTCTACGCCTCGTACAAAGGAAGACCGCAGGGCTCGTGCCGACTACATTGCCGAGCGCAGTAAGGTCGTGAAGCCGCTCGAAAAAGAAGTTGCACGCCTTGAAACCGAAATTGCGAAGGCCGAAACGATTGGCGGCGAACTCGAAGCGAAACTTGTGACCGCCTCGGAATCTGGCGACGGCAATGCCATTACCGCCATTGCAAAAGACATGGACGACAACAAGAAACTGACCGAAGAACTCTACGCCGCTTGGGAAAAGGCAAGTGCCGAACTCGAAGCCGCGAAAGACAAGTACAAGCTGGATTAGTCGTTAGTCATTAGTTATGAAGGGGGATGCCCGATCAAGTCGGGCTTGACAGTTGCGTGGTCTTAGGCGTGTCATCCTGAGCGAAGCCGAAGGATCTAGTTAAGTTTATTGTTTGCAATCGTAGGAGGGGAATGCGTCATGGCGGAAAGATGGCGGATCGAGTCCGCCATGACGCAACCATGACTGTCGTGATGTTAGCCTTTTATGTCATTGCACAAGTGTATGACTTGTTCGCCTCGGATATAGAAACATGCTTGCATGTTTCTGCATCGCTTGGCTTCTTCGTCATTGCGAGGACCCGTAAGGGGACGCGGCAATCTAGCTTAGATTTCTTTTGTTGTTGTTATTTAAAATTTTAACAACGTTTGTTGGAATGAACTTGTTTTTGATAATTTGAATGAAATTTTAGTTAAAAACTAATGGCATTTTACGTAAAAATTAATGATATTTTGTAAAAATAAGTTTATAATGAATGTTTTCTTGTTGACAAGATAAACTAATGTTGTTATTTTGTAATGTTATTAATTCGTAGTGTTAAAATGAGGCACATGAAATGAAATTATGTATTTTTCAATTTTCTAAATGGTGTAAATCAGCCCTTTGGGGCTTGATGATGCTGGTGATTTTGACGGCGATGACGAAGTCTTTTGCCGTTGATTTCCCATATTCTGAATGGTCCTTGGCTATGTATGAGGGGGCTTACGCTACTATTAGTGATGGAACTGTCTCTGTTTCTAATGGTGGCTATGATTATTGGCATGTTCAATTGACTCGTAGAAATGTTGAATTGCAAGCCGATAAGACGTATGAACTGAAATTCTTTTTGCAGGGCGTTGGGGAAAGAAAAAATACCGAAATCCGAATAGGTAGAGATGGGACTCCTTATGATGCTTTTGCTGAATTTGGAGAAATTGCAGCAACAGTTAATGGTCGTGTTATAACCAAAACGTTTAAAATGGGGTCTGGCAGCGTTGATAATGCGCGGCTTGAGTTTAATCTTGGAAAGGGTTCTGGCACAGTTTATTTTTCTGATGTCAGTTTGACTTGTCTTGATTGCGGTTCCAATCCTCAACATACTACAGGAAGTGATGTTACTGTAGATTTCAATGATATTTTGGATTATGCAGTTATTGCCGATGAAGTCGATTTTCGCCCTTATTCGATGGCTTTAGGGGATATCTTTGGCGCGAAACTTCAGTTGGGAGCGGATTCTAAAATTTATGGAAACGTAGATGCGTCAAATGAATGTACTTTGAATGAAAGAGCTTATATGGAAGGGAATTTGCAATATGGCAATCCTTGTATGGAACAAAATAATGTTGTTGCGTCATCAAAGAAACAGGCTTCTTTGGTGAAACCGATTGTTGCTCTTCCTGAATTTTCCGCTGGTGTAGAGCCGATTTCCGTTAATTTGGATGAATCTGTGATCCTTCCTCCAGGAAATTATGGAACGTTTTATGCCAATGCAAGATCAAAGGTGACGCTTTCGTCTGGTTCCTATACGTTCCAGAGCTTTTTTACAGAACCCGATGCTCAATTCACGTTTGATATGACTTCTGGTCCTGTGTCCATTGCTGTGGTTGGAAATGTCCGTTTTGGCGATAGAAACCGTTTTGCGATCATCGGCGGCAGTCCAAATGAAATATCTTGGAAAATTGCTGGAACTTCTGTGGATTTGGGAACGGATGGTCTGTATTTTGGTTCGATCATTGCTCCGGATGCGTATGTTAATGTTCCGTCTCGCTCTCATTTGGTGGGTGGGGTATATGCGAATAAATTTAGGATTGAACCTCAATCAACTGTTTCGCAGCAACCGCGTATAGATGAAATTTCTCATAGCGAAGAACATTTTGGTCCATTCTTTGAACCTGGAATTTATCGCTATCGCTCTGTGTTACCTATGACCGCAGAATTTGTGGAAATGTATGTGTACTCAAAGAATTCAAATGTGAAAATTAATGGAGGCGATTCTAAGGTTATTGATCTTTCCTCGTCTAATACCACGGTGAACATATCGGTTTCTCGTGATATGATTTCGGGCTTCCCGGTTGAGGCGTTTAGCAGCAATTACAAATTTGAATTTGTGAAGAACTCAAATTATCGCGTTTATTGGAATCCGCAGACTCCGTGTAAGGATGGGTGCGATGGTTCTACTGTTGCAACAGCAATCGGCGATTTTGAAACCGTTCTTGAAATTGCAAAGACTACTGGCCGTGAAATCAATATGGCTGGTGGTACATGGAATGCTGCTGCAAAGTATAGTGATGGCGTTGTTCCTTGGAAGGTTGGCTTTGAATTGGTTGGTTATAAGGGTAATATTTGGGATTTGAATTCTGAGAGTGATTTGCCTCTTATTAATCTTGGTAAAACATCTCATATTGAAATTGAAGGACGGTCGCCGCGTAGTTTGGTAGGTGTGCGAATTGCAAACGGATTCAGTGTGGGCAATGGTGGTGCTGTTAGAGCGGATAATGAAAAGCTTACTGTTAATAATGTTATAATCTCTGATGCGAAATCACATGGCGATGGCGGTGCGTTATATGCTGCTAGTGTTTTGAATCTTGAAAATGTCAGGTTCTCTGGTAATGCTGCTTTGGGTAATGGTGGTGCTGTTGTTGCTAATGGCGGAACAAATATGCTCAATGTGATTTTTACGGGAAATCTTTCTAGTAAAAATGGTGGTGCCGTTGAGCTTGTTGCTGGTAGTACTTATATCGGTAATGCGATATTCCATAACAACCACGCTGCTTTGGGTGGTGGGGCGATAAACAACGAATCCGCGACATTAAATCTTTGGAATTCAACATTCTTTGCTAATGTTGCCATGGTTACGAATCCCGCCATTGGTGGTAATGCAAATGGAACGATTGGAAATAGTATTTTCTGGAAGAATGCTACCCCAAATTGTGCTCCTGGTGAATGTGCTGGTGAAGTTGTTGCTGGATATGCGGCAATGTATTCGTCATTCTCAAAACCTTATATCGGAGAAAATATTTATGTTGGTGATCCGAAATTTGTGGATGAAAGTAATCCGGCAGGAAACAACATATTTATGGGTTATGATGCTGGCATTAACCTTGTTGAAGATTCTCCATTGTTGAAAATGGGGGTAAAAAATGATTTTGTTCCTGAATTAGACATCCTTGGTGGGGAACGTAGCGGAGATCAAATTCAATTAGGTGTTTATTCTTGTATTCTTATAGCTGGAGAATATGTATTTGGAAGATTAAAACAAGATGAGTCCGTTGATGTTGTTGTTCCTGCTATTCCTATTATTGATAAAATTCCTGACGCTTGGTTCCGTCGGTATCTTGCCAATAGTAAACTTGCTCGAACCATAAAAACTCGAATCAAAAAACATGATAAAACGAAAGTAAGTTCAGCGATTGTTGAAATCACTTTGTTGGATAAAAATGGGAAAAAATATGATAATGTTCCAGCGGTAAATGTTGAATTTTTCCGTACCGGTGTTGAGGATGGAAAATATGTTTTCCAGTCAATGACTACTACTAAAGGAAAACCGATTATATTTTCCTATAAAGAATCTGACGTAAAAGTTTATGATGATGCAATTATTCTTTGTATTAAAGATGCTGCAGATAAATTCCGTTTAAAAATTATTAAATACTGAGGTCGGTTATGAAATATTTTTGTTTGTGTTTAATAACGTGCTTTCTTTTTGGATGTAGTGATTCAAATAAAGAGCAAGTAATAAATGTATTACCTTTAGGAGGTGTTCCTGATGATGATTTTGAAGGCGAATATACGGATGGTTCCTTTGATATTCGCCACAACCCTCATACGGGATCAATTGTAGGTTATAAATGGGATGATCCAAAATTAGGGATTGCTTTTGTAGAACCTGACAACTATCCATACGGATTTGATCGATCTACAAAGGCCGACGTTTCTCCTGAACAAGATAGATTTGTTTATATATCCACGAAAAATGGAGAAAATGCATATTTTAATCCAGTTTTTTATCCTGTTCCTTCTGGTGAAACTCCTTATGATTCATATAAATTGGTAAATGATGCTACCGGATATGAATATCTCCTTGAAGCTAATATATATCAATATATTCCTGAAGGAGATTACTCTTTAAAAGGCTTTAATAAAATAGAATGGATTGATTTGGATAAACATATTAAAGTTCTGTCATACGCTCCCAAAGAAAAACAATTCAATTATATTCAACTTGATGGTGATGGTTGGGATACTGATAAAGATGTTTCGAGTTTTACAAAGACACGAATTATAGATGCTTTTAATGAAGTGTATAGTCAGGTTGTGATGACTCCAATAGTGAATGAACAGGATCCTTCTGTTTATAATAAGCCCAGTGTAAATCTTGATCTTAGTCAATTGTTGCAAATAAATATGGTTGAGCCCAATAGTTTAATTCCAGAACATGTTAGTGGTATAGCACAGGAAAGATTGTTAAAGCAACTAAATGGGAAGGATTTGGAAAAATTAGACGCATCAACTATAACGGACAGACATTTTGTTTTTGCGATAAATAAAGCGATGAAGTATTGGCCTTTGGAATCGCTTTATGGGGTTACGGATGACTTGGCTGAATTGATGAAATTTAGATTCGATCCTGCAGGTGAGCCTGAAGGTACTACATATGCGATTCAGTCTGTTGGTGAATGTGAAGATGGAGTGGGAGCGCAAGGGGTTGGTGTTACAATTCGTAGAGTTGTTTTAGGTGATGGAAAATATCATTATTATGCTTATCATAATGGGACGCGCGTCTCTTTTGGAGCTTGCGATTATCTTTATACAACAAATGGTTTTCCTGTAATTCCATATGCAAATCCACGTGCCGCAGCTGTAAGCTATCCATTGGGAAAAGGATATTTTAATTTGGGTTCGGTAGTGTGGGCTCCTCGTAAATTGGGAAAATCTGCTTTTTATACAGTTATGCATGAGTTGGGACATTCTTTTGGATTGACAGATGTGGCTATGGGAGATGCTGGTTATTATGCATCTTTTGAAACAGGTGTGATGACTTGGAGACAGCCCACTGGGAGAAAAATTCGTTATAGGGGACAGCAAGTCGTCTATACAAATGGAGGTGGATCTCCTGATGAATGTGCTGTGGATGGTGTTTATGAAAATCAATGGGCTTGTCTTCGTGATGAATGTGATTTTTATGATCACTGGAGAGCCTCAAATCCCATTAGAAAATATTGGGATAATAAAGATGTTGAAAAATGCTTGGAGGGTATTTAAATGAAAAAAATTTTAAAATTAATGCTTGTTTGTTGTGTCTTCGTTTTGGCGAAAGACTATGATGTATATGATGTTAGTGGAAAAAAAATTAATACTATAGATGCATATAGCATTAATGACCTTCTGATTGTCAAAAAAACAGAATTTCCAACGTCTGTTTTTAAAGAAAAAATTAGAAGAAATTTTGATTTGAGTACGCAAAAAAAACAGGATATTTCACTAAAAAATATTGTTGTGGATTGGTATGAAAATCCTGATACCGTTTGGCTTGAAGTTGGAAAAAATAATAAGTTAGAAATATGTTTTGAAAAAAAACAAATAAAAGATTTCAAGACAGATCTTGTTGATGTAAGAAAGAACGATAATTGCGTTTCATTTGTATCTCCATCTGATGTGCGTACTTATCAATTAATTGTCTTGGATTCTTTAAATGAAAGTAAAGTTATAAAAATAGCAGTAGATATGAAACATCTGGTTTTTAAGAATGCCTCTATAAAAATTGGATTTAATGGTGGTGAATATCATTTGAAAAATGGTTCTTTTGAAGACAGTGAAAAGAATCGTGTTTATTCGGATCCAGAAAGAACGATAAAACTGAATGCTGAGTATTTAGTTGACAAGTATCCTGTGACTAATTGTGAATTTTTAAATTTTATGAAAAAACATTTAAATCTTAATGCGGATTTCAAAAATGGACGAAAGAAGGCTATTACATCTCTTTGGAAGCAAAGACTTGAACGCTCTGAAATGAAAAAAAATAAATGTAATAGTAATGATTCTGTTGCAAATGTTATTTATTTGTATCAAGCATTGATGTATGCGAATCAACGTAGTATTGCAGAAAATTTAGAGCCATATTATATTTTCGAGAAGGCTGATGTTAATGAATCTTTGCTATATTCTGATTCGTCATTTACAACAGTTAATTCAGAGAAAAAAGAATTAGGAAAATATTGGGTAAAGGTGTCTGTCAATTCAGAGTCTAATGGTTATCGTTTGCCTTATTATAATGAATGGACTTTTATTGCAAGAGGGGGAATGAATGATGGTGTAGCTGTTTGGGGTGATTCTAGTAGTTCTTTAAATGAAGTTTTGAAATATGCGTGGTTCGGTGACTCGTCTTCATATAAAAAACATAGTTCGAAACCAGTGGGAATACTTGAACCCAATGGTTATGGTCTTTATGATGTTTTTGGTTTAGTTAATGAATTTGTCCTCTTCCCTGGAAAAAACCCTTTTGAAAAACTTCATAATAAGCCATCTTGCTTAAAAGGCGGTGATTATAAGGTTCGTCTGAAACATTCTTATAATGATGTTTATATAGAACCATATTGGAAATGGATTGATTATGGGTATTCTAAAATTGATTATGGAAGTTCTATTGGTGGATTTCGTCTTGTGAGAAAGATTAAATGATTTGTATTTTAGTCATTGTTTTTTCGCTATTGTTTCTGTCTTGTTCGACAAGTGGTTTTTCTGAGGAAAAATCGTTTACTACGGTTAAATTGAATCTTCTTGAAGACGAAAACTTTACTGACTCGTCCACTCAAGTTAGTATTAAGGATTATGGATTCGCTTCTTTTGTTTCTCCAAATTCAAAAAAAGAATTAGACACTTTAACAATTCCCTTAGATGGTTTTAAGTCCGATTGTACTGTAAGAGTCGAATCCTTTTCCTGTAGAACTGTAGGAAAAAATTGCTTTGTGGAGTCTCGTTCTTTAGACACTGTGTTTATCAATTATGGCAGTACAAAATTAATGGATTTTTTGCCATATTATAAAATTCCAGTTTTTGATACGAGTGCCTTTAAAAAAATATTTTCTACAGTTCGTATTGGTGAAACTTATGCTTTGTCTGATACTATTGAATCCAGTTATAAGTTGTCTCAAAAGGGGCTTCCTGCTGGGATTGATTTTTATTATGTAACTCGAAATGCTGTACAAGATGTAACAGATCCGTGTGCAGCTCTTATTGAATATCCGCATTTGAATATGTATATGTACCAGTTGCAAAGAAAAGAAACCAATAGCTTGGTCGGCGATACAGTTGTTGACTGGACTTTGTTCTATACGGACCAATACGGTCAGAGCGATTCGCTTGAAATGAAGACTATGTTTCGTTAGTTTATTATAGTGGATAATAAAGAAAATGCCTCGGCTTGACCGGGGCATTTTTGCTCGGTGTGAGTATGTTGACAATTGTTTAGCGCCAAACAACCCGATTCTTTTTCATGGCTCGGTAACTGAGATAAAATATGATTTAGTGCAGAAAGGTTATTTTGGGGTAAGCGCTCGAACTGAATTGTTGATTTGGATCCCCAATTAAATGGATTTTGATTTAGATTGATCAATATGGTCGCTTTATGAAAAGTTTTTTGCGATTTTCTTAAATTTATATATATTTAGTACAAAATTTATTAAGGAGAGAATGTGAAATATCTATTTTACTTTGCTTTAGTTTCTACTTTGATTTTTACGGCTTGCGGTGGTGATGACTCTAGCAATCCTTTTGTTGCGAGTGAAGATTTGTCATCGTCATCCTTGATCCCTATTGAGGTCCTTTCTAGTAGTAGCAAAGGAGATTCCGGCTCTATGGCCGGAAGGACAAGTAGCAGCCATATGGATTCCGCAGTCTCTTTGAGTTCCGCAAAAGGTAAATCGTCTTCTTCTGTTGTTGAAAGTAGTAGCAATGGAGATTCCGGCTCTATGACCGGAATGACAAGTAGTAGTTACGTGAATTCTATAAGTTCTTCGAGCGTCCAGAATGAGAAATCATCTTCATCAGAAAAGAATGATGCGGTGACAGGAACCATGACGGATGAACGTGATGGGCAGACGTACAAGATTGTAAAAATAGGGCATTTGTGGTGGTTTGCTCAAAATCTCAATTATGAAACAGTGGATAGCCATTGTTATAACGATTCTGCCGAATATTGTGCGAAGTATGGACGGCTTTATTCATGGGCGGCTGCTGTTGGCAAGTCGGAAGATGAGTGCGGATATAGACATGAATGTAATCTTACGTTACCGGTGCAGGGGGCTTGCCCGCCGGGATGGAGAGTCCCGTCGAATTACGATTGGAACGATTTACTTGTCTCGGTTGGCGGAGACGATATTGCAGGCGAAGTGCTGAGAGATTCGAAAGAAGGTGGCTTTGCGTTGCTTTATGCGGGAAAGATGATCTATGCTGGAGAATTTGCTCAAGAAGGGCGGAGCGCATGTATTTGGAGTTCGACAGAAACTGATGAATACGATGGTTATTATGCGGATTTTTATTATACTTATAGTAAAGTGATTTTTCCTAATGATGCCGAAAAGTATGATGCTTACTCCGTTCGCTGTGTAAAAGGCGAGTTGTAATTTTTTTGCTTTCGATTTTAAGCCCTCAAAAGGGCTTATTTTCATTTTGGGCAAAAAATGAAAAAAAAGTTACAATGAAAAAGCGCCGTGTGCAACTTATAACTACTTAATTAGTATAGATTTGCACTCATGAATATTGTTATTTACGCGCTTTTTGCTCTTTCTGGTTTTGCGGGTCTCATTTACGAGGGGTCGTGGGCCAGGTACCTTAAACTTTTCCTCGGACATTCGAGCTATGGTCAGGTGCTCACGCTCTGCATTTACATGGGCGGGC
>JAEEGF011133872.1_pt1 | contig 10081 bp, 9 predicted proteins | sample 9134171 | NCBI WGS metagenome assembly JAEEGF01 (sample SAMN16246542, study PRJNA631951) | gut metagenome | biome: gut microbiome; feature: rumen; material: AP-attached | host: Bos | place: Iran: Karaj | collected 2018-10 | reverse complement strand
GCATATGCTCCTTTGTTCAATTTCACTCTTTAAATTATATCATGCCTCGCACGCCCCATAAGCCATATCATGATTTACTTCAGCCTGGTAAAAGGCTCCCATGGTACTTGGTGTAATAGTGCCTGTCACCAATGTGGTCAAATTTGCGTCAACTTAAGGTACTTTCTTAATGATAATACTGAAAGAGTCAAGTATATATGCTGACATTAGCTTATTAAATATTGGCAGATCAATATGCTTCCAGCATCTTCTGTGCACACCTGGTCGTTACTTCAATATAGTATTTGTAGTCCTCAGTAGACATATTATCTGAATCATACTTATCCAGATCATCAGCAAAATCCGCGTACTTCTGCATCATCTCAGAGTACTCCCCAAGCATGGATACCATGTTACCTGGATCAGAGTTGTACTTCTTCATAAACTCAACATACTGATCCACAAACTCCTCGTAACTATCAAGAAAAGCTTTGAGATCAGGATCCACACCACCTGTCTGCTCTTTCTCCTGTGCCTTCTGAGACTGCGATTCCTGTGGCTGCTTCTCCTGACTAGGTTCAGTTTTTTCCTCAACTTTCTCCACCGGAACCGCCTTGTTTTCATTGACAATTGCAGTCTCTTCCTTTTCTTCTGTCTTACTTTCAACAGTACCGGAAGATTTTTCTGCCTCACCAACCGTCTCTTCCTCTTTTGTTGTCGAGCTTGAAGCATACTCTTCAGGCGGCATTGTAAACAATCCATACTTCTTTGCCTGGCCAACTCCAGCGAAAAGGCAGAATGTTGCTAATATAAGTGCTATGATAGTAAAGCCTTTAAGCTTGTACTTCTTACTAAGGCAGAAAATAGCTCCCACAATAATTCCTGCAGACAGAATAATTGTCAGAATAGCCGGATCTGAGCTGAAGTCCAATATAGCAAGGATCAGAAGGATAATCCCAAAGAACTTTCCAAACTTATCCAAGCCTGATGGCTGCGGCTCCTGAACAGGTGGCTGCGGAGTATAAGTATTCTGCTGAAAAGCTACCGGTTCTCTGCTTTGCTGCTGTACATTTTGGTTCTCCGCTACTCTATCAGGAGTAGCGCTGCTTCCCACCTGCGTTCCACAATTAGGACAGAACTTTGTTCCATCAGGTATTTCATTTCCACAATTCATACAAAAAGCCATAATCCTATTACCTCTCTTCTTTCTCTCCCGGTCTTATTACCTTGTAGCCATATGACTCAAGGGCTGCAATTACTTCAGGAGTAATGTTCACATTAAAATCAGCGTTTTTCATGCCTTCCCGCTCAATGATCCTGTGAAGATCATCTATGGAAGCATCCATCACTTCAGCAATTCTCCGAAGATTATCCCTATCCGGCAGACCGCCATCAGTCTCCCACTTGGCTATTGCGGATTTTGAGACTCCAACTTTATCTGCCAGTTCCTCCTGGGTCAGCCTCATATGCTTTCTTCTGGCAGATATATACTGCCCTAAACTTAATCTCTGCTCCATGAAACTCTCCTATTTTTATGGTAGGTATTGTATTTCCCCTTATCAAATTACTTTTTGTTTACGCTGCGTAAGCTCGTGCCGGACTCCTATAAATACCATATCAATTTGGGCAAAGAAAAATCCCCACCAAAATGGTGGGGAAAATCATCATCCTTCATTCTTCAGTTGTAAGTTTCTTGAGCCCTTGCTTCATCAGCATCTCATCTATCTCGTACATATCAAAAATGCGGTTGTTGACGGCAACTATTATGCAAGCGTCTCTGGGATCCTTGGCATACAGTTCGCTGAGTCCGTACAATTTAAGTGCTCTGTTGGTTTCGTCCCAATTGAAATGTCCTGCAAGGCAAAGCCTGATGATCAGGTCCCTGTCCTTAGTATGTTTTTCCATGGTAACAATCTTGCTGCCATAGGATTCAGTGACTCCGGCAAAAGAGTAAACATCCTTAAGCTTGATGTTCTTCTCATCCAGGACATCTTTCATGTAATAGTAAAATGCCTTCTTCTCATCAGCCATGTACTTGCTGTTATCCTTAAGATATGAATCAAGCTGATCCGGCTTCATGTTTTCAAGAAGGTCGTTAAGCTCATTTGTAGATTTCTTTTGCAACGTTAATTCCTCTTAACTTCCAAGAGTGCATCATGCAGCTCTTTTGCTGTATACCTGTCCTCAGCATTAAGGCTGATACAACGCTCGATTATACTCCATAGCTCTCCTGTGGCACGTTTTTCCTTCGGAAAAGAGCCGGTAACCATCACATTGAGAAGCATACCAAGAGCATAGATATCTGCCTTAGCTGAGGAAGCTGTCAGACCATACCCAACCTGCTCCGGTGCCGCATAGTACTGGGTTCCCATGTACCGGGTGTCATCCGTCTTCTCGGGATCGTACCATTTGGCAACATTCATATCCAGCAGATTCACTTCACTATCTATGGTAATAATGATGTTGGATGGCTTTACATCTCTGTGGATGATGGGCGTCGGAAGATTATGCAGCTCATTCAGGATATCACAGACATAAAGAGCAACGTCAATAGCTTTCTCTTCAGATAACGGACCTTCCTTCTCAAGTATGTGCTCCAGATTCAGGCCAAGAATGAACTCTTCAATAACAATCAGGCAGTTGCTGCTCTCAAATATATTGATGATACGAGGCATCCGTTCAATAGGATGCTCCATGAGGTAAGCATACACACTCTTGTTGTAGATAGTAAGAAGCTTTTTAATGTATCGCTTCCCGGTCTCCCTATGTCTAACCAGAATGATGTTGCTTTTCCCTTCAATGGCCTCCTCTTCCTGATACATAGAGAGCTCCAGGGCATCAGCATCGGACAGCCCTCTGTACGGGTTGTTCCTGTCCGCCTGATATTCATCCTCGGAAGCATATAGCTCGCTAACATCGATCCTGTTCACATGACCACACTTCGTGCACTTCCACTCCCCGCAGTCCTCCGAAAATCCCTCCTGCTCGTTCATGAAAGCCCCGCACTCATCGCAGATCCACACAATGTCAGACTCCGCCTCGGGATTGATCAGCATCTGCCCGCAGCCTCTGCACTCCCAGTATTTCAGGGACGGCGAGTAGCCTTTCTGGAGGGTGAGGTTGGCATTGCAGTGGGGGCAGGATTCGTAGGTGGGGGTGTCAGAGTCTGATGGGGTATTATTATGATTAGTTTTCTTTAAGGCTTTGTCGAATAATCCCATTTATATCGTCCAAAAATGAGTGAGTAGTTCTTTCTGAATACTATCATGATTATATTCCATTCCTTCCGGAATCTCTATAGCATTATCGAGTTATCAATCTATTGATATGCAGGCTCAAAGAACTGATGACCTCTTTTCTCTCATGCATTCCTTACATCAACTGTGTACAATTACAGCCATTAATACTTTTTTCACTTAGTTCTTCTATTATGTTTATAATTTACTTGTAAGCACGTGTTACAATGTTTTCACATTGTTATGTGCTAATTAAACAAGAGGTGCTGATCATGAATATAAAAAAGGCATTAGCCTTCGTTCTTTCCACTTTAATCATTTCACAAACGGCCACTTCACCGTACTTTACTATAGAAGCATCTGCGTCTACGTATGAAAAAATCAAAGAAGCTGCTGAAGAAGCTGAAAGCGCTGCCAAAAAGAAAGCAGAAAGCGCCGCAGAAGCTGCAAAAAAAGCTGCTGAGGATGCTACAAAAAAAGCCAAAGAAACATCTGAGAAAGCCAGTAAAGCGACTCAGGAAGCCGCAGACAAAGCCGGGAAAGCTGCAAAGGAAGCCGCAGATAAAGCAGGAAAAACCACAAAGGAAACCACTGACAAAGTAGGAACCGCTGCAAAAGAAGGCTCTCAGAAAGCAAAAGAAAAGGCAACAGAGGCTGGAGCAGTAATAGCAGATAAGGCAGGGAAAGCTTATGACTCTGCTTCATCAACCGCCAAAAAAATAAGCGATAACGTAATTAATTATGTCACCAACTTAGACACTGAAAAGTTCATGTCTGGTTGGGAATATGCCTCAAAATACACAGGTACCGCTGTAGCATCATTAAAAGGCAAAGCTTATGTAGACACCGTGCAATCAACAATTGCAAAAACATCTGCTCAAATGCAAAAGGAGCTCAGAAGTAAAGTCATAAGTGGCAGGACAATACAACAAGATGCCGGCTTTGCTGCTGAAATATGGCATACTGACAGTTTTAATCTCGAAGCAGCCTTAAATGAATCCGAATTCAAAGCTACAAGACCCGACTCTAATGCCAAGGCATCTGCTGACGTTGTTGTGTCCGGAAAAGATTACAATCAAGATTACAGTCTAAAATACTATAAAGATGCTGAATCCAGTGCCAAGGCACAGGCCAAGACCTTCTATGAGGATTATCGTGAATATTATTCTCATGCGGAACGTCATGGTGAGGTTCCAATGAGCGAGAAAGAATATCTTGACCAGTATGGCAAGAAGCTGGATGCTCTCTACGATTCCCTTTATTCCGGGCAGGGAAAGCTCATACCTGCAGATCAGCTTGACGATGCTAAAACATATCTCGAAAATAAGAAGATTAAGGCTGACACAAGTGATAAAGTTATAAGACAAAAGTTTTCTCCAGAACTGCAAGAATCATTAGATAGTCTTGCAGCCAGGATAGAGGCTCCTGATGGAACTAAATCAAGACCGTTGACAGAAGATGAAGCGCGTCAGCTTGTAGAATTAACTCGTGACGAAAAAGATCTTGATCTTGCTGATTTTGGTATAACCCCATCACAACTGATAACCCCAAAATATATATTAAAACAGGCAATAGGCGCCGGAACCCAATCCGCTATAATAAGTACGGCATTCGCGATTGGTCCCGATGTATACTCAATCATAGTCGACGCTGCCAAAGAAGGAAAGTTAGATGAAAAAAAGCTTAAAGAGGTCGGTATTGAAGGTGTACTTGCCGGATCAGAAGGTTTTGTTGAAGGTTCCGTAAGCAGCGCAATTGTCATTGCTTGTCAAGCCGGAAAGTTTGGAAAAGCGTACACCAATATAGCACCTGAAACTGTTGGTACACTTACTGTGCTCACCATCGATGCCATAAGATTTGGGTACCAGCTTTCGTCCGGTCAGATCACTGAAGCAGAGTATGCAGATTTAATGGCTCAAGATATCATAATCGCAATAGCTTCACAAACATCTGGTGCGCTTCTACAAGCACTATTCCCTTTTATCCCTTTTGCTTACGTTGCTGGAAGCATGGCCGGAGCAATGGTTGCATCAGCAGGATATGCTGTGGGAAAAGATCTCATTCTTGAAGTTCGTGGAGAAAATGGTTTTGAAACTGTTGTGCCTGAAGCTATGACATCTGGGAAATCTTTAGCTACAAGCTTTATGAGTAATATATCCATCCAAAACACGTTATCGGATATAAAGCACCTAGCTGTCAAAACTTTAGGTAACGGTAAAATCAAGGTATCAACATAAAGAAGTTCTCCCAATGGCGCTTGTCATTGGGAGTTTTATTTTTATACTGTTCCCACACATAATCTCTCTTTTACTAAACCGCAGTACTTATGGTTTTGCTCTTGTAATATCTTCGCACCCTTTACCCTCAAAAGTATAACCACAATAACAACAGGTGCATTGTAATAATATTGATTTGTCTCGTCAAAACTATCAGTACCATTTATTGTAATAGATTCAATTGAGCCTAACATCCGTCCCCAATGACCCCAAATGCCCCCTTGACTCCGTCCCTAGGGGGCAGAATAAATACTCTTGCTGTAAATAGTGAAAAGCCATGGCAACACTATGTAAATCTCACTCTCCACAGTCATCTGTAAAGCCGGACTGCTCGTTCATGAGTGATCCGCACTCATCGCAAATCCCAGACACTATCTGATCCCTCTTCCGGGTTGATGAGCATCTGCCCGTATCCTCTGCACGGTCAGTACTTCAAGGAGGGGAGTAGCCTTTCTATAGGGTGATGTTGGCGACGCAATGAAGGCAGGATCCGTAGGAATCATCTGCATCAACCTCAACACCGTTATTTATTCTTGCTTACTTTAGTAATCAAAATAGTCATATAACTGTTACCTAAAACTATTTAGTTTGATGCCTCGTACCACTGATAGTAAATTTTATAATCGTCTACTTTTCCAGATGCCTTTATTAGATTTGAAATCGTGGCATTAATATTCTGCTTTGTTTTATCCCAAAACTCTTTATTTTCATTTAACTTCGTTTCCTGATCCTGCTTAATTACGCTTTCAAGTTCCGCATAATCTGCTAGGTTTGATGAGTTAAAAACAGAATTCTTAACATCATAGTATTGGAAACTGTCTGTATCAATCTCATGGCTTATTATTTTAGGATTGGGAATTTTTACATTTATCTCTTTCTTTTCATCATCTACATCAAACTGAATTTTACTTATATCAGCACCGGCACCTATAACACCATCAACCAAATATACTGCTTTGTCAGTAGTAAACGGAACTTTTATATTAAAGACTTTTTTACTATCCTCTACTATTCCTGCATGTGTATAGTAGTACTTATAAGAAATCAATTCGCTCGCTGGTTCTATCAGTCTGGAAAGAGTCACTGCATCAATCTTAACTTCTTCATTTACTACAAGTGTCTCCGCTTGAGTGTTAGCATCTTTCATAGCCTGCTGGTAAGCCCATAAAGCTTCTTCTTTTGCTCTTGCTTTCAGGACTAAGTTTTGTATTACAAAAGCCACAACAATAACTGCTGCTATAGAACCCAGAATTATTGCCTTTGTCTTAAATGTTTGTAATTTCTCATTACGGATTTCTTTTTGACTTCTGTGCTTAAACTCACCTTCTTTGAGTTCAAGTTCCTTCATTCGAATCTTTTCATTTGTCTCTGCTTCTTTTATTCTCGCCTTGTCAACTTTAGTATATGTAAACTTGTGGCTTTCATCATCAATGTATAGCGTTTTTCCACAATATGGGCAAAACTGAATATCATCATCTGTTCCTTCCAAACTAGCTCCACAACTTGGGCAATTCATCACTTGAATTTTCATATTATTTCCTCCTAATGATAAGAATCAGTAATAGAAATAGCATACTTCCTTACGTTGTAAATCATGACTCGTGCCTTACAGCATTATTAATAATCTCCTCTGTAGCATTAGTTGCTGTTGCTCCACTCAAAGAAACTGTTGCAGTTCCTGTTTACGTGCAGTCAAATGCCTGAGTTGCGCAATCCGGTAAATTTGAAATGCACAATGTGCCCACTTGATTGTATCATAATGACATTTGGCTAATTCGTAAATATCCATAAAAAAACAATTGATAAATAGTAAAACACTTACTTGCAAAACTGTACTTTAATCGTAAATATTCTGAAAGCATCTTCAAGTCACTCTTTGATTACGCAACGTAATCATTTTATTGATTTTCTTTTACATTATCAGTTTGAAACGCAATTCACCCCCACCAAAATGGTGGAAATATGTTGCCTTCAAAAGCTTTTGCGCCCCTCAAAGAGTTTGGTTATCCTTCTAGTACTATCCCTCGAAGGCAAATAAATAGGATTTATACACCATTGTGTACAAATCCCTTATTATTACTGTTGCTGTTTTAAAGGCAAATGCTTTTTGATTTCTTCCGGCACATCCTTACCGGACTTTAATAATATAATAGCCTTTCTTATATAGTCTTTTTCCTCTTTGGAAGGCTCTTTTTCATCATCAATTCCCATCAGGTCAATGCCAAGTATTTCAGCTTCATCATACATTTTTCTTCTGACTTCAATCTCTGCAGGAGTTGGTATTATAAAATCTCTTATCATTTCAGTTCCCTCCTTAATAGTATGATAATACAACTTCATGCGCTGTATCACCAGTCTCCTTCCAAATATGTTTATTATTTGTTTTCTGCATAATTGTGACCATGACTCTTTGTTAAATAGTATCATTACTCCGTCCCCCAGGGATCAATTCATGCCAGCACCCCCCACAAACGTATCTCACATGCTAAAGTTCAGTGATCAACATTTCATTGTAGACTCACAGTATTAATGAGCATGTAATCAGGATCTGTCTTCACTTCAAAAATGTACTTATGCATTACCAGCATCTATTTGCGCAGAACATAGACATGGTATCACCCATGTTGTAAAGTGTAATAAAAGCATACAATAATACTTACGCAACAGTAGGAGGGATGATAATGTCAGATGATGATTTCTTTGATTTTGATGGTGACGGAGATGTAGATGTCGATGATATTGGAGCTGGATTCCATGGTTTATTTGGTGGAATTGATATAGATCATGACGGCGTTCCAGATATTGATGAGATTGGGGATGGTGCCAAAGGCTTTCTGAGTGGATTATTCGCTGACTCTGTTGCAAGTAACAACGATAGCGGATATATATATTCCTCCAGTAGAAAAAGAAAAAAACATTATCAAAAAGAATTAGCTGAAATACAGCTTGAACGTGCTAAAGCACAGCAAGAAATTAATGCAATGAGACAAGAGGACCGTGACGCAACCGATTACGATGACGATTCAACGACTCCGGTAGCAAAGTATGTAGTAACACAGGATGGACTTAAGATTGGAAAACAATCCGGTGTCATTGGGGCTTTGTTCAATAAGGTAATCAATAAGAAGTCTAAATTAGAAATCTCTTCAAATGATGCATGCAAAATGCGCGTAGAAGACGTAATGAACTTGTTATATGATGCACATTTTGAAAATGTTGTTGCCAAGAGGATTAATGATTTAAGAATAGAACAGCGGGAAATGGAAGGCTTCGTTACAGAAATTAAAATAAATAGAATAGAGCACTTCGCACCGGGAACGTATCCTGTTAATTCCGAAATTCAGATTGTATACCATGAACTTATGCTTGTGTATCCTCCAATTGCATCAAATCATGTTAAAAAGCGTAATAAGGATGAAATCGCCAACCTATTCAGGCAAGCTGGATTTGTCAATGTTTATCTTATTCCCGAAAATGATATTATCTTTGGATTGATTCATCATGAAGATCAGGTAGATAATGTCTCTATTGCAGGAGATACCGAGTTTAAAAAAGATAAATCATATAAAATTGATGTCCAAGTTTCTATTGCTTATCATTCACGTAAATAATTAACATAAAATAATAAGAGAGGGTGCTGAGAAACACGGATGAACTTCCACATCGATACCAAAAACAGCATCCTACATAAGAATATCAAATGGGCTGTCGCACTACGACAGCCCATTCAATTCATGCTAGCACAATCCCCGCAAACAAATCTCCCATGCTAAAGCTAAGATGCTCAGTCTCCTCATTCCTTGCAGTCTGGTAGAACTCATTCAGCTCATAATCAGGATTCTGCTCAAGCTTAGCGAATAGAAGTGCTGTATTATAAGCATCATCCAGGCCATCATGTGCTCTGCCTTCTGGAATTATATCCGATGCAATAAGAGCTTCCTCCAGCTTGTATGCATTCTTCCTGCCCATCTTCTGCCCAAAGGTCTTCTGGCAGTCAATCCAGTTAGCAAAGATGATCTCAAGGCGCTCATCCTCGATGCCCTTGGCGACTACTTCGTGTACAATCTGTTTGGGATCCGAATCACTCCAGGACACGCATCTGACATCATCATATGGAAGCCAATCGAGGAAAGAATTAAGAGCTTCGGCAAACGAAGGCGCTGTCATAACATCCGCCTGTGTTATTCCGGTCATATTTTCTATAAACCAGTCGATGTGACCATACTCAGGTCTTACATAAGTATTGAATTCATCTACGATCTCATAATCCTCATCAAGTAGAACTGCTCCGATCTGGATTGTCTCCTGACACCATTTATAACCGAACTTCCTATATCCCTTAGGTACTTTACAAAACTCAAGATCTATAACTGCGTACTTCATAATGACCTCCTGACTTTAAAATAGCTTTTTCGATTTCGTTTGCTGCTTCCGTGTCTCCGTGTTTATGTTTATGTTTATGGTATGTTTATGGTTATAGTATGCAACATTAAGAGTCCCATAAAAACGCCAACTATATAATGCTTTTATTTTCAAATTAACAGTCATAAACTACTATATATAGAGGTACAGCATTAACTCGCAGAAAGG
>JAEEGF011867797.1_pt1 | contig 10082 bp, 3 predicted proteins | sample 9134171 | NCBI WGS metagenome assembly JAEEGF01 (sample SAMN16246542, study PRJNA631951) | gut metagenome | biome: gut microbiome; feature: rumen; material: AP-attached | host: Bos | place: Iran: Karaj | collected 2018-10 | reverse complement strand
CTGGCGCCCCACCGACAGCCAGGCTGAGCTGCGCAACCATCTGAAAGCCAGCGATGTTCCCAACCTCACCAACCTCGGCCTCGCCATCAAAAAGCTGAAGTGGCCCCGAGGCAGCATCCGCGGCATCCGCGGCTACTATCTACAGCTGAAAAAGACCTCAGCCCCCAAAAAGCAGCAGGGTTGAAGCAAGGCTAAAGCAAGGTTTCACCCCAACCCTGCTTCCACTACTGCACTATGTATCAAAAAGATACAAAGAAAGCAGCAAGGGCAGCAGGGTTTCATTTTGGCTGCTAGGATATAGTCATACTTTCGCATAAATGAAGACAAGATTCTGTTAGTACAGGTGGAGGAATGAATTGGCATTTGATTGGCCAAAATTCGTCTTATCTCTGAAATTTTCATAAAACAATGTAGTTTGTAGAGAAGAAATGCTTTTAACAACAATTATTATTGTATCTTTGTGGTCAGATTAGACAAACCAAATAATAGATGTTAGTGGGTGAGTCAAAAATAAGAAGATATGAAGAAAGAAGAAATACTTGCTCTATTTAAGAGTTATGAAGATGCTGTTTGCACAATAGACAACACCGAGTGTTGGAGTGCAAGAGAACTCTGCACTTTATTAGGTTACCAACAATGGCGTAACTTTAATAATGTGATAGACAAGGCAAAAGAGGCTTGCGACAATGCAGGTCAGACGATTTCAGACCATTTTGCTGACGTCAGCAAAATGGTTACTTTGGGCTCTGGTGCAGAACGAGAGATTGATGACATCATGCTCACCCGTTATGCCTGTTATCTGGTGGCTCAGAATGGTGATCCACGCAAGCCTCAGATTGCTTTTGCTCAAACCTATTTCGCCGTACAGACACGCAGGGCTGAATTGATAGAGGTGCGATTGTTGGAAGTGGAGCGCGTTAAAGCCCGTGCCAAATTGCAAGAGACAGAGCGCAAACTATCTGGCATTTTGTATGAGCGTGGTGTCAACGACCAAACCTTTGCCGTCATACGTTCCAAGGGTGACCAGGCTCTCTTCCGCCTCAGCACCAATATGATGAAGCGCAAGATGGGTGAAAAAGTAGTCTATGCCTCTTAATATAATGCACAAGCGGGAGAAGTGTGTTGAAGGTGACAGCATAGAAGATTAGTTTCTTCCAACTCTAAATCTCGCCACTCAAAATCGTGCCCTTACGAGCGCATTAGCCCGCAAATTAATTTCTTTTATGATTATTCCACCTTCCTCTGTGAGACAATGCTAATGAGTTCGTACCTGACGTTGACATCATCCTGTGGAGGGTTGGCGAGGTCTTTCCGGGTCGAGCCACATGTCATAGTAAACTCCTGTTCAAGTTTTGATTCGAATCTTTGGTCAGTTCACTTTTTTTTTGTATCTTTGTCGCGATAATCACAGAAAAGGACAAAGGGACTATACAATAATAGCAATAACTAAAACCCAAAACAATAATGAAAAGGTACTTATTACTTATTCCATGCCTGCTATTGAGCATGACAATTACTGCGGGATGGATTTCTGAGCAACAGGCGCTGCAGGAGGCACAGCGATTTATGCCCGGTAAGAAGTTCGAACAGCGGCATCTGGCACGTGGAGCCGCAAGTTCGGTAGCGAAAAACCTGTATGTGTTTAATGTGGAGGCAAATGGCGGCTTTGTCATTGTATCGGGCAATGACAATACTGATGCCATCCTCGGATATTCAACGAAAGGTAGTTTCGATGAAGGAGACCTGCCTACAAATGTCCGTGCATGGATGGAACAGATAGCTGCTGAGGTTGAGGCTTGCCAGTCAGTACCGATGTCACGGTCTGCGGAACTTGTGCCAAAACATGACGGAGTGGTTATTCATGCGAGGATTGAGCCACTTATTATTTCGACCTGGGACCAGGGGAACTGGGACAATGGCATCAACAGCGACGGGGTGTATAACGTGCATTTGCCCAAAATCAACGGCAAGTATCCCTGTACTGGATGTGTGGCTACAGCCGGTGCCCAGCTGATGTATTACTACAGGTGGCCGCAGGCCATGACGCAAAGTGTTCCGGGATATGAGTCCTACAGTGGGGCAGACACCCGCAACGCCCTTGCTCCCACTCAGTTCTTATGGGACAAGATGAAGACGAAGTACGTTAAGAACGACCCTAACACAGAAGCCGTGAATGCCGTTGCCGACCTGATGCTCTACTGCGGTTACGCAGCAAGAATGAACTACGAGATTGAAGGGTCGGGAGCATCGGCATATACGCTTGCCGACGGTATGAGCAAGTATTTTGGCTACAACCCTAATACATGGAAAGGGGTTAGCCGTTACCAATATACGATAAGCGAGTGGGATGAACTGATATACAACGAAATAGCCAACGGACGCCCCGTCATGTACAGTGGCTCAGGATCTAAAGGCGGCCATGTGTTCCTCTGCGACGGATACGACGGAGCCGGGATGTTTCACTTCAACTGGGGATGGGGAGGCAGCTATGACGGCTACTTCAAGCTACAGGTGACCAATCCATACGGAAAGTACGGTGAGGGCTTTGTCGCCGACAACGACTGTATCATCGGGTTGCAACCCAGCTCATGGCCCGACATTGCCGACCCTAATGCCGACGACCAGTGGGAAGTGGCAGAGATTAACGGGCTGGTGGCCACAGCAAGCGGCCCGGTGATTGAGACCTCGACGGTGACGCTTAATCTTGGCAACAGCAACGACCAGCCGTACGCATTTGGCTATGGCATGGCAGAATTGAATAATGACGGAACACTCACGGTAGTTGACAATAGCAAGGTATTTTTTAAAGAAATGGACCCATTAGGAAGCGGTTACTATTATGTCGGCATCCCATTTGACTTCTCGACGTATTTTCTTACTGAGGGCCGACACGTGCTGGTGCCCGTCAGCCTATTGAATGGTGAGAATGAGTGGAGGCGTTGCAAGCCTGCCGACCTGTGGTTTGAAGTCAATGTCACTGGAGGGAAGGAGGATATTGTCGTCCATCCTATTGATCACCTTCAAATCAATGATTTTGACATCATTTCAGGTGGCAACCCAGGTAACATCCAATACATGAAGACAAGCATCACCAACCTGGGCGACAATATTGAGAAAAGGTTATATCTGCATGTAGGTACTGACAATGACAAAGGAGAGTACCACAGCGGCAGGTACGTCAGCATTGCGGCAGGCAACACCAAGGAATACCGACTGTCACTGGGCCGGTTGGAGGCTGGCACTTACACCATTTGGCTGACAGGTGACTATGCTGGCAATGAGGTGCTGGCCAAGAAGAAAGTAACCATCAAGCAGGACTTGCAGGCTACTGATTTTGAGTTCATAGGCAATCCGCTTGCCAATGAAATAATGCAGGTGAACGTGACGGTCGAGAATCGGGGTGACGACTATGTCATGCCGCTCTACCTGTTTGCCAGTACAGATGACACGAAGCATCACGTTTATACCGCTGGCTCAGCCATTGAGGGTGGTGGCAGCGAAATCGTTACTTTCTATTTCAAGCCCACAGTATCGGGTTCGTGGAATTTGTGGGTAGCCACCGACATTGACGGAACAAATGTCATCGGACGATCAACATTGGGACAGGCATCGCAAAAGAACGGTATCACGCTACCCTCGCAAGACGGCACAGAAAGGACACCTTTATTATGCGGTGAAACCTACACGTCAGCTGACCTCACGTTTATCAAGTCGGGGAGTCTCACCGTTTCAGATGACGGCGAAACGTTATTTTTCAATCATCTGGTAATGGAATGTGAGTTGGAAAAGTCAGCTGGTGAACTCATTTTCGCTGACATTTTCAATGGTGCTACCATGAATGCTATCAACATCGTACTGACAGGTGAAAACCGACTAACTACTAAAGGTTATGAAGCCATCTCATGTAGGGGTATAGACAAGCTGACAATCTCTGGTGAAGGTTCACTGACGTTAAGCAGCGACTACATCGACATTTCGCTTTCATCTGGTTATTATAACGTACCAAACGGCGAATTGGTGATTGACAATACGACGCTCACTTGCATGGGCTATTACTCCGTGTCTTCTTGCAGAAATGTTATGGTAAAGAGTTCACGGTTTGAGGGTAACATGTTAAGTAGTGATACTAACTTGAGCATGGAAGGCTGCTCGATAAGATATGGTAATGTTTCCAGTCACTTTGTGATTGCTACTCAGGAAGACAACACCATACCGAGCAACATCCAATTTTCAGACCAGACCCTTTTCTGCGGACATACTTATACGCATGATGACTTCAGCGACATCCAGTCGGGCCGTTTCTCAGTCTCAAACGATGGCAGGGTACTCACTTTTGACAACCTGAACATAGCGAGTGACAAGAACCTGTTTGTTATTAGTAACGAACAAGTAGAAATCCGCTTGAAAGGTGAAAACAAGATTCATACAACGAAATTTGTTGTCATGGAATTGAAATTCTGTGACGTAATCATTACGGGTGATGGTTCATTGACAACCCAGTCAAACTGGTATGACTTCTGGCTCTATGGATGTAATGTGACAATAGACCATACCACACTAAAATGTGAGGGATATACTGCTTTCGGCAATAATATGCAGCCTATGGACAAACTGATTGTAAATCATTCCACTTTCATAGGTCAGTCTTTCTTCCGTATCGCGTCGTTGACGCTAATAAACAGTTCGTTCACTTCTCCGAAGGAAGTAACTTTTGACCCAGATGACACAAAAAGCTCACAATTGAAGGATTCCAATGGTAACAACATCAGTGGATTTATGATTCAACCTATAGAGGGGGATTTCAGCTATGCCGTTAGTCCATGGGATTTTGGAAACTTACTCAGGGCCAAAGGGAAAGACAAGGACTTTACATTCAGAATGAAGAATGAAGGAACTGAGGAAATAAGAGAGATAGCATACACATGGTCGGTTGGTGGTGTGGCGTCTGCTGAAAAGAGAGTTACCCTTACTGAGCCTTACGCCCAGACTGGAGACAATTTCACGGTTTCCATACCTGTTGAGTCAAGTAATAGCATCGGGAAAGAAGAAGTGTTGCTTATGGTCACTAAGGTGAACAACCATGAGAACACGGCAGCGCGGAAAACAGCGAAAGGCTATCTATATACGATGGAGAGGGAAGTGCCCAAACGTGTAGTTGTAGAGGAGTTTTGTGCCACCTGGTGTGGCTGGAGTCCACGTGGGACAGTCGCGTTTGAGTTGTTGAATAAGGAATATGGAGACGACATAATTACAATCGCTGCTCACCAAAGAGACCCGATGGATGCCAGTTCATATACAATAGGCTCAAATTCTACTCCTACCGCAAGAGTAAATAGAGGGGAAATGGCTGATGCGTACTATGGACTTTCGGATAATGCCTATGGTATCAAGGAACTTGTTGAAGCAGAGCTGAACACTCTGTCGCCTGCAGATATAGAAGTTGTCGCTGCATGGAATAATGAAGACAACAACGCTGTCAAGATAGATACCAAAACAACGTTCCTAATAGATGAGGATGCCTCACACTATAGCATCGGATTTGCACTTATAGAGGATGGCATGAAGGGGAATGGCGATGACTGGATTCAGAATAATTATTATACCGGCCGTTCAATTAGTGACCCTAATCTACAGCCTCTGTCAGCACTTCCAAATCAGCTAACTGATACAGAATATAATCATGTGGCGGTGGATGCTTGGGGAATCATTCAGGGAATAGATGGCTCCGTGAAAGACATACAAGCAGGTGTGCAACAGGGATTTAGTCACGTGTGTGACATTTCTCAAAACGGATTGATACAAGACAAATCAAGATTGACAGTCGTTGCCTTGCTTTTCGACAAGAAGACTGGCAAGATTTGCAATGCAGCGAAGACAACAATTGGAGATTATCGTCCTACAGTGGTTGTGACGGCAAAGAGTTACACTCGCGCCTATGGGGAAGCTAACCCTGTATTTGAGTACACAACGGAAGGAGCCAATCTGAATGTTCCGCCCATCATTACCTGTGAAGCCTCACATACGTCCCCCGTAGGTAATTATTCGATTGTTATAAAAGAAGGTGAGGCGACGAATATTGATGCCACTTATGTCAACGGTACACTGACTATCACCAAAGCACCGTTGACCATCAAAGTTGGTGACTACACCAAGTTGCAAGGCAGCGAGAATCCGGAATTCACATTGACTTACGAAGGGTTGAAGAATGGTGAGACGGAAGCAGTATTTAGTAAGAATCCTATTGTTACGACGACTGCAGACAGGAATTCACCCGCTGGTGTGTACAATATATTCGTTACTGGTGCTGAGGCTCAGAACTATGAAATCAGTTATGTTGCAGGAACACTGACCGTGGAAAAGAGGCCTAAGGGCGATCTCGATGCCAAGGGCTATACGGATGTGACTGATGTGGTAGCTGCCATCAATCATGTTCTTGGTGAGAGAACGCTGAATTATGACGAGAAGGAAATTCTCGACATGAATGATGACGGAGATTTGAACGTCGGTGACATCATCCTGCTGGTTAAAGCCATTCTGGAACAGGGCAATGTGGTGAATATTCCTGTGATGGCACGTGGCGAAACTGAAAACATTGACCTGACTATGTACACGGCCATGCAGCTGACTGTGAATGTTCTGAATGGGGCCAGAATCAGAGACATACGACTGGCAGGTGACAATAATAGCTCGCATAGACTGATGTATCAGCAGAAAGACGCCGAACACTATACGGTGGTAGTATACTCCATGAGTAACCAGAGGTTCAAGCCTGTGAATGGCTGCCTGTTGGAAGTAGATATAGAAGGTGAGGGAGAGCCGACAACAGCCAATGTGCTGTTGGCAACTCCAACGAGCGAGCGTACCTTTATCAATTCATTGCCCATAGGGACAGTGACGGGTATCAGCATCGTCGGTGCTGACCAGGCGGCAACAGGTAGTGTATATGACTTGCGAGGCAACAAGGTGCTGGATAGGGGCGCTTCCATGAAACGACTGCCGAAGGGCGTGTATATCATGAATGGTAAGAAATTAATAAAGTGAACTTATGAACAACAAGATATTTGCAATGATAGTAGCACTACTCGTTCTGATGGCGGGCAGTGTACGGGCTGAGAGCCTGAAGGCAGACAACGTCATCATGAACGCTGGAACCCAGAAATCGGTGGGGGTGACGTTAGCGCAAGATGGGGAGATGTATGCCGGATTCCAGTTTGACGTAGAACTTCCTTCTGGTGTTTCTCTTATCAGCGAGGAACTTGTGGCGGCACAAACAGGTGACATGACTTTGGTGAAGAGGACTCAGGATGACGGCAGTGTCCGATTCATCGTCTATTCGCCGACCCTGTCAAAAGTTCATGCGGGAAAGGTCATGACGCTACAGCTGAAAGCAGACAAGAAAGCAAAGGCTGGTGATTATGGCTTGAAGCTGAAGAATGTTATGCTGACTGATGACGATGGTCACATGACTTACCTCAGCGACGCTGCATCATCGCTGACTGTCGCACCGCCAGTAAAGGTGACAGCCATCAGCATGGAGCGTGAATATGGCGACGAAAACGGTATGCTGGACTATGAGGTAAGCGAGAACTACACAATAGGTTTGCCAACCATAGATTGTGCAGCAACCCAGTATTCTCCTGTGGGTACCTATTCTATTACTGTCGGAAAAGGGAGTATAGAAGCAGATACGGTCACACTTGTCAACGGTACGCTAACAATTACGAAAGCACCATTGACGATTAGTGGTGGGGAGTATAAGATGAAGATGGGTGAACCTCTGCCGACTTTCAAGGCATCCTATTCTGGCTTCAAAAATGGTGAGACAGAGGCTGTACTAATACAGAAGCCAACGTTGACAACAACGGCAACATCGAGTAGTGAGCCTGGTACGTATGACATTAACGTGTCAGGTGCAGAGGCTGAAAACTATGAGATTATGTATGTAAATGGAACACTGACAATAGAAATCAATTCTTTCTCGCTGACCTATATGCTTGATGGAGAAGTATACAAAACGGTCAGTTATGACTACGGAAGCATTATCACACCAGAGCCAGCCCCCTCGAAGGAAGGATACACCTTCTCAGGCTGGAACGGTGTTCCTGAAACCATGCCCGCCCATGATGTAACGATAACAGGTTCGTTCTATATCAACAAGTACACGTTGACATATATGGTTGATGATAAGGAATACAAGTCCTTTGAGATTGAGTATGGCACTTCAATCACTCCAGAGACAGAACCCATCAAGGAGGGCTACACCTTCTCTGGATGGAGTTGGATACCCAAAACTATGCCTGCTGAAGATGTGACGGTAACGGGTACGTTCTCTATCAACAAGTATAAGTTGACATATATGGTTGATGGGAAGGTATACAAGTTTTACGAGATTGAGTATGGTGAGAAGATTACTGCAGAGCCAGCCCCCTTGGAAGAAGGTTACACTTTCTCTGGATGGAGTGGCGTTCCTGAAACGATGCCGGCTCATGATGTGACGGTAACAGGTACGTTCTCTATCAACAAGTACAAGCTGACCTATATGATAGGCGACGAGACGTACAAGGAGGTAGAGATTGAGTATGGTTCAACTATCCCGACTGAGCCACAGCCTGATGGAGACTATGTACGGTTTGAATGGGTCGGAGTACCTGAGACGATGCCTGCACACGACGTGATAATATATGCCGACTTCGAAACTGGCATTATGGATGTCATGGCGCTACAGGGCGTCAGGTGCATCTATAGTCCCAATGGCAAACGTATCAGTAAGCTACAGAAAGGCGTCAATATCATCGTGATGAACGACGGCTCAGTCAAGAAGGTATATGTGCGGTGATGGTTAACCATCACTGCACGATATGCACATCGCGCTGCGGGAACGGGATTTGGATGCCGTTGGCGTCGAGGGTGTCGTAGATGCACTTTAGGACATCGCTCACGACGTAGGACTTCTTGGGGGCATCGGCCCACACGAAGAGATTGAAGTCGATGCTGGAGTCGTTCATCTGGGAGACCACCGACTTGACTGGCTTCGAGGGATCCATCCACTGGTGGTGCAGGCTGTTGACGGCATTCTCCACCAAAGTGGACACCTGACGCAGGTTCGAGCCGTAGGCCACACCGAAGGGTACAACGGCAAGGACGTAGCCGTGGTTGCGGGTCAGGTTCTTGTAGTTCTTGGTGAACAGCTGGGAGTTCTGGAAGGTGATGATTTCGCCATAGAGCGACTCCACGACGGTGGAGGTGTAACTGATACTGGTGACCCGACCCATAGTGCCATCGACCTGTATCCAGTCGCCCACCTTCACTCGGCCTGCCATGAGCGAGGCACCGTAGTAGATGTTCTCGATGATGTCCTTAGAAGCAAAACCGACACCTGTTGACAGACCGCCCGAGATGGCAACCAGCCACGTGACACTAATGTTGAGGATGCTGAGCGAGAGTAGCAACCAGATGCCCCAGACGAGTACTTGGATAACGTTGCGCCCCATGACCTCGCGGCTCTGCGCGGTGGTGGGGTCCTGCTGCTCATAGTGCATCCGCATAAGCTGGAGTATGGTTTTAGAAAGGTAGCGGAACAGGAACCAGAAGTTGATGACCATCGATAGCTTGGTGATGCTGACTGTGAGGTTGCGGGTATCGATGAACCGGCGGCGGAAGAGCTGCATACAGAGGTCGCTCAGGTTGAAAACATCGGCGGCCCAGTAGATGCTGAGCATCACCGACAGCACGCCCATGACGGGCAGCAACACGGTGTAGAGCAGCTGATAGAACCAGCTGCGGGTGACGGGGGCTGACTCCAGCCCGTGACGACTACCGTAGAGATGGACGTACTGACTGACACAGGTGATAGTGAGTATGCAGGTGAGCTGCATAATCCACCAGATGAGAATCTGCACGCTGAGCAGCGTATAACCCGTCCAGGAAAGGCAGACCGAGGCGATAAACACGGTAAGCGAGATGTAGGTATAGAGCATGTCCGACCTCGGCACGTTGCGGCTCAGACGGCGGATGACACTCCACTGCCACAACGTACAGGCAAACAGCACAGGCGGGAAAATGAGGTCTACCAGTTCGTTGGG
>JAEEGF010270619.1_pt1 | contig 10082 bp, 15 predicted proteins | sample 9134171 | NCBI WGS metagenome assembly JAEEGF01 (sample SAMN16246542, study PRJNA631951) | gut metagenome | biome: gut microbiome; feature: rumen; material: AP-attached | host: Bos | place: Iran: Karaj | collected 2018-10 | reverse complement strand
TTTACAAACTGACTTATGTTCTCCGCATTTCCGTAATAGTAATGCGTTTTATCGTACCATTCACACACAGCCCTGCTACCATTTGTACTATGTTCCCATGTATATGCAGAAACTCCTTTCTGCTTGGTATAAACAAATCCAATGAAAGCAGATTGTCCAACAGAACCTGTTGATGGAGTTTCCACAAGCCAAACCGATATGTCGGGATTAACATCTACGTCTCGTCGCTCTATCCGTAATCTTTTTATAAACTCATCTGATTTTTTACCAAAAAGATGCGATAGGACATTTCTGAAATACTCTTTTGATGAAAGTACATCCATCCCCATTTTGTCTGTATTGATTTCTTCTACCAACATTGGGACAATCTTCATGGAAAGCATCTTGTTGCAGATGCTTATAGCATCACTATCAGAAGAAGTAACAGTATTTTCAGCCATCTTGTGGCGAAGAAACGGTATTGACAGTAACAACCCTTTCATCCATCCGACTTTGCTGTTTGCATCTTCTTGTTCGGCAGTATTGTTTACCCCCATTTGATGATTTATGAACGGAAGGGTGAACATATTGTAAAAGAAGAAAATTGAACAAATCTCCCAAACGGCCATCATTGCCCAGTCGCCAAATGAGAATTCAACTGGGTAAATGAATGGTCGTATGATACAGTATAACCCAAGAAGGAGTGAAGGTATTGCAGTTGCCAAGCGGGTCTTTTTCGTACTATCCCAAAGGTAGTTGTATGGTATGGATGCATATTCGACACCTCTTTCTGAGAGCCAGCCGAAAAATATCAGAAGACCTGCTATAGAGGCTGAAACCATCCAAAAACCTTCTGCACGGTCTATTAGTTTTGGCAGCACAAAGGCTGATGCCAAAAGATATAGCCCGCATACAATAGTTGTGTACAGGAACGTGACGATTGTTCTTAACCAACTTTTCATTTCTCCATCAAGTTTAATCATCAAGAACAAATGGTATCAGCTCGGCCATATTCATGAAATCATTAGATTCAGAGATATAACGGCTACACTTCTCGATAAACATGTCTCCACATCCACATGTACGCATAATTGACTCTGCGTCTGATATGCTATAGCCTTTCACTCCTTTATGAAGTTTTAAGGCATAACCAGCCAATCCTTTTCGTGTTTGAACACTGTTAGGTTCAGCGTCGTCGTCTTTTAATAGACTAATTAGATATTCTTTTGCTGTCATTTGTAGTCAATTTTTATAATTTTATATCATTCTCACCGAACACAAATCTTACAGTCCTGTCTTTCTTTTCTTTTCCCAATTCAATTGTAATAGTCGCTTTAAGTTCAGTTCTGTCATCAACTGTATTACTTGAAAAGTAATCAAAAAAATTACAATTAAGAACTTCGGATATAAGTGCCAACAAATTTGTATCGAGACTTACTTTCTCAAAAACAAGTTTGACCACATTCTGTCTCTGCATACCAATTTTTCTTGCAAACTCAGCCTGTGATATACCCTGATCCTCTACTTTTTGTTTGATGATTTCACCAAGGTTAATTCTTTCTATTTTCATAATGCAAAGTTATTTATATTAAAAATCCTATATTTTAGCTTGTGTAATATATTTAAAGTTAAATAATGTTAAATTGGTGTAATTATTTGTATTACGTTTTTGTGTAATGTAATCTTTTTTATTACCTTTGCATCGTATTTAGTTCAGTTTTTACGCAACTCGCTAATAATTAAGTTACAAAATTACAAATAATTTACTATAAAACCAATAAAAAACAACAGCAAAATGGAAAAAACATTTCGCGTCATCCGGGAGACGCAAGTAAACACACCCGAAAGCATGCTCACCATCACAGTGGGGGCGACCGTCACCATACCGTGCGCCGATTTCGCGCCCTACTCCACAGTCAAGAGCGCGGCCACACGGCTCAATCAGAGAGCCGGATTCATCGAGTTCAACGTCTCGTCGCCCGACAACGGGGCGACAATAGTCATCACGCGTAACGCCAAAGACCACAAAACCGAAAGCCCACGGCTCAGAAACACGCACAAAAGATAAGCATGGACAACTCGCTGGAAACATACCTCGACTTCACGCCCATGACCAGACAGCAGATCTGCATCTGCTGTCATGCAGTCCGAGGATGCAAAGGCTGTTGCAGGACATGTCTCGGATGCAGCGGTAAGCATGAGTGCGAGCATGAGGTCAATCCAGAAGGAATGGATTCAGTATGGTGGAACGCCATCGTAGAAACATTTTCCTTCAAGCATGTGACAGACTCCCTGCCCGATGGGCTGAGAAAAACAATTGCCAAGTATTCAACAACAAGGAAAACGAGAAGATAATATGAACAACCGAAGAAATCTCATAGAAAAAGTCCTTCTCCTGCTCATACTGAGAGAAGAGGCGGAACCAAGGTACGTCATCCTAAAAGACGGCACAGTCAAGAAATTCTACAAAATCATCATACGGAAATGAACAAATCAGAAACAGACAAGTTTTACAGCGGCTACAACGAGGGGTTCCTTTTCGCAGCCCAGGCGGTGGCAAGCGCCATGCTGCGTCTGATCAGCAATCATCCTTCATGGATGCTCGAATCGTCAAGACGACAGGCGGTTGCGGAGATAAAGCTCGCGACAAGGCATATATTACACAGGCGAGGTCTTATCCCGTCCAGTTACGACGTGATGACCGGCAAGGCCGAAGACGTTCCAGTAGATTTCAACATACAGTATTGAATATGGCAGGCAGACCGCAGAATAACGGACTGGTTGAGTTCATTGACAGCAAGTCGCACGACCGAGGCTTCTTCTGCATGAAATTAGCTGGTTACATCATGTCAGAGAACAAAGAAAAGGAAGAGCGGGAACTGAAAGAGAGAGGGTTTGCGCAGACAGATATCGACAGTTTGTGGCAACTCCGCTTTTCCGAGGCCAAGAAAGGCCGGTGCGCCTACCGCGACCGATGCCCGGTTCACGCGAGAACAATCGCAAAAAAAGAAAAACGACCAATACAACTTCAAATATTTTAATTATGAGAAAAAAACAAAACATCTATCGCAACTGGCGGCTGTGGTGCCTCGGCATCATCGCCATGTCCGCGCTCATGCTCCTGTGCGGAGAGACTGACGATCTACGCCACTTCGTCCTCATCAAGGCTGTAGGCTTCGCCGCCGCCTACGGATGCTACCGTCTCGGAAAGTACTGGGACGGCAAAGGAAAAATCAATGAGTTAAAGGCACTTGCCGACGAAGACTGACCATGAGCATGTACATCCAGTTTCCCGACAAAGTGGTGTCCTACGACACGTTCATGGACGACCTTTCATCGCGTATCGTCCGCAAGATGCAACGCGCGGAGGCAGACCCCAAGACCATCAGCCAAAGAAAAGCCTACGCCATCTTCGGACGCGCCAACGTTGACCGATGGCGCAGGGAGGGACGTGTGCAGCCCTGCAAGCGTCCGGGAAAAGTGGAATACTGTATGGCTGACTTGCGACTGCTCCAGAACACACAGCAAGACTATTTCAAACGCTGAAATCAAAGCAGTGCCACGCATACGCTTCTAAAAAAACATATTGTTAAACCATTTAATACCGTATCAATCATGAGCCAAATCAATCTCACCGTCGAGCAGCTTAATCAGATGCAGCCCCTCGACATCGTAACGTCGCCTATCGTTCGCGACAAGTTCATCAACATCTATGATACCCTTTGGGGTAATGGCACAGGCGAAGCAGCCTACGAGCGCGAAAGCAACCATTTCAACAAGCTGCTGCGCGACAAGCCCGAACTCCAGAAAGGCACACACTTCTCCATCTTCACGGCGTTCATCGACCTCGCCGTCTGCGGGCTCTCGCTCGAACAGGGGACAAGAGCACTCTGCTACCTCATCGGACGAAACCAGAAGACAACTCCCAGACTCGACCAGCAGGGCAGACCAGTGATAGACCAGAAAGGCTACATCATCTACAACTGGGAGGCTCGTGTCGTGCTCACTGTCTCAGCATACGGCGAACTGGTACTGCGCGAGCGTGCCGGACAGATACGCCATGCCGACAATCCTGTCCTGGTCTATGCCAACGACGAGTTCTCATTTGCCGACAGGCAAGGACGAAAGGAAGTCGAATATGTGTGCCACCTGCCACACACAGGACAGCGCGTCATCGCATGCTACCTGCGCATCACGCGTGCCGACGGAAGCATCGACTACTCTGTCATGACAGAGGAAGACTGGGTGCGCCTCGCACAGTACAGCGAGGCGCAAGACCGGAAAAACCATCAGGCCAATGCGCTCTATTCTTCCAACAATGGAACAATCGACACCGGATTCCTCATGGCCAAGTGCATCAAACACGCCTTCAAGACTTACCCGAAAGTCCGTATCGGACGTGGTACTGAGTTGCAGAGCCAGCAAGTCGAGGAGAAAGAAATTGAAATCAATGACGATTTGTATGGTGTTGACACCGAGACAGGCGAGGTCATGCAGCCGCAGACCACGGCACCCGAGCCGCAGCCATACGGACCACCGGCAAACGACATATCAGCAGGAGTCACCGTAGATCCAGGAGACGATGACACATTCTGACAGAAGGAAGCCATCCGCCTGCTGGGGATGCCCCCACACAGAGAACCTCCTCAACGGACTCTTCTGCGACACCATGAGCCGATACGTCGAGCACGCCGACACACAACCCTGCACTCAGCCCCTCGCAACCGCAGTAGTCCGGTTCAGATCTCAGGGACAAGGCAGTGAGCCTGTACAAGCCAACAACCTTCCGGAATATCCGGAACAAGAAAAAAACCTGAACATTAAACCCTAAACATCAGACAAACATGGAAACAAACGCAAACACACCCGCAATAATCGAGCCGCAGAACATACAGACCGTCATGAGAGACGCGCCGGCGGCATTCAGTGAGAACCAGGTGTCACACGACCGCTGCCTCCAGGCAGCATCCGCCCTCATCTCCCGTGCGGAGGCAGAAGGAATGACCGAACCCCTCGACCAGGAGATAGCCGTCTTCATCTCCCGCGCCAGGAAGACACTCGACAAGATGAACAGCAAACGATCAGCCGTCACCCAGATCTTCGACAGGATACGCTCAGCCTACACCGCACTAGAGAACGACATCGACCCCTCACGCAAGGACACGCTCCCCTTCAGGCTGCAGCAGTGCCGTAACTCCTACGCAGCCGCCAGGCGTGCAGAGCAGGAGGCAAGGCAGCGCGAGCAGATGAGGCTGAGGCAGATCCAGGCAGCCAAGGACATACACCGCGACAGATGCAAGGCGGAACTCCGCCAGATTGCCGACACACTCGTCAGGGAGCGCACGGCCCAGCTGCGCGACATCTACGCCGCAACAACACTCGCAACCTGCGAACTCACACTCAAGCACATACAGCAGTTCACCGACACCATACACCCCGACACGCTCAGCGACCACTACTTCCCCAGAGTCGCGGCAATCCACATACCCGAGTCCATACCGGGCAGCGAACGCCTCGGAATAGAGAAGGCAGTCTTCGAGGAGCTGCACCCAGACCTCCTCTTCCAGTGCTCAGACATAATCAGAGCAGAGAAGCAGGGACTCATCGACATGATCCCGTCACGCAGGAGAGAGCTTGAGCGCATCGCACAGGCTGACGCGCAGGAGGCAGAGCGGATCAGGAAGGAGATGCAGGAGAGAGACCGCATCGAAGCCGAGCGGCGAGAGAAGGAGCAGGCAGACAGACAGGAGAAGGAGAGAGCCGCAGCAGAGCTTGCGGCGAAGAAATCGGAGATGGACAGCCTCTTCTCAGCAGCACAGGCTGGAGCACCAGCCTACCAGCCAAAGACACAAGTGCGCAAGCGCATCAAAGTCCTCAACACCGAGGGATTCATCGAAATCGTCGGGATGTGGTGGGCACACCACGGATCCGCACTCACCATGGAAGAGCTGCAGAAAATATTCTCAAAGCAGATAACATTCTGCAACAAGCTCGCAAACGACAAGGAAAACCCGGTACTCATCAAATCACAACATATCACCTATGAAGACGACATCAAGGCAAAATGACAGAGCGGAACACGCAACACGCAGACCCCAATATGAATATATTCCACGATTCGGCATATTCCGGATCTACCGCAGGAATCCCGACGGGACATCCCGGCACGTGCAGGATGCCCTCACACGCGAGCAGGCAAGGCGGATCGTCTATAAGCTCAACGGATGGAAAGAAAAAGCAGACAACAGACGAACATGATGAGTAATCCCGATAACTACTACGAGCGAAGTGAGGTCAGCAACTCTGACCTCACCGAACTCAAAAACCTGCTCCATCCGCGCCTACAGTTTGGCGATAAGGAAGCAGCGTTCCGCTTCGGCTCTCTTGTCGATGCCATCATCACAGAACCCGACCGCGTGAACTACTACCAGTTCACCGTGGACGACGTTCAGTACTCCGAAGACGAGTTCCGACATGCGCAGGAAATGTACCGTTCGCTTCGTCGGGAGGCTCGCAATGATGCTTTTCTTGCAAAGGTGCTGGAGATTGCGGACACGCAACGCTGCATGGTGAACAAAGGGCAGCAGTTTGAGTATGGCGGTTTCCCATTCGCTCTCGACACTCGCTGCAAGTGGGATTGGTTCCTTGACCTTTTCGGCTTCGGTGGCGACCTCAAAACGACTTTCGCTTCTACGCAGAAAGAGTTTGACGAGGCGGTCGATTTCTTCGATTGGGACAGGAGCCGTGCATGGTACATGGATATTGCGCACTCCGACCGTGATTTCATCTACGGCATAAGCAAAAAGAACGGCTGCATCTTTAAGAAGTTCATCAACCGCGACGATGACACCTATCGTCGTGGACGCGGGAAATACGAGGAACTGGCATTCCAATACTGGTGCCTGAGACTGTGAGAATATGACTACACTACAACACCATCTGAAGATTGAGCCATACCCCTATCAGCGTGAGGGTATCATCTTCGGGCTTGACAAACGGAGGCTGCTCATCGGTGATGAACCGGGACTTGGTAAGACACTCCAGTCCATCGGCATTGTCGATACGGCTAACGCCTACCCTGCACTTGTTATCTGTCCGTCCTCCCTTAAAATCAACTGGCAGCGTGAGTTTGAGAAGTTCACCAACAAGAAAGCACTTGTACTTGACAACGCTACACGCACGGCATGGCCGTACTTCCTCCAAATGGGAATGTTCCATGTCGCCATCGTCAACTATGAGAGCCTGCGAAAGTATTTCGTGTGGGACATACAGGGTGGCAGTCGTGGCGGCTTCCGCCTCAAAGATGTTGTATTCAATGATGCCATCAAGGTTTTTCGCTCGGTTATCATCGACGAAAGCCACCGTGTCAAAGACCCAAGCGCACAGCAGACAATCTTCACACGGGGCATTGTTGAGGGCAAGGACTTCCGTATTCTCCTTTCGGGTACGCCTGTGGTAAATCGAGCAGAAGATTTGGTTTCCCAACTCTCCATCATGGGCAGGTTACAGGAGTTTGGAGGTCGTGGCAAGTTCCTCGCTGACTATGGAGAGAATGACAACCTTGAAGAACTGTCTCAGCAGCTCTACCGCCGCTGCATGATACGACGTGAAAAGGCAAAGGTGTTGACGCAACTGCCCGACAAGACGCGTACAGACCTCTATGTGGAAATATCCAATCGTGAGGAATACGAACTTGCAGCGGAAGACCTTGCCGAGTACCTGCGTCAATATAAGGAGTGCTCCGATTGGGAGATACGTCGCAAGATGCGCATGGAGGCTCTTGTCAAGTTCATGACACTGCGCTCCCTCTCTGCCAAGGGTAAGGTAAAGCAAGCCATTGACTTTGTTCGCGTCTTCCTTGCATCCGGCAAACCGCTCATTCTGTTCTGCTCACTCCATGAGATTGTAGATGAACTGTGCAAAGCGTTTCCTGATGCTGTACGCGTCACAGGGCGCGATAACGCCACATCGAAGCAACAAGCCGTTGACAGCTTTCAAAACGGATATAGCCAGTTGATTGTCTGCTCAATCAAGGCCGCTGGTGTTGGACTGACACTGACGGCATCGTCAAACGTGGCTTTCGTAGAATTTCCTTGGACTTATGCCGACTGCTGCCAGTGCGAAGACAGAGCGCACCGTATTGGGCAAAAGGACAACGTGACGTGTTACTACCTCATCGGTCGCCATACCATCGACCGTGCGCTCTACGACATCATCCACAAGAAAAAGTCTATCGCTAACCAAATCATGGCTGCTGACGACGAGATTCCAACAGATGAAATGTATTTCAATGAACTGGCTTCCATGATACTTAACACAGAAAATGAAAATGGAGATATGCAAGACTGACATCAAAGCCATCATCTCATTCCTCGACGATGCTGCAAAGCTCGTTGATGAGGAATGCCAACGGCGAAGCCAGCAGAAACGCGGTTACCTGCTGCTCCTCAACAAGGCAAGGCTCATGCGACTAATGAAAGAAAAAATTCAACGGAAATTAATAACAAACAATTCAAAATCCAAGAAACTATGACAAAAAGAGAAATCGCCAAGGAACTGGCTAATCGTTCCAACCTCACACCGTCACAGGCTGTCCACGCCGTCGAGGGGATCGTGGAAATCATCGCCGACGCACTCGCCAAGGATGAACCTATCCTGCTGCGTGGCTTCGGCACAATCAAGACAGTGCAGCGTGCAGCCAGGCCGGCACGTAACATCAGCAAAGGCACAACGATGATGCTGCCACCTACCAAGCAAGTGAAATTCATTGCCTACAACGAACTTAAAGAACGGATCAACCATTCAAATTCCTGAGATATGACAAACGGAAAGAATAACCAGACCTTTGAGCAGATGCTTGCGAGGCAAAACAGTGTGAAGCCGAGGAAACACCCTGCCGAGGAAGAGCACCGCATACAGTGTGCATGTGTACGGCTGTTCCGCTACAAGCACCCTGACCTGCAACGAAACCTCTTCGCAGTGCCAAACGGCGGCCGTCGTGACAAGGTCACTGGAGCAAAGATGAAAGCCGAGGGTGTTGTGCCAGGAGTGAGCGACCTCATCCTGCTCGTGCCTAACAACTACTTTCATGGACTGTGCATCGAAATGAAAGATGAAAAAGGCATACAGAGAGAAACGCAACGGGAATGGCAGAAAGCGGTAGAAGCTGAAGGCTATAAGTACGTTCTATGCCGTTCTCTTGACGATTTCGAACGAGAGACAGAAGATTACATTTCCAGCCGTTAAATACTATAATGGTTATGGCGAGGCAAAAATCAACAAACTACTTCTCCCACGATAGTAATGCACGCAACGACGAGAAACTGGTGCGACTGCGAATGAAGCAAGGGGCAGCAGGTTACGGCGTATATTTCATGATACTGGAAAGGCTGAGGGAGGAAGCCGACTACATGAGTGCCAAAGATTATAACATGATAGCCTTTGACCTTCGTGTGGATGCTGCCATTGTCAAGTCAGTTGTTGAGGACTTCGGGCTATTTACCTTTACCGATGATGGTAAGTGTTTCTATTCGGAAAGTTTCACTCAACGTATGGACATCAAGGACACACTGCGCCGTCAGCGTTCCGATGGTGGTAAGATTGGCATGAAAAACCGTTGGAAGAAAGAACAGGGTAAACAGGACAAGGAAGTTAAGCCACAACCGAAAGCTGCTTCTGCGCCCACTCCCAAAGCTGCGACTAAGCGAGAGCAATCAAGTTCACTTGAATTGCCGAGCGTAAGCAGGTTCGGCAAAGCCAAACCTGCACCAACAGCACAACCAGCCGGCAACCAAGCCTGTCTCAGTTGTCGTGCCAACGAGAGCAGAACGATGCTTGCATCTGATCTGCCGAGTGCCGCCGACAATCAAGCATGCCTTAAACGCTTCTTTGGCAAAGAGAACGCCAGTAATCTTGAAGTGCTGCTGATGAACTTCGGACTGAAACCCGACGACATTACAATGATACGCAAGGTGGCAAAGGAAGTTGTTGCGGAATGGGAGATTTCCAAAAAGGGCCATACCGACTACACCGACTGGTCTCAACATCTTATCGCCACAATGCGCATTAAGGTAAAAGACAGGCAACAGGCAAAGGGCAAGACC
>JAEEGF011640940.1_pt1 | contig 10083 bp, 7 predicted proteins | sample 9134171 | NCBI WGS metagenome assembly JAEEGF01 (sample SAMN16246542, study PRJNA631951) | gut metagenome | biome: gut microbiome; feature: rumen; material: AP-attached | host: Bos | place: Iran: Karaj | collected 2018-10 | reverse complement strand
CGTCACGGGAATGTGGTTTTCCTTCAGCCAACGGCGGTACGGACGCCGTCGCGCGTAGAACGTCTTCAGCTCGGCATCCTCCATCAGGCGGTGAGAAACGAGGTCAAGCCAGAGCATCGACCCAGGCTTGAGGCGGCCATGGCGCGCTACGGATTCAGGAGGAATGTCGAGAACGCCCGCCTCTGACGCAAGGACGAACAGACCTTCCCTCGTGAGCGTCCAGCGGGCGGGACGCAGTCCGTTGCGGTCAAGCGTAGCGCCAAGGCTTACGCCATCCGTGAATGCCACTGCTGCAGGCCCGTCCCACGGTTCCATCAATGCGGAGTGGTATTCGTAGAACGCGCGTACATCGTGGCCCATGTGGTACTTCGCGCCCCATGCCTGCGGAATGAGCATCATCATCGCGTGCGGGGCATCGCGCCCAGCCATCACCAGCAGCTCGAACATGTTGTCGAGCGAGGCGGAGTCGCTCTGCTGCCTGTCGATCAGCGGCAGAATCTTCTTGATGTCCGGAAACTCCAGCGACGGTTCGCGGGCCTCAAGCGCGGCGAGGTTGCCCTTTAGCGCATTGATCTCGCCGTTGTGCGCAATGGCTCGGAACGGATGCGCAAGCTCCCATGAGGGGAACGTGTTCGTGGAGTAGCGCTGATGTACGATCGCGAACGGCGAAACGAAGTCGGGATCGGAGAGATCTGGATAGAACGCCTCGATCTGAGTAGCGAGGAGAAGTCCCTTGTAAACTATCGTGCGCGACGAGCAGGAGCAGACATAGACGTTGGCAGTGTTCTTTTCGATCTGGCGGCGAATGACGTAGAGACGACGCTCGAAGGAGAGGACTTCGGACTCCTGACTTAAGACTTCAGAAGTCTGAAGCCCGTAGTCTGAAGTCCCAATGAACAGCTGCCTGATACGAGGCATGACGGCGCGGGCGTCGTGTCCGATGGCATCAGGATTAGTCGGCACGTCGCGCCATCCGATAACTTCACAGCCTTCAGTCCGAATAATGTTCTTGATCTTCTCCTCTTCCCCTTCTCCGCCGAATATCATCGCAATGCCTATGTCAGGGTCGGAGCAGTTTTTGACTTCAGACTTCAGACTTCCGACTTCCAGTGTTGATGCCTGAAGTCTGTTGTCCGAAGTCATCCCGGCTAAAACCTTCCTGAAGAATCCATGCGGTATCTTCATCAAGAGCCCCGCGCCGTCACCAGTCTCCGAATCGTTGCCGGTGGCGCCGCGGTGCATGAGGCGCTTCAGGATCGTCATGCCCTTCACCACGATGTCGTGGCTCGCCTCACCTGAGAGATTCGCCACCATTCCCACTCCGCACGCATCGTGCTCATATTCGCTGCGGTAGAGAGTTTGAGTGTTTGAAGGTTTGAAAGCTTGAAGGCAGTTGGTGTTCATGCTGCATGTCCTTTTCACTGCAATGGGATGTCTTTGCCGCTAGCGAGCGCACGGACGACTAGCGATGCGCCGGAAGCGCAGTCGCCTACGCAGAAGATGTTCTTCGACGAATCTGAGATGAGCGCAGTGCGGGGCGTCTGCTTTAGCCCGAGCTGCGCGATGATTGGATTCTCGGCAGGCACGCCCGTAAAGCCCATTGCAAGAAACACAAGATCCGCTTTAATGATTTCCTTTGTGTCCGGCACGGCGTGGAACTTCACCGGACGCCCTTCCGACGAGAATTCCCATTCGACTGTCTCAACTTCCACGCCGGAGACGTGTGGCTCGTGGTCCGTGGTTCGTGGTTCGTGGTTCGTGGTCCGTGGTTCGTGGTCCGTGGTTCGTGGTTCGTGGCTCGTGGTTGGTGAGTCACTTTCGACGAAGCGCAGCGAATTGAGATTCCAACGCCTTTCGCAGCCCTCCTTGTGGCTGGAACTCGTGCGCAGCATGTAGGGCCATAGCGGCCATGGCGTGGAAGCGTCGCGTTCATCCGGCGGCTTGGGCATGATCTCAATTTGCGTAACGGATTTCGCTCCGTGGCGGATCGCCGTGCCCACGCAGTCGCTGCCTGTGTCGCCGCCACCGATCACGAGCACGTCCTTGCCCTTGGCGCTGATAGGCGGCGCGGAAATCTCGCCCGTGAGAAAGCGGTTCTGACCTTCGAGGAGTTCAAGCGCAAGATGGATGCCTGCAAGTTCTCGTCCAGGAATCTTTAGGTCGCGCGCAGCGGGCGTTCCGATGGCGACGATGACCGCGTCATTATGTTTCGCGAGCCATTCGGCGGATAGATCCTTGCCTACCTCGATGCCCGTCACGAATCGGATGCCCTCAGCCTCCAGAATCGCGCGGCGGCGGTCGATGAGCGATTTGTCGAGCTTGAAGCAGGGAATGCCGTAGCGGAGGAGTCCGCCGATGTTGGCGCGCCGCTCGTACACCGTCACGGACCATCCCCTGCGCCGAAGGGTTACGGCGGCGGAGAGCCCCGCCGGACCCGCCCCGATCACGGCTACGGACTTGCCGTTCTCCTTTTCCGGCGGACGCGGCGCCACCCAGCCGTTCTCGAACGCCGTCTCTATGATGCGCTTCTCGCTCTGCCGCACCATCACCGACTCTTCGTCGAGTTGGTGCACGCATGATGCCTCGCAGAGCGCAGGGCAGATACGAGAAGTGAACTCGGGGAAGTCCGAGTTCACCGTCAGAAGCGCGTATGCCCGCTTCCAGTCGCCCTGCGCCACGGCGCGGTTCTGGTCGGGGACGAAATTGCCTAGCGGGCACCCGTAGGCGTGGCAGAACGGCTGTCCGCAGTTCATGCAGCGCGTAGTCTGCTCCTTCAGCTCCTCGTCGGAAAGCATGCGCTCGACTTCGCGCCAGTCGCGCGTGCGCTCTTCCGTCGGACGGTAGATGTCGTGTATTCGTTGCATATCAGATACAACGTAGCACAACCCATGCCAAGCGGCTGAGCGCCCCCTCCCGCCCCCATTCTTTTACAATTCCTGTAACATAACCGAGTTGCGATGCCACAATCTTGTAATGCGTGGGCGCATCTGCTTAATTCACCACCGAGCCTTCTGATAATTGGAAACAACTATTTAAAACAACTTGCTTTTGGCGCGCGGGCTAACTCGCCCGCGCCCATTTGCCGGTTCTCAAACTATCACAATTCAGAATGTTCAAGGTGCGCCCGCAGGACAATGTTGTTCTTGAAAGTTGTCATGGTTGTTTCCAAATCCCAAACGTATGGGGGAAAAACGCAGATGCGCCAGATATCCCTCACCCGAACTTGACTTGTGTGAGGAGGATGAGCGCGACGGCGGCGAGCATGAGCGCGGAGACGAGCTTGAGCCAGGCGGACGCCTTGGACGAGCCAAGCAGACGCGAACGGAAGAAATCGGCCGCAAGGATGATTGGAACGTAGATGAACGGCACAAGCGCGCAGAAGAGCGTCCCGAGAAGAAACACCTGCATGGCGGGCGGGAACGTGGATTCTTGCTGCGTGAAGTTCGGCAGGAACGCGAGGAAGAAGAGTATCGTGAGCGGATTCGACATCGCCATGAACACGCCGCGTCCCACAAGCCGCCAACCTCTGGCCTTCGCCGGATTGAGCGCGTTTTCGCCGCGCTGCCTGAATCCCGCATACGCCTCCTTGAACGAGCCGAACGCCAAGTAGCCGATGTAGACGATGCCGACGAGCTGGATCGCCGTCATCACCGTCGGGTGGGACGTGAAGAACGAAGCGACACCTGCCGCGAGCAGCCAGATCCACAGCCAACAGCCAAGCACGAGCCCGGCCATCAGCGTGGAGGCGCGCGCCTTGCCGTCGGAGATGGCCGTCGCAAGCGTGCACATCAAATCCGGTCCCGGCTTGATGATGAGGGCTACACACCCGACTATGTAGGTCGTCAGCATGGGAATATTATATCACTTTTTGATCAGCGCAGCTTCTATCGCATCTCCGAGTTCGGACGTTGAAACCGTCTGTACGCCGCCGGGAGCGGCGATGTCAGGCGTACGCAACCCCTGCGCGAGCACATTCGCGACGGCCTGTTCAACGGCATCCGCCTCGCCGGAAAGCCCAAAGGCATGGCGCAGCAGCATGGCGGCCGACAGGATCGTCGCAACGGGATTCGCGATTCCCTTCCCGGCGATATCCGGCGCAGAGCCGTGGATCGGCTCGTAGAGTCCCGCGCCCGATGCGCCCAGCGAGGCGGACGGCAGCATCCCGATGGAGCCCGTGATCTGCGACGCCTCGTCGGAAAGGATGTCGCCGAACATGTTCTCGGTGAGGATCACGTCGAAGCGCGCCGGATCGCGCACGAGCTGCATGGCCGCATTGTCAACGTACATGTGGTCAAGTTCCACGTCCGCATATTCCGCCGCATGAAGAGCCGTTACCGTCTCACGCCACAAACGCGACGTCTCCAGCACGTTTGCCTTGTCCACGCTCGTGACCTTCGGCGGTCGCGGGGCGGCCGCCCTGTCCTGGCGGCGTCGCGCCGCGTCGAACGCAACGCGTGCGACACGTTCGATTTCGTGCGCCGAATACGGCGTCACGTCGTAGGCGGACGTCCTGTCGGCAGAGCGGCCTTTCTCGCCGAAGTATGCGCCGCCGGTCAGTTCGCGCACGATCAAGAAGTCGATTCCCCTCGCCACAATCTCGTCCTTGAGCGGACTTGCCGTCTGGAGCGCATCCCATACCTTCGCGGGACGCAGATTTGCGAAAAGCCCAAGTTCCGCGCGAAGCGTGAGAAGGGCACGCCGTTCCGGACGCTTCTCCGGCGCCAGCGCGTCCCATTTCGGACCTCCCACTGCGCCAAGCAGAACGGCGTCCGCCGCCTTGCACGCGGCGAGCGTCGCCACCGGCAGGCAGTCTCCGCACCGGTCGTAAGCCGCACCGCCGACGGGGTGCTCCGCCATCTCAAAGTCGTGCCCGAACCGCCGCGCGACCGATTCCAGGATCTTGACGGCCTCGGCGACGATCTCAGGCCCCACGCCGTCGCCCGGCAGAATCGCTATCTTTGCCTTCATTTTATTTTTCCTTTCAGATAGGCGGACAAGCCTCCGGCTGCGATCAGTTCCATCATGAACGGCGGGAAGGGCTCAGCCCGGAACCGCTGCCCTGTCGTAAGATCGGCGATCTCGCCGGCGGCAAGCTCTACCGACACGTCATCGCCGGCGGAGATGGCCTTGGCGGCGGCCGGACACTCCAGGATGGGCAATCCGATGTTGAGGGCATTTCGGTAGAAGATGCGCGCAAAGCTCTCGGCTATCACGCAGGATATTCCGCTGGCCTTGATTGCGATGGGCGCGTGTTCGCGCGAGGAGCCGCAACCGAAATTGCGCCCGGCGACAAGAATGTCGCCGTACCGGACGCGGGCGGCGAAAGCGGGGTCGATGTCCTCCATGCAGTGCGCCGCAAGCTCGTCTGGATCGGACGTGTTGAGGTGCCGTGCCGGGATGATGACGTCGGTATCGACGTTGTCTCCATACTTGTGTGCTTTCATAGTGGTTAGCCTGTGCGTAGTGGTTATGGGGTGGTGATGTGGCCTGCGATGGCCGATGCCGCCGCGACGGCCGGCGAGGCGAGATAGACTTCCGATTCGACGTGTCCCATGCGCCCCACGAAATTGCGGTTGGTTGTCGCAACGCAGCGCTCCTTCGCCGCGAGAATGCCCATGTGTCCGCCAAGGCAGGGGCCGCACGTCGGCGGCGAGACGACGCATCCCGCCTCCGCGAATATCTTCAGGAGACCCTCGTCCAGCGCCTGAAGCCATATCTGCTGCGTGGCGGGAATCACGATGGCGCGAACGCCGTTGGCGACCTTGCGTCCCTGCATCACTTCGGCGGCGATGCGCATGTCCGATATCCGTCCGTTCGTGCAGGAACCGATCACCACCTGGTCGATGGCGACATTTCCAACGTCGCGCACGAGACGCGTGTTGGACGGCAGATGCGGAAACGCCACCGTCGGCTCCAGCTCGCCGAGGTCGATTTCCACAACGCGCGCGTACTCCGCATCCGCGTCGGCCGCGTGGATGCACGGCGGCTTCGCGCCATGTCCGCGCAGATAGGACAGCGTCTTTTCGTCAACCGGGAAGATGCCGTTTTTCGCCCCCGCCTCGATCGCCATGTTGGCGATGGTGAAGCGGTCGTCCATGGAAAGCTCCGCCACGCCTTCGCCCGTAAATTCGAGCGACTGGTAGCGCGCGCCGTCCACGCCGATCATTCCGATGAGATGCAGGATCACGTCCTTGCCGCCGACCCATTTGCGCGGCTTGCCGCGCAGGACGACCTTGATCGCGGACGGAACGCGGAACCACGTCTCCCCCGCCGCCATGCCCGCCGCCATGTCCGTGGAGCCGACGCCGGTGGAGAATGCGCCGAGCGCGCCGTACGTGCAGGTGTGGGAATCCGCGCCGATCACGAGATCGCCCGCCGTGACCAGTCCCTTTTCCGGCAGAAGCGCGTGTTCGATTCCGCAGCCGTGCCCCACTTCGAAGTAGTGAACGATCTCCTGCGCCTTCGCGAACGTTCGCATCGCGGCGCATTGCGCGGCGGCCTTGATGTCCTTGTTGGGCGTGAAGTGGTCGGGGACGAGCGCCACCTTTTCGCGGTCGAACACGCGCGCGCGGCCGAACTTCGGGAATTCCCTGATGGCGACGGGCGCCGTGATGTCGTTGCCGAGAACGAGATCGAGCCGCGCCATGACCAGTTCGCCGGGACGTAGAGACGGCGCGCTCGGCGAGCACGCCCTACCAGTGGCGTGCGCGGCAAGGATCTTCTGCGTCATCGTCATCTTCATTTCCGTGCCTCCATCATCCGGTTTACGGCGACCAGCAGCGCCAGTATCGAGCCCTCTATCACGTCGGTGGACACGCCGCGTCCGCGATACGTCCCTCGTGCGTCGGATATCTTCACCAGCACCTCGCCAAGCGCGTCGCGCCGTTCGGTCACCGCTTCGATCCTGTAGTCCTCGAGCGTGAAGCGGTGGCGGATGATCTTTTCCACGGCCCGGAAGGCGGCATAGATGGGGCCTGTGCCCATGGCGGCATCCTGCACGCGCCGCTTGCCCCTTACAAGCGCGATCTGGGCCGTTGCGCTCATGTGGTTGCCGCTGTTCACCACGAACGAGTCGAGCTTCCACTCCTTCGCGTTCGCGCTTCGCGCGGCTACGCGGGACTCCGCCAGTGCCGCCAGGTCGCGGTCCGTGATCTGCTTCTTGCGGTCGGCCAGCGCCTTGAACGCGGCGAACACATCTGCCATGCGCCCCTCGTCCAGGTCGTATCCGAGATCCTTGAGGCGCGTCTCCAGCGCGTGCTGGCCGGAGTGCTTGCCGAGGACGAGTTCGGTCTGCTTCATCCCCACGGACGCGGGCGTCATGATCTCGTAGGTTTCGGCCTTGGACATGACGCCGTGCTGATGGATGCCGCTTTCGTGCGCGAAGGCGTTTGCTCCGATGATGGCCTTGCCGGGCGCGATGCGCACGCCCGTGATGGTCGAGAGCAGATGCGCGCTGCGGGCGATCTCTTCCGTGCGGATGCGCGTGGCGAGGCCGCCGTAGGCGTCGCGGCGGGTACGAAGGCCCATCACGACCTCCTCCAATGCGGCATTGCCGGCGCGTTCGCCGATTCCGCAGATCGTGCATTCCACCTGGCGGGCCCCGGCGCGGATTCCGGCAAGCGAGTTGGCCACGGCAAGGCCGAGGTCGTCATGGCAGTGCGTGGACACCGTCGCGTTTCCGATGCCCTTGACGCGGTTCATGACGGTGGCGACAAGCGTGCCGAATTCGTCTGGCGTCGAATAGCCTACCGTGTCGGGTATGTTGACGACCGTGGCGCCGGCGGCGATGGCGGTCTCGAACGCCTTGCAGAGGAAGTCGATGTCCGTTCGCGAGGCGTCTTCGGCCGAGAACTCCACTTCGCCGCAGAGCTTGCGCGCGTAGGACACGGCGTGCCTTATCTGCCGCAGGCAGTCGGCGCGTGAAATGCGCAGCTTGTACTTGAGGTGCAGGTCGCTCGTTGCGATGAAAGTGTGGATGCGCGGCCGCGCCGCGCCGCCGATCGCCGCCGCCGAAGCCTCGATGTCCTTCTCCAGCGCCCGCGAAAGCGAGCAGACGGAAGAGGCTTTGACCGTATCCGCTATTGCCTTTACCGACTTGAAGTCTCCCGGCGATGCGGCGGCGAAACCCGCCTCCATCACATCGACGCCAAGTGTTTCGAGCTGAAGGGCCATGCGAACCTTCTCGTCGTTGTTCATCGAGTATCCGGGGGCCTGTTCGCCGTCCCGGAGCGTCGTGTCGAATATCTGTACCGTTTTCATCTGCGTGTTTCCTTTTGGGGGTTGCAAGCAAAAGAAAAACGGCCCCGCCTTTCGCGCGGAGCCGTTTGCCTTCTATCTGAACCCTAGACCTTTTCAGACGAGCAAAACCGCCCCGCGCCTCGTAAGCGCGAGCAGAAGAAGCCCGTTAAAAAGAAGGTTCGTGTTCATGGTTGCTTTTTTGCCTTGACGCGCAGAAGTATATCATAACGGCAGGGCGCGTGCAACAACAAACTTTGATGAGATAATCTTGCCCGCCGGGACAGCGACTACGGCGACGAGCATGGGGGCGGACACGAGCTTCAGGCTGGCTGTCGCCTTCACCGATCCGACAAGTCGTGCGCGGAAGAAGTCCGCCACGAGGATGATCGGGAAGTAGATGAACGGCACGAGCGCGCAGAACAGCGTGCCGAGCAGAAGAACCTGAACGGCAGGCGCGCATGCAGAATCTTCCCGCGTGAAGTTCGGGAGGAACGCCAGGAAGAAGAGAATCGTGAGCGGATTCGACATCGACATGAAGATGCCCCGCCCCACAAGACGCCAGCCTCGTGCTGCCGCAGGGGTGAGCGCGTGGCCATCGCGTTGCCGGAATCCCGCCCAAGCCTCTCTGGACGAGCCAAACGCCAAGTAGCCGATATAGGCCACGCCTACTATCTGGATTGCCGTCATCATGGTGGGATGATCGGTGAAGAACGAAGCGACCCCTGCGGCCAAAAGCGCAACCCAAAGCCAGCAGCCGAGGATAAGCCCGGCCATGAGCGTGGAGGCGCGGGCCTTGCCCTCGGATATGGCCGTGGCGAGCGTACACATCAAGTCCGGCCCCGGCTTGATGATGAGCGCGATGCACCCGATGACGTAGGGCGTAATCATTATTTGCCGCCGCGCTTATTGCCCATCTGGAGGGGACGCACGAGGTTGTAGGTCATCATCACAGCGAGGAACGCGGCCGATGCCCAGTGGACGATACTGAGGGCATGGCGCGACGAAGCGGCCGCAGCCGAGGCTGGCAGAGCGTTCGGAATGAGGTTGATCGCGATACCGCAGAGAATCGCCCCGACGATGATCACGGTCACGTACGCGGCGGCGGCCTTGCGTCCGAAGAGCGTGGAAACCGTCGTGAGCGACATCGCGTTCATTGCGGGTCCCACCATCAGGAACACGAACGCCGCGCCGGGGGAGACGCCTTTCGCGACGAGCGACGCGGCAATCGGAATCGACGCCGTGGAGCAGACGTACATCGGAAAGCCCACGAGCGCCATCACGGGCATCGCGATCCAGTCGCTGCCGTGGAAGGCGTCCGCGAAGAAGTTGTCCGGCACGAGCACCGTCACGAGCGCGGAAATCGCGAGGCCAATGGCGAGCGGTTTCGCGACGGAACCGAGCAGACGCCGGTACGCCTGCCAGAAGATCGCCTTGATTCCCCGCGAACCGGCGGGGGCATCCTCCACGGCTGCGGACTCTGCATCTTCGCCGCCCACCGCCGCCACGACCACGCCGCCGACAATGCCCGTGAGCGCGGCCGCGATCGGACGCGCGATCGCGAAAACCGGCCCCATCAGGGCGTAGGTCGCGAGGATCGAGTCGATTCCCGTCTGCGGCGTCGAGACGAGCAGCGCCGCCGTCGGGCCCTTACCCGCTCCGTGCTTTCGCAATCCGGTCGCGATCGGCAGCACGCCACACGAGCAGATCGGCAGCGGTACGCCGATTGCGACGGCGCGCAGGACGCCGCCAAATCCGGAGCGTCCGCCCATCATGCGGTTGACCCAGTTGCGCGGTATCCACACCGCGATGACACCCGCCATGAGGAATCCGAACACGAGCCACGGT
>JAEEGF010692376.1_pt1 | contig 10083 bp, 9 predicted proteins | sample 9134171 | NCBI WGS metagenome assembly JAEEGF01 (sample SAMN16246542, study PRJNA631951) | gut metagenome | biome: gut microbiome; feature: rumen; material: AP-attached | host: Bos | place: Iran: Karaj | collected 2018-10 | reverse complement strand
AGGCCATGCCGCAGGCAACGACGCAGCGGATGCCGTCGTCCGGCTCGTTGATCTCCTGCAGCCCCGCTTCCCACCGGGCGCGGAGCTGCTGTGCTTCCTCCCGGCTCATGTGCATAGCCACCACGAGGAATTCGTCGCCCCCCACCCGGAAGGGCAGAACGTTGCGCCCCTCGATGCGCTTCAGGCTCTCTGCGGCTTTGAGGATGAGCTTGTCCCCGGCCTCGTGGCCGAAATTGTCGTTGAGGTATTTCAGGTTGTTCACGTCCATATTGAACACGGCCAGGGACTTCTGATTGCGGAACAGAGTTTCCTTGAGGGCCAGGAACTTCCCCTTGTTGTAAAGCCCCGTCAGCCCGTCGTGCTCCTTTTCGTGCTTGAGGGTCTTGGAGTAGTCGCCCATATCCCGGAACAGCTCCATATAGTCGCTGCTGTCCACCAGATGGTGCAGCTGCAGGAGCGTTTCCCCATCCCGGACCGTGGAGGTCACCACCATGTAGCTCTGTCCGCTGTCCCTGTGCAGCAGGTCCCAGCGCTCCCCCCGCTGCCCCTCCCGGGGCGGGGGACAGGCTGCCTCCCAGTTGGTCTCCCCCTGACGGATCAGCCGGGCCCGCTCGTCCTCAAAGAGCACGCAGCCCTGCTCGTCGGTGACGAGGATGCCGCCCACGTCCTCCATGAAGAACCGGAGGATGAGCTCGTTTCTGTCCATCTCTCTGCCTCCCTTTCCTGTCAAAGGTTCCTCCGGATGTCCGGGATAGCTGGTCCGGTTCCTTCGGAACAGGGGCTTTGGATTATTCCATGTAGTATTATAACACAGAAAGCTCCCTCTGTCCCGCCCTTTTTCTCCGGGCCGGGTCAGGCGTCCTGGGGAGACCAGGAGGGCTGGAGCTCGTCGATCTGCAAAAACCCGTCCGTCTTTGCCACGACCTGAAACTGGTCCTCGTAAACGATCTCCCCGGGGGAGTTGGTATACACCAGGAAATAGGGGTGGTGATACTTTTCCAGCAGCCACAGGGCGGGGCGGATCATCTTCATCATCTCCTGGGAGTTTTCCGTCTTGAACCAGCAAACGACGCTCTCCCGGTTCATGCACTGGGGCGGCCAGGGCAGGTTTTCCGCGAACCAGCCGTCGATCTCCCGGAAAAGGTCCGCATCCTCCGCGTCCATCACGTCCTGCTGGATGAGGCCCCAGCACATGCTGAAGATGCCCTTGGCGTACATGGTGTTTTTCGCCAGCTCCTTGCCCTGGATGCGGACGTATTTGAATTGCAGATGGCTCATGCCGCTTCCTCCCCCCATCGGTGTTTCCTGAAATGATTTTACTCTGTTTTCCCCTCCCGGTCAATGAAAAAGGGCTGCCGAAGCAGCCCCTTCCTTTTCCTTCACTTCTGCCCCCACAGGAGGAACAGCGGCGCGTCGGCCAGGTCCCGTTCCCGCAGGATGCGCGCGCCCGCCGTTTCGTCCGCGCCGCAGCGGGAGAACCCGGCTGCGCCCATGAGCTCCAGGTCCCACCCGGGCCGCGCATGGCGGCTGGCGGGCATGGCCAGGGTGATCCGCGCGTTCTCCGCCGCCAGAGCGGGGGTGACGCCGATGTGCCCGTAGACCCCCTCTTTGGAGATGTAGGAGGCCTTCTGGTTCTCGTTGCGCACGTTCCGGGCGTAGTCCGCGTCGAAATTCAGGAGCCAGCCTCCCGGCTTCAGCAGCCGGTGCCATTCCCGGTATGCCTTCTCCGGCTCCGGAAGGGTCCAGGTGAGGTTCCGGGTCACCAGGGCGTCGAAGCTCTCCGCGGGGAGCTCCGTCTCCTGGGCGTCGAGGCGGCGGAACTCGATGGACAGCCCCAGCCCGGCGGCGGTCTCCTCCGCCTCCGCCAGCATGGCGGGGGTGAGGTCGATGCCCGTGAGCGCGTGGCCCCTTTGAGCCAGCAGGATGGCGAAATACCCCGTGCCGGTGCCCACGTCCAGGATGCGCAGGGGCCTGTCCTCCGGCAGATACCGCCCCATCTCCGCCAGCCAGCGTCCGCTGATGGGGTCCTGCAGCTCGTTGAGGCGCACGGTATTGAAATCCGACGCCCGCTGCGTCCAGTATTCCTCCACGCTTCTTTCCAGCTCGTCCATCTATCTGACCTCCAATACGGAATCCAGCAGCCGCTTCGTATATTCCTGTTCCGGCGCGTCGATCACCCGGCGCACCGGCCCTTCCTCCACCAGCTCGCCCCGGTACAGCACCATGACCCGGCTGCAAAGGCAGCTCACCACCGCCAGGTCGTGGGATACCAGCAGGGCGGCCATGTGCTTTTCCCGGCATATGTCCGCCACCAGATGCAGCACCTGCGCCTGGGTGGAGACGTCCAGGGCGCTGGTGATCTCGTCGCAGAGTAGCACCCGGGGGGAGGCGGCCACCGCTCTGGCGATGGCGAAGCGCTGGCACTGGCCGCCGCTGAGCTCCCGGGGGTAGCGTTCCGCCAGGTCCGGGCTGAGGCCCACCAGGGCGCAGAGCTCTGCCATGTCCGGCTCCGCGTCCCGTCCCCACAGGCTTTTCACCCCGTCCCGGATGGAGGCGGAAATGCGTCTCCGGGGCTGGAAGGAGCCCGCGGCGTCCTGGAAGATCATCTGGATCGCCCGGTATTGCGCCTTCGTCCGCTTGGGGGGCAGGGGCTTCCCCTCCAGCAGCACTTCTCCCTTGTCCGGCTTCTCCAGACCGCTGACAAGGCGCAACAGGGTGCTTTTCCCTGAGCCGCTTTCCCCTACGACGCCTAAGATCTCCCCGTCGCCCAGGGTAAAGCTCACGTCCTTCAGGGCCTCCACCTGGACGCCTCTCCGCGCAAAGCGCTTGGAAAGCGCCCGTCCTTCCAAAAGGCTCATAGAGCGCCTCCTTCCTCGCAGCAGGCGGAAAAGTGCCCGTTTCCCCCGTCGCGCAGGGCATACTGCGCGCTGCGGCATTTCTCCGAAGCCCGGGGGCAGCGGGGGACAAATTCACAGCCCGCCCTCGCCGGTCCCCCCAGGGGCGGCTGCCCCGGCAGGGGAGCGGGCAGCTTCCCGTCCAGGGTGGGGATGGCGGCCATGAGGCTCCGGGTATAGGGGTGCCGGGGCTCGGCAGCCACAGCCTTGGCCGGGCCCAGCTCCACCAGCCGTCCGCCGTAGAGAACGGCGATCCGGTCCCCCAGAAATTCCGCCAGGGCCAGGTTATGGGTGACGATGATCTGGGTGATGCCGCTTTCTTCCCGCAGGCGCAGGAGCTCCTTCGCCACCTGGAGCTGCACCGTGGCGTCCAGGGCGCTGGTGGGCTCGTCCGCCAGCAGCAGGTCCTGTCCCAGCAGCAGCGCCAGCGCCAGGGCGATGCGCTGATTCATGCCGCCGCTCATCTCATAAGGGCAGGAGCCGAGGATGCGCTTACTGTCCTCCAGCCCCAGCTTTCCCAGGGCTTGCGCCGCCTGCCCCTCAAAGGCGGAAGGGTCGTAGAGGCCCCGGCTCCGCAGGGTCTCGATGAACTGTCTGCGGTAGCTGCGGATGGGGTTGAAGGCGCTTCCGGGGTCCTGGAAGACCATGCCGATCCGCCTTACAGCGAGCTTCCGCCGCTCCTTTTCCGCCAGGGCGGTGAGCTCCGTCCCCTCCAGGGTGACGGTCCCGGCCCGGATGCGAAGGGCGCTGTCCATGCCCAGGATGGCTTTCAGCAGGGTGCTTTTTCCGCAGCCGCTTTCCCCCACAACGCAGAGGATCTCCCCCCGCGCCAGGGTGAAGGAAATATCCGCCACTGCGATTTCGCCGCCGTAACCGGCGCAGAGGCCGCTGATCCGGAGAAAATCGCCGCTGCTCATCTCGCACCCTCCACGTCCAGCACGTCCCGCAGGCAGTCGCCCAGGCAGTTGAAGATCATCACCGTCAAAATGGTGGCCGCCGTGGGGGCCAGCACCGCCCAGGGGGCCAGCTGGATATAGGCACGGGCCCCGGAGATCATGCTGCCCCATTCCGCCTGGGGCTCCGTCACGCCGATGCCCAGGAAGCTCAGCCCGGCAATGCCGATCATCATGGTGCCGATCTGGGTGGAGGCGTTGACCGCCAGCGGCCCCAGCATGTTGGGCAGCAGGGTCTTCAGCAGGATGGGCAGGGCCCCCTGCCCGGTGAGGCGCGCTGCGGAGACATAGGCTTCCTTCTTCAACGCCAGGACCTGGGCCCGGGCCAAGCGGGCATAGAGGGTCCAGCCGGTGACGCCCATGGCCAGCATGGCGTTGAACATGCCGCCCCCCAGGATACCCGCCACGGCGATGGCCAGCACCATCTGGGGAAAGGCCAGGAACACGTCCGCCAGGCGCATGACGGCGGTGTCCGCCGCGCCGCCGAACCAGCCCGCCAGCATCCCCAGCACCGTGCCGAAGACGAAGGTGACCGCCACCAGGGTCACGGCGGAGAAGATGCTGGTCCTCGCCCCCATGAGGACGCGGGAGCAGATGCAGCGCCCGTATCGGTCCGTGCCGAAGGGAAAGGCCCGGCTGGGGGCCTCGTTCATGTGCAGGGCGCTGGTGGCGTTGGGGTCGTTGGGGGTCAGCAGGGGCGCCAGGATGCTCAGCAGGATCAGCAGCCCTGCCAGGCTAAGGAGGATATACAGCCGGGTCCTGTTCCGGCTGCGCCGGTTCTTCCGCTCTTTCATTCCCTCACCTCATTCCTGACGCACCCGGGGGTCGATCCAGTGGTAGGCAATGTCCGTCACCAGGTTCACCAGCACATAGACGGCGGCGGAAAAGAGCACGAAGCCCTGGATCACGGGGTAATCCCGGTTGGTGATGGCGTCCATGGCCAGCTTCCCCAGCCCCGGCCAGCGGAAGATGGTCTCGATGACCACGCTGCCCCCGAACAGGGTGCCCACGGAGAGCCCGACGATGGTCAGGATGGAGATGGAGGCGTTGTGCAGCACGTTCCGGAAGAGGATGTACCGCCCCTTCACGCCCCGGGTGCGGGCGCCGGCGACATAGCTCTTTCCCAGCTGTTCCAGTATCTCCGCCCGGAACTGCCGCAGGAAGCGCCCGATCATGGGGATGGAGAGGGCGGCGGCGGGGAGCAGCAGCCCCTTCAGGCTCTTGTCCGCCACCACCGGCAGCAGCCGGGTCCGGACGCAGAGAAAGTACATCAGCAGCACCGAAATGAGGAAATTGGGCAGGGAATTGGCCACAAAGCTGAAAAAGCGGAGGATGTAATCCGCGGCGGTGTCCTTTTTCAGCGCCGTCAGCAGCGCCAGGGGGAGAGAGACGAGCAGAGCGAGGGCGAGGCTCCCCAGGGCCAGCAGGGCGGTGTAGCCCATGGCCTTTCCCAGCTTGCCCGCCACGCTGGTGCCGTCCTTGAAGGAAGCGCCCAGGTCGCCCCGGAGCACCTTCCAGGCCCAGTCGCCGTACTGCACGAGGAAGGGACGGTCCAGCCCCATGTCGGCCCGGGTCCGGTCCAGCACCTCCTGGGACACGGCGATCCCCTGGGCATTGAGCTTCTTCACCGCCGCGTCGCCGGGAGCGAGATACATCAGCAGGAAGGTGAGGAAGCTGACGGCGATCAGGATGCCCGCCAGATGGAGCAGCCGTTTTGCAATGTATTTTCCCATGGGGTCACCTCCTGTGACGAACTCCCGTCCGGGGCCTGTGTTTGCCGGAATGTGTAAGCAGATGGGGCCGGTTTCCCGGCTCCATCTGCTGTTATTGCGCTGCCGAAAACAGCGTTACGGCATATCCGTATCCGCTCCCACGGCGTAGAAGTCGAAGGGGCTCCGCTCCCCGATGTTCACAACGCCGGGGGCGGCCACGGTGGTCTTGTTGAAAAGCCCCACGAAGCCGAAAGCGTTGTCGTCGATGGCTATCTGCACGATCTGGTTGGCCAGCCTGGAACGCTCCGTCACGTCCGTCTCGCTCTGGAGCCGGTCGATGAGGGCCTCACATTCGTCGCTGCGGAAGCCGCCCAGGGCCCAGTCGCTGTTTTGGCGGAAAAGCGCGTTGATGGCGTAGTAGGGGTCGCCCGCCTGGTCCGCGATCATGCAGTAGAGGGCGATGTCGTAGTCGCCGGTGACCCGGTAGGTGCTGTCCGCGTCCTCCACGCCGGTAAGGGTGGCGGCCACGCCGATGGCCTTCAGCTGCTCCTGCATCAGAAGGGCGATGGAATCCAGGCTCCGGGCGGAGTAGTAGCAGATGTTCAGGCTCAGCGCCTTCCCGTCCTTCTCATACATGCCGTCCGCGTTCAGGGCATAGCCGTCGGCTTCCAGGGCCGCTTTGGCCGCCGCTGCGTCCACCCCCGGCTTCGTCACCTGGCCGTAGGGGGCGGATGCGCCGAAGGGACCCACGGCGGGGGATACGGTGCCCCCCAGGAAGGCGGCGATGGCGTCGTTGTCCACCGTCAGGTTGACGGCCTTGCGCACGTTTTCGCTGAGGCGGTTCTCGTTCAGGACATAGAATTGCAGCCGCGTGGCGGGGATCACGGTGAGCACATATCGGTCGGGGTCGGCGGAGAAGATCTCCTTGGCGGCGGCGGTGACGCTGGTGTAGCCGTCGATCTCGCCGCTCTGCATGGCCATGAGCTTCGAGTCGTCGTCGTTCATGTAGTAGAACACCACGCCGTCCAGCTTCACGCTGCCGTTCCAGTAAGCCTCGTTCTTCGCCACTTCCACGGTGCCCTCCGGCTCGAAGGATTTCACCACGAAGGGGCCGGTGCACACGGGGGCGTTATCCAGATCGGCGCTGCCGTCCAGGTCCAGGATGCCGAAGGCGGCGTTGCACAGCTTGTCCGTGAGCAGGGTGGGGTAGACGTTGGGGGTCGTGATGGTGAGCGTATGCTCGTCAATGGCCGTGATGACATAGTCCTTCATGTCGGCAAAGCGCTCGTTGACTTCCCCGATGCGCCGGAGGTTCCGCGCCACCATGTCGGCGGTGAGGGCCTTGCCGTTGGAAAAGGCGGCTTTGGGGTCCAGGGTGATGGTCCAGGTGTTCCCCTCTGCCTCGGCCTTCTGCGCCAGAAGAGGCTGGACGGAGAGGTCGTCGCCCACCTTGAAGAGGGTCTCGGTGAGGCCGTAGATGGAGGTGTACCAGCCGTTCCAGTCCTTGTGGGCGTCCAGGCTGGCATAGGCGAAGCTCTCCGCCAGCTTCAGGATCTTCGGTTCGCCGGCGGGCGCGGGAGCTTCCGTGGGCGCAGGCGCGGCGGTGCCGGGGGCCTGGGTGGGCGCGGTGCCGGGGGCCTCCGTCGGCACGGGGGGATTCTTTTCCCCGCAGGCGGCCAGGCACAGCATGAGGCACAGGACCAGCGCGAGGGCGATCCATGATTTCCGTTTCATTTTTTCCTCCTGATCTTCGGTTATTTCACGGCCCGGATCATGAATCCGGGGGTAGAGGCATAGTTGATGCGTTCTTCCTCGTTCCAGAGCTTTTCCCCGGCCTCCGTGTCCACGGTGACGGCGGTGAAGCCCAGGGAAAGCAGGGCGTCCACGTCCCACTTGGGCCGGTCCCGGCCCGTCATGGGGAGGCTGCGGGAGATCTGCTCCATCTTCGGGGCGTCGGCATAGGCCTCGTGGTCCTCCACTTCCCGTAGACGGGTGTTCTCCCGGTCCCGTTCAAAGGCCCGCTGCCTGTCCTCGTCCACCAGATAGTTGTACCAGCCGGCGTCGAAATTCAGCAGAACCCCGCCGGGCCGCAGCACCCGCCGCCATTCCCCGTAGGCCTTGAGCGGGTCCTGGAGGTTCCAGGTGAGATTGCGGGTCACGATCACGTCGAAGCAGTCCTCGGGGAAGTCCAGGGCCTGGGCGTCCATGGGGCGAAAGTCGATCTTCTCCGACAGAGGCCCCGCGTTGTGCCGGGCTTCCGCGAGCATGTTCTCGGAGAAGTCCACCGCCGTGACCCGGTAGCCCCGGGCCGCCAGGATCATGGCGTAGAAGCCCGGCCCGGTGCCGATGTCCAGCACCCGCGTTTCCGACTGCTTTCCCGCGGGGAAGCGGGCGGTGAGGTAATCCGCCCAGCGGTCTCCCCAGGCGCCTGCCAGGTTCTTTTCGATCACGTCGGTGTAGGTGGGGGCCCGCTTGTCCCAGTAGGCCACGATCTCCTTTTTCAGCTCGTCCATGCCGCTTTTTATCCTCCGCTCTGCTGCTTCGTTAACTTATTTTAAATACACCCATTACCCTCCGCAAGCCCCCGGGGGGGATGAAAAATGGCGGTGTGCGGCGTTTTTTTCGCCGGAAAGCCGCGGGAAAAACCGGCTTTGGAAGAGCTGCGGCGGGCAAAGCCCCATCTCACGCCCGGGCCCCGGGGCAGCCTCCCGGCAGGCGTTTCGAGCAAAAATGCTGCTGTTGAAGCCTGAGCAGTAAAATTTTGAAATTATCCCATTGACAGCTTGGAATCGCCGTGCTATAATGCGCACAATTTCATAGGCTAAACCGTTGATGCGGAAGTAAAGGCGATCATGCCCCTACAGAGAGCCCGCGCTGCTGAGAGTCGGGTGGGAAACAAGCCGTCATAATGGTCCGCGGAGGGCGCAGTGAAAGCTGCGACGTGGAGGCATACGTCAGTTGCCGGGGATATGATGGTATCCCGCTGAGCGCACGGGCAAGTCCCGTGAATCAAGGTGGCACCGCGGATTTATTTTCGCCCTTGACAGAAGCAGATTTCTGTCAAGGGCGTTTTTCGTTGCGGTGAGAAAGGAGAAGAGCATGACGAATCCGGCGGGAAGATTCGGCGTCCACGGCGGGCAGTATATCCCGGAGACGCTGATGAACGCGGTGATCGAACTGGAAAAGGCGTACAACTTTTACAAGGAGGACCCGGCCTTCAACGCGGAGCTCACGGAGCTGCTGAATGAATATGCCGGGCGGCCCTCCCGGCTGTATTATGCCCGGCGGCTGACGGAGAAGCTGGGCGGCGCGAAGATCTATCTCAAGCGGGAGGACCTGAACCACACCGGGGCCCACAAAATTAACAACGTGCTGGGCCAGGCGCTTCTGGCGAAGAAAATGGGCAAGACCAGGCTGATCGCGGAGACCGGAGCGGGGCAGCACGGCGTCGCCACCGCCACGGCGGCGGCCCTCATGGACATGGAATGTGTGGTCTTCATGGGCCGGGAGGACACGATCCGCCAGGCGCTGAACGTCTACCGCATGCGGCTCCTGGGCGCGGAGGTGATCCCCGTCACCACCGGAACCGCCACCCTGAAGGACGCGGTGAGCGAGGCCATGCGGGAGTGGACCAAGCGCATATCCGACACCCACTACTGCCTGGGCTCCGTCATGGGTCCCCATCCCTTTCCCACCATCGTGCGGGATTTCCAGGCGGTGATCTCCCGGGAGATAAAAGCCCAGCTGCTGGAAAGGGAAGGGCGCCTGCCGGATGCGGTGCTGGCCTGCGTGGGCGGCGGCTCCAATGCCATCGGCAGCTTCTACCATTTCATCGGGGACGAGAGCGTTAGGCTCATCGGCTGCGAGGCGGCGGGCCGGGGCGTGGACACGGCGGAAACGGCGGCCACCATCGCCACGGGACGCCTGGGCATCTTCCACGGCATGAAATCCTATTTCTGCCAGGATGAATTCGGCCAGATCGCCCCGGTCTACTCCATCTCCGCCGGGCTGGACTATCCCGGCGTCGGCCCGGAGCATGCGTATCTCCACGATATAGGCCGGGCGGAATATGTGGCCGTGACGGACGACGAGGCGGTGGAGGCCTTTGAATTCCTCTCCCGCACGGAGGGCATCATCCCCGCCATCGAATCCGCCCATGCCGTGGCCCACGCCATGAAGCTGGCCCCCGCCATGGACAGGGACAGGATCATCGTCGTCACCGTCTCCGGGCGGGGGGACAAGGACTGCGCCGCCATCGCCCGTTACAGAGGGGAGGATATCCATGAGTAAGATCCATAAGGCTTTTGAAAAGGGAAAGGCCTTCATCGCCTTTCTCACCTGCGGGGACCCGGACCTGGAGACCACGGCGGCAGCCGTCCGCGCGGCGGCGAAGGGCGGCGCGGATCTCATCGAGCTGGGCATCCCCTTCTCCGACCCCACCGCCGAGGGTCCGGTGATCCAGGGGGCGAACCTGCGGGCCCTGAAGGGCGGCGTCACCACGGACAAGGTCTTTCAGCTGGTGGG
>JAEEGF012421751.1_pt1 | contig 10084 bp, 7 predicted proteins | sample 9134171 | NCBI WGS metagenome assembly JAEEGF01 (sample SAMN16246542, study PRJNA631951) | gut metagenome | biome: gut microbiome; feature: rumen; material: AP-attached | host: Bos | place: Iran: Karaj | collected 2018-10 | reverse complement strand
GTTCGAAACCCATACCCGTGTCGATCACGTTCATGGAAGGTTTCTCCAAGGAACCGTCAGCCTTGCGGTTGAACTGCATGAACACGAGATTCCAGATTTCAATCACCTGCGGATCGTCCTGATTCACGAGCTCGCGTCCGCTCTTGCCTGAAGCCTTGCGCTGCTCGGGGGTACGTGAGTCAACGTGGATTTCAGAGCAGGGACCGCAGGGACCCGTATCGCCCATCTCCCAGAAGTTGTCGTGCTTGTTACCGTTAATAATATGATCCTCAGGTACATGCTTAGCCCAATATCTCGCAGCCTCATCGTCGCGAGGGATATTCTCCTCGGGTGAACCCTCAAACACCGTCACATAGAGATCCTCTGGATTCAGTTTCAGCACATCCACCAAGTATTCCCAAGCCATATCGATGGCACCTTCCTTGAAGTAGTCACCAAACGACCAGTTACCCAGCATCTCAAACATGGTGTGATGATAGGTATCGTGGCCCACCTCTTCCAGATCGTTGTGTTTACCGGAAACGCGGAGGCACTTCTGGGTGTCTGCACGGCGACGCGGCTCAGGGTCACGAGTGCCGAGAATGATATCTTTCCACTGGTTCATACCCGCATTGGTGAACATCAGTGTGGGGTCGTCTTTGATTACCATCGGGGCTGAAGGCACGATAGCGTGCTGTTTCGACTCAAAAAACTTCTTGTATGAGTCGCGAATCTCATTTGCTGTCATCTTGTTATTTACGTTTTTACTAATTTGGTTGCAAAATTACGCAATTATTCCGAAACGGCCAAAGTTTCCCGATTCTAATCCCGCAAAAAAAGCTTAATTCCTCGTTTTTCTCGCCTTTTTTTGTTACCTTTGCACGCAAAAGGAAACTAAAGACCAATCTAAGAGAATGGACGACGAAATAAAAGAAGGTAGCGGCGAAGAACAGCTGTCAGAGAATATGGACCAACAAGAGTCGGAGGTGACACAAGAGGGTCACTCCGACTATAAACCCGTGAACCGCTTCGACGCGGCAGCCGTGCATCACCTCTCTGGAATGTACCAAAACTGGTTTCTAGACTATGCATCATACGTCATTCTGGAGCGTGCCGTTCCCCACCTGGAGGACGGTTTGAAGCCTGTGCAGCGCCGTATCCTGCACTCGATGAAACGGATGGATGACGGACGCTACAACAAAGTGGCCAACATTGTTGGCCACACAATGCAGTTCCACCCGCACGGCGACGCCAGTATCGGTGATGCCTTGGTGCAGATGGGACAGAAAGACCTGCTTATCGACACGCAAGGTAACTGGGGTAATATCTTGACAGGCTCCAGCGCTGCCGCACCACGATACATCGAAGCACGACTGTCGAAATTTGCACTCGACACCGTGTTCAATCCCAAGACTACAGAGTGGAAGATGTCGTACGACGGCCGCAACAAAGAACCGATCACGCTACCTGTCAAATTTCCGTTGCTGCTGGCACAGGGAGCAGAAGGTATTGCCGTCGGCCTCTCGTCGAAGATCCTGCCCCATAACTTCTGCGAAATCTGCGACGCCGCCATCAGCTATCTGCACGACCAGCCCTTCAGACTCTATCCAGACTTCCCCACAAGTGGCAGCATCGACGTGTCGAAGTACAACGACGGTCAGCGTGGTGGTGTGGTTAAAGTACGTGCGAAGATTGAGAAGATCGACCAGAAGACCCTCGTCATCCGAGAGATACCGTTCTCCAAGACCTCTGAGACCCTACAGGACTCCATCGTAAAGGCTATTGAGAAAGGTAAAATCAAGGCCAGAAAGGTAGAGGACCTTACTGCTGCCAGCGTCGAGATACAGGTACATCTGGCTCCCGGTGTTTCCAGCGACAAGACCATCGATGCCCTATATGCCTTCACCGACTGCGAGATCAACATCTCGCCCAACTGCTGCGTCATCGAGGACAACAAACCGCAATTCCTCACCATCAGCGACGTACTGCGACACTCTGTCGATCGTACAAAAGACCTCATCCGTCAAGAGCTGGAAATCCGCAAGAACGAACTGCTCGAGCAGTATCATTTCCAGTCGCTGGAGAAGATATTCATCGAGGAACGCATTTACAAAGATAAGAAATTCGAACAGGCTCCCGACGTCGACAGTGTCTGTGAACATATTGATGAGCGCCTGACGCCCTACTACCCCACCCTCGTACGAGAGGTGACAAAGGACGATATACTGCGTCTGTTGGAGATTAAGATGCAACGCATCCTGAAGTTCAACAAGGACAAGGCCGACGAGCTGATGGCCCGCATCAAGGCAGAAATTGAACAAATAGACCGCGACTTGGCTAACCTCACAGAGGTGACGGCCAGCTGGTTCCAGTTCCTCAAGGATAAGTATGGCAAAGACCACCCCCGTCTGACGGAGATTCGCAACTTCGACACCATCGAGGCTTCAAAGGTGGCTGAGGCCAATCAGAAACTGTACATCAACCGCACAGACGGTTTCATCGGCACAGGACTGAAGAAAGACGAATTCGTGTGCAACTGCTCCGACCTCGACGACATTATCATCTTCTACAAGGACGGTAAGTACAAGGTTATCCGTGTGGCAGAGAAGATCTTCGTGGGCAAGAACGTGCTCTACCTCAATGTCTTTAAGAAAAATGACTCACGAACCATCTATAATGTCGTCTATCGTGACGGAAAGAAGGGCAACTGCTTTATCAAGCGCTTCAACGTGACCAGCATGACACGCGACAAGGAGTACGACCTCACGCAAGGTACGCCAGGCTCGAAAGTGATGTATTTCACCGCTAATCCCAACGGTGAAGCAGAGATTATCAAGGTAACCCTCGACCCCAACCCCAAGTTGAAGAAGATATTCCTCGACAAGGATTTCTCGGAAGTCATCATCAAAGGGCGCGCTTCGAAGGGAAACCTGCTTACCAAATACTCTGTACACCGTATCGGTCTGAAGAGTCACGGCCACTCCACGCTCGGAGGAAGGAAAGTATGGTGGGATCCCGATGTGAACCGTCTGAACTACGACGAGCACGGGCAGTTCCTCGGTGAATTCCAAGACGACGACCAGATACTCGTCATACTAAAGAATGGCGACTGTTACCTGACGAACTTCGACCTGAACAACCACTACGAAGAAAACATCCTGCGCATCGAGAAATACGATGCCGACAAGATATGGACCGCCATCCTCTACGATGCCGATAATCAAGGTTATCCCTACATCAAGCGATTCCAAATGGATGCCACGAAGAAAAAACAGAACTGGCTTTCGGATAATCCTGCCTCGCAACTCATCCTGCTGACTGATACCTGTTATCCGCGCATTCAGATCGTCTATGGAGGCGCAGATGCCTTCAGAGGCACAGAAGAGATTGACGCGGAGCAGTTCATCGCCGTGAAGGGTTATAAAGCCAAGGGTAAGCGTCTCACCATCTATGCCCTTGAGGCAATCACAGAACTTGAGCCCACCCGGTTCCCTGAAGAAAAGGAAACGCCCGAAGATCAGAACCTCACCGAAGAAGGTGATGAAGACCTGGATCCCGATGCCGGAAAAAGTGAGCAGCAGGTGATAGACGAACTTACCGGTCAGCTAAGACTATTCGATGATGAAGAATAAAAAGGTACATCTGCTGCTTTTATGCCTTTCAGGACTCCTGACAGTTCCTGCGTCAGCCCAGGAATCCACCTCCGCCAGCATGATTGGTGTCGGAAGTTCCCATGTCCTTGACACCTACATCACCCAAGAGAAATTCTCCGGCACAGGCATCACCTTTCTTAATATACGCGAGCGCGAGAACCCCCTCAAGCGGTGGAACAACGTGATCGAGCACGAGGCAGACCTCTCGATCTCTAAGGACCGAGGCCACAGCAGTGACATGCTCGAAGGCAGCTACAACCTCTATTGGGGGCGTTACCGCCAGTGGCGGCTTTTCGACGACAAGTTACAACTACAGGCTGGCGGACTGGCTAATGCCTGCTTGGGGTTCCTCTACGATATGACCAACTCCAACAATCCTGCTCAGGCACGTTTCAGTCTGAATCTCATGCCGTCGGCCATCGCCAACTACGGTTTCAACATCCGCAAGCAGACGTTCTCGCTACGCTATGAGTTGAACCTTCCTCTTTTCGGCCTTATGTTCAGTCCTAACTACGGACAATCATACTATGAGATTTTCTCCCTGGGCAACTACGACCACAACATCGTACCAACCACATTTGTCAGTGCGCCCACCTTCCGACAAGTGCTGACCCTCGACTGGAGAGCCAGCAGCAAATGGTCTGTGCGACTGGGGTACCTAGGCAACTACCAGCAAGCCGCTGTCAATAACCTGAAGCAGCATATCTATGCCCATCGCGTGATGATTGGCATCGTGCGCCACTTCACAATGTCTTCGCGCCTATGAGAACGATTAGCAATTTACTGAAAGCACTGGCCTTACTCATAGGACTAACAGCCCTCGGCGGATGTGTCAACGAGGACGAATACCCTGACACACCACAGGGAAACTTCGAGGCACTTTGGAAGCTCATCGACGAGCACTACTGTTTCTTTGACTATAAACAGCATGCCTACGGACTCGACTGGCAACAGGCATATAATAAATATAATGTACGCGCGAGAGGGAACATCACAGACTATCAACTCTTTGAAGTCCTGACAGAGATGCTTTCAGAGCTGCGCGACGGGCACGTCAACCTCTACACCGCCTTCGATAACGGCCGCTACTGGAAATGGCACGAGGATTACCCGTCCAACTTCAGTGACACGTTACAGCGCCTCTACCTCGGCACCGATTACCGAATCGCCTCTGCCCTAAAGTATCGGATTCTCGACGACAACATCGGCTATGTGACCTGTCAAAGTTTCAACACAGCCATTGGAGAAGGCAATCTCGACGAAGTCATCAAGTATCTCATTTTCTGTAATGGCCTTATCATCGATATACGCGGTAACGGTGGCGGAAATCTTACCAATGCCGAGAAACTCGCAGCGCGATTTTGTCACGAGAAAACCCTCGTAGGATACAATCAGCACAAAACAGGCAAGGGACATAATGACTTCTCCGAGATGGAACCACAGTTCATGGAACCATCTGCCAACCTGCGATGGCAAAAGAATGTAGTGGTGCTTACCAATCGCGAGGTCTATAGTGCAGCCAATGATTTTGTGAAATGCATGAAGTGCTTTCCAAATGTAAAGATTGTGGGCGATCATACCGGCGGTGGTTCCGGTCTCCCCTTCACCAGTTCATTACCCAATGGCTGGACAGTCAGATTTTCTGCCTGCCCCACCTATGATGCCCAGAGACAACAGATAGAATATGGCATTGCCCCTGACTACGAAGTTAATCTAACCAGCGACGATTTTCATCAAGGAAAAGACACAATCATAGAATTTGCACGCAAACTTTTGGTGGAATGAAAAATATTTCGTATCTTTGCAACCGTTTTTGGGCATATGAGCCCAATACAATAAAGGTAAAAGCGCCTGTGGCGGAATTGGTAGACGCGTCAGACTTAGGATCTGGTGTCTCACGACGTGCAGGTTCGAGTCCTGTCAGGCGCACTTAATGGATAAAATGGCAAAGAAACTAAAGAAATCACGCCATAAAGGCGGATTTTCGGCAGAAAAACGTGGTTTTTTATAAAAAAAATTAAATTTTTCTTGCACAATTAGAAAATAATGCCTACTTTTGTCACCGATTTATATCATTATATGCAGAGACATAATAACGTTTAATTGTTTAATTATAATTTTTAAGTTCAAATGAAAAAGAAAATTATTAATGGTTTTTTGATGGCAGCGCTGATGCTGACTGCCACAACATCATTTGTTTCTTGCAAGGACAATGTGGACGACGAGCTGGTTGGCGTTTATAACAACCTCGCTGCTCAGAAGACAGCCCTTGAGAAGAGAATCAGTGATTTAGAGACTGACCTTAATGCAAAGATTAAGGCTAACTCTGATGCTATCGCACAGAACAAGGCTGCTATTGACAAAATCAATGGTGAGCTCTCTGACATCAAGACTAAGTTGGCAAGCATTGATGCCGACATCGAGCAAATGAAGGGTCAGATTGCAGAACTGGAAGAGAAACTGAATGCGCTTACGGATCGTGTCAATAATCTTGAGACCAAGGTTGACATTGTCATGGAAGCCTTTGAGAATATGATTCAGGATTTCTATGCTGATCAGTTTGTTAACAATGCATTTGGTACCATCAACACCCCATTTGTACAGGTTAAGGGTCTTGCTGCTTTGTTTGGTGAGAATATGACTTATATTGAGGAGTTCCCGACAACTGACGCTTCAGTAATCGTTGGCGGTGAGGAAGGCAAGGGCACCAAGCTGGAGGCAGCCGACATCAAGGGTGCAAAAACGTTCGCCATTCCTGAGGTTATCACTTTGAAAGAGCGCAATGCTGGTAAGCTTTATTTCTATGCAAGAGCTAACGACCAGAGCAAGTTCGACATCAACAATTACAAACTGACTCTGAAGAGCGCTACAGGAAAGGTTGCTCCTGTCACATTTACTAACCTTGCTCAGTCAGATACAGAGGCTTGGTGGGGAACTTGGAAGAGTTCTGTAAATGACCTCTACACAACTGGTGCATCAGCAGAAGAGGCTTGGTTCGAGGCAGATGCCAACATCGCAACTGTTGACCTTGTACCTAGTAAGTTTGAATTGAAGAAGTTCATCAATCTTGAGGAGATTAAGAATGATGTTAATACAGCTTGGAAGAACATCAAGGCTGCTAAAGGCGAGAGCAAAGATGTTATCGTAAAGACTATCGGTAAGGAGATTGCTCAAATTCTGATTAATTTCTACAGCGGCAAGATGAATGCTTCTGCTCTTGGAAATGGCAATATGTCTTATACTCCGCTTCGTCTATACCTGAGCCGTTTTGATGAAGATGGTGAGGAGTATATCGTAAAGGCTACTCCACTGGATATCTTCGCAACAGCAGTAACTCCACTCTCATACAACTCATTCTACAAGATGGAAGGCAATGCCAAGCTTGATGAAGAGAAGATTTCTGACGTAGAGAAGACCGTAACAAAGTTAGGTGCTAAGTTGGGAGCAACCAAGATGGCTGAGAAGGTTAACAAGTATCTTGAGAAGGCCGCCAACTACATTATGAACAAGGTACAGAACCATCAGTTGACACGTGCCATTGAGCCTTGCATTCTGTTCGGTGGTGCTGAAGGTATCGATCGTCTGAACAGCGGTACAATTATTGATAAGCCCGGTACAATGGAGATTATGATGACCTCTCCCACAGAGGAACTCCTTGCACCTGCATATCTTAAATATATTGCTGTTGTAAAGGATGGTAAGGTTCTGCAGCAGGCTACTGTAGCCGGTGCTGTTCAGTATCAGGAGCTTGAATTCCCAGAGTCTGGTACATATCAGGTTGTACTGAGTGCTGTTGACTACCATGGTTTCGTTGTCAACAAGAAGTATGATGTAATCGTGAAGTAATAACAACTGAGATTTTAAAACAATTAAGTAACAGGATATGAAAATGAAGAAAACAATATTGTCTTGCCTGATGCTGATGGGCGTGCTCTCAGCATCTGCTCAGGAGCAGAAGGGCACGACAGAATACGTCTTCGAGCCGCACTGGTATATCCAGCTTCAGGGTGGTGCGAACTACACTGTAGGTGAGACAAAGTTCAAAGGACTCATTTCTCCGACTGTACAGGGTGCTGTAGGCTATCAGTTCTCTAAGGCAATTGGTGCTCGTCTGGCAATCAATGCTTGGCAAGGAAAGGGTGGATATGATATAGAGAAGCTCATTGATCAAAAAGTTTTACCACAAGGTACACCTGATGATTATTGGGATTATAAATACACATATTTTGCACCTGCTATTGACTTGACTTTTGATCTGTCAAATATCATCGCAGGTTTCAACCCCAACCGTGTAGTTAGCTTCGGTGCTTTCATCGGTGGTGGTCTGAACTTCCGCTCAAAGGCAAGTGATGATGTGAAAGCAGTGAAAGCACAGGTAGAGAACGTTTGTGGTAAGTCTCTTTACAATTGGACTCCAATGCGAGACGATTACATGGATGCAGCAACTCTGCTCTTCGGACAGGCTGGTCTGACCATGGACGTGAAGGTAAGTGAGGCTATTAAGATTGGTCTTGAGGCTAATGCTAACATCCTTGGTGATAAGTTCAATTACAAAAAGGCTGGTAACGCAGACTCTTATATCAACCTGCTCGCAGGTGTGAAGATTGCTCTCGGTCCTACCTACTCTACGAAGTTTATCCCCGCTCCAGAGCCACAGATCGAGTATGTTGAGAAGATTGTCGAGAAGGTTGTTGAGGCACCATGCCCAGAGCCTGTTATCGAGCCAATCCGTCGTGATGTCTTCTTCGTAATCAACAAGAGTATCATCCGCGACTCTGAGGAGCAGAAGGTAAAGGACATTGTTGACTACATGCGCCAGAACCAGACTGCAAAGGTAATGGTTACCGGTTATGCAGACGCTGGTACAGGTAATGACAAAATCAACGACCGCCTCGCTGCACAGCGTGCTGATGCTGTTGTTAAGATGCTGACTCAGAAGTATGGTATTCCTGCAGATCGTATCAGCTACGACAGCAAGGGTGCTCGCGTACAGCCATTCGCTGACAATGACAGCAACCGTGTATCTATCTGTATTGCTGAGGTTCAGAAGTAATACATAATAAAATAGAGACTTTTCAAGCCCGGTCCCAAAATGGGGCTGGGCTTTTTCAATAACACTAAGAAAATCAGAAAATGAAGAGAATTTTTACTTTACTATTATTTCTAACTGTTTGCCATTTAGGTATTAAAGCACAGATTTCCAATGGTTTCTATTATGTGCAAAATTCCTATACAGAAAGATATATAAGCATAGCAGACACTGAGACAAGTCATTATAATATACAGATACAAGGAGGAGGCAGAACAACATTAGGAGGACTTAAAGCCATTAAGTCATGGGACGATGTCAGAACCTATCCATCTTGCATCATCTATATCCGAAACGTCAACGGAAACAGCTATGATTTAGAAGGACAAGGATCAAGTCTTTACCAATTAACAGGTGGCAAACTATATGCAACACTTACGCCAAACGGAGACGGTACCTATAAAGCTACAGGAACATACAAGGGGGTGACAGTATCATTAGGAGATGCAACCACAAGTAAGGATAAAAGTGAATCATATTTAGCTACTGAGGCCGCAGATATTGCCAGCAACTGGTTACCGAAACGCGTAGATACCGGAGACAATTATATAGGTATTAAGCCTGATGTACAAGCAGACGGAGCTTACTTTGGTACGATTTTCGCAGGCTTTGCTTTTAAACTAGCCTCAAGTGGTATGAAAGCATACTACATTAGTGAAGCAAGTGGAAGCAAATTTACCCTTAAAGAAATTTCAGGCACTATCCCTGCTAAAACACCAGTCATTATTAAATGTACATCAAATGATCCTGCAAACAATAAAATTGAACCCGTCGCATCCGGAGGCACATCAATCAATGATAACAAATTGGGAGGAGTCTATTGCGCAACAACCACAATGAAATTTACCAATGTAACATTGTACGATTATACAAAAATGCGCGTAATTGGCTCAAGCAATGGAAAACTCGCATTTGTTAAGGCATCAGAAAATGATCTGTTTGAGAAAAAGTATCTGAGAGCAAACAAAGCTTATCTTGCCGTGCCATCTGGTTCTGCAGATACTATGACAGAAAGCGCAACTGGCATCACTACTATCAGTAAGGACGATATTTCCAAAGACAAAGAAGGATTGTATACGTTGACAGGTATTAGAATTCCTGATAATGTGACACCTCAGCCTGGAATATATATCAAAGATGGCAAAAAGATTGTGATCAAATAAATAAAACAAGCTTTTAAATAATCGAACCACTAAAAAAGCCGCAAGAAATTTGCTCTTGCGGCTTTTAATATGCTTTAAAATATCTACAACTAAAAAATACGCTTAGTAATTCGGAAGCTCAATACAGGAAAAACCTTTAATGCACTGAACAAGTCAACATAAGTACCCACCTGTCCAGAAATATTCTCAACATCCTCTGT